>Ga0209211_10007717_pt1 | contig 15006 bp, 15 predicted proteins | sample RifGroA2_FD_183992 | JGI IMG/M metagenome (GOLD analysis project Ga0209211, IMG submission 183992) | Groundwater microbial communities from Rifle, Colorado, USA - Groundwater A2 (SPAdes) (version 2) | ecosystem: Environmental > Aquatic > Deep subsurface > Groundwater | place: Rifle, Colorado... | reverse complement strand
AGATCTTCCGCATTATCCGTCAGGCCTTTCATGGTGAATGGAGCCGTCTCATCCGACCCCGACCAGTAGAGTTGTATACGTTATTTCCTGACGCACGCTTACGCCGCCTGGCCCGCCCCGGCTACGGCACGATCCGCTGGAGCTGCTCGAACGGCTCGCGGCTCACGGTGTCCCAGAAGCGCGTCCCGCCAACGAATCTTCACGCGCGGTGCCGCGTCCTCACCCGACGCGAGGGCGTGCGTCGGGAGAGGATCCTTCCGTCCTCAGACCCGCAACAGCACCCCTCCCTCCAGACGCGCCTGCCGGCGATCGAACGTCGCCGTGGTCGCTCCGAGGGCGTGATGGCGGGCGACGATGAGCCGATCCACGACGCCTGCCTGTCCCCTCGTTCCTGGCCCCAGGGCTTCCCCAGCACCGGCAGGATCCACGTGGATGATGCCGGAGCCGAGGAACTCCCGGAGCCGTCCCAGCGCCACCGTCTCCGGAACACCGTAGTGATGCCGGAGGGCGTGAAACGCCTCGGCGACCACCAGATCGGTCACGACCACCTTTTCACCGACGATCAGCGCGCGTTCGATCCGCCGACGCGCGACCTCCATCTGCACGCGTGGCTCACCGATCAGCAGGCGGAGAACCACCGAGGTGTCAAGGCCGATGGCCACTGGCCCATCCCCGGGCGATGCTCCGACGGATGTCGGTCAACCGATGCGATTTCCCCTTGGCGTAGCGGCGAAGGGAACCGACCCAGGACCAGTCGAATCCCGGCCCCTTCAGGACCCACACGGTCTCCTTCCCGACGAGCCGGCGCTCCACCGCAACCTTCGCCCCGGGGGCGAGGCCGAGATCCTTGCAGAGAGCGGCCGGAAGTGTGGCTTGGCGCTTGGTGGTGATGGTCACGACGTGCACGCACGGAGCGTATCGCGGATCGCCTTACTCCGCAACGTATCCGGTAAGGCACTGCATCGCTGAGGAGCAAGTGAACGAGCCTCGCCGCGCGCGGCGGGCTCGACGGCAAGAAGCGTACCTGGTGCGATGCGGTGGACGGTGGGCCGAACCGCGGTCGTGGTGTCACTTCCGGCGCAGGGTCACGCCCCGGCCGCCGACCTCGCCCGTGTGCTGTTCCCGTTCACCAGTAAGGAGTTTCGGAGATTCACGGCGGGGAATCTGGACTTGCCCCGGTTTGGTGGACGGTGAACAGCTGAGGTGCGCACCGGGTGAGGTGGACACCGTTGGCTCATGCTCTACCACGGTTGGTGGGAGCGGCGGTAGGGCCGTTTTGGGGGGATAGGGAGATAGCCCTCCCTGGGCGATCGTGGCTTGTAGGGGCAATACGGCGGCCGATGTCTCAGGAGCGGTCGTGCGGAGGGCCCCGGCCGCGTGAAGCCGCTCGTAGCGCAGCGGCGACTCGTAGCCGAGTGCGGAGTGCCGCCGATGCGGGTTGTTCCGACCTTCGATGAAGTCGAACAGCGCCCGGCGCGCCTCGGCCGGGGTCCGGAACCGCTCCCGGTCGAGCAGTTCGCATTCCAGGGTCGCGAAGACGCTCTCGCACAGGGCATTGTCGTAGGCGTCGCCGACCGAGCCCATCGAGGGGCGCACCCCGAACGCCAGGCACCGCTGCCCGTGGGCGATCGAGGTGTACTGACAGCCGTGATCCGAGTGATGGATGACCCCCCGGGGGCGGCGCTGCCCGAGGGCCATGTCCAGCGCGGCCAGTACAAGCTCGGTCCGCAGGTGGGTCGCCATCGCCCAGCCGACCACCCGCCGGCTCCAGGCATCGAGCACGACCGCGAGGTAGAGGAACCCGGTCCCGGTGGGCACGTAGGTGATGTCCGCGACCCAGAGCCGGTCCGGGCCGTCGACCGTGAAGTCCCGCTGCACGAGGTCGGGAGCGGGCCGGGCCTCGGGATCCCCCGTCGTGGTGGTGACCCACTTGCGCCGGCTCACCCCCTGCACGCGGGCCGCCCGCATGAGCCGGGCCACCCGCTTGCGGCCCACGTGGACCCCCTGGGCGGCCAGCTCGGCATGCACCCGGGGCGCCCCGTACGTCCCCCGGGACTCGAGGTGGATGGTGTGGATCTTCATCGTCAGCTCGGCGTCGTGCTGCGCCCGCACCGACGGGACGCGGTGCTGCCACGCATAGTACCCGCTGGTGGAGACCCCCAGCACCCGGCACATGGTGGCGATGCCATAGGCGGCCCGGTGACCTTTCACGAACTCGAATCCCGCGACGGGATCGACGTGGTCTCCCTGGCGAACCAGGCCGCGGCTTTTCTCAGGATCTCCCGCTCTTCGCGCAGCACCCGCACCTCCCGGCGGAGGCGCCGCACCTCCTCCTTCTCGTCGGTAGTCAGGCCGTCCGGCCGGCGCCCTTCGTCCCGAGCAGCCTGCACGACCCAGTTACGGATGGCGTTGGCCGAGGGCTCGAACTTGCGCGCCAGATCCTCGGGCGCCTCGCCTCCGCGTACCAGCTCGACGAGCCGGCGCCGGAACTCAGCGGAATATGGTCGGCGTGTCCTGGGCATGGTGACCTCCTTCCTCCCTCAGAGGATAGGTGTCCACCAAACCGGGCCAAGTCCATTACCTACCTACAACCCTTGTCAACGAGTCACTTTCCTCTGATTGTTGGGCAGTCGGGAAAACCCCGACATGGGCCACATCGCCACGACAGACTTCACATGGCGTGCGTCAGCCGTCGGAGTGCGCTCCTCTCGAATCCACGGGGACATCCTGACGTGCCGCAGCAGGAGGGGTGCCACGGCCCCTGTGGCGCAAGCCCAGGAGAAGCAAGATGTGAGCGGGAACGGCGGGGAGCGATCGGTGGAACTGTCAAGAAGGTCGACATGTGCCCGTGCCCGCCTCGCGCCACACCCCGCCTGTGAGCCACCTCCCGGCCGAGGGGTGAGCTGAAGCTCACCACGTCCACAGCGCGGCCATGGGCACGGCGTGGAGGTTCTTCGCGAAGGGCACGACCCGGCGGCCGAGGTAGAGGACCACCCCGGAACGGAAGCGCCGGCCGGCCAGCCGCGCGAGCTCGTTGAGCCCCCGGAAGTCCGCCGCCGTCACGGTCTGACTTCGCGTGACCTCGATCCCGATCACCTCTCCGCCCTCGAGCTCGACGACGGCGTCCACCTCGTGTCCCTTCGGCGTGCGGAAGTGATAGAGCTCGGGCTGCTCCTCGTGCCAGGAGACCTGCTTGGCCAGCTCCATGATCACGAAGTTCTCGAGCATGGGCCCGCACACGGTCTCGGCCGGCAGGCGGGCCGCGGTGAGGCGGAGCAGGGCCGTGGCCAGGCCGCTGTCGGCAAGGAGCAGCTTGCCGGACTTGAGCACCCGCGCCCCGAGTCGGGCTCCCCACCCGGGAATGGGCCGGATCAGGTACGTCCGCTCGAGCAGCGCCATGTGTCGCTGGAGCGTTGAATGGGGGACCCCGAGGTTGCGGGAGATATCGGCGAGGTTGACGAGCGTGCCCACACGCGTGGCCAGGAGCGTCACCAGCCGCGGCAGCATGGCCAGGGCTTCGAGGCTGGCGAGCTCCCTGACGTCCCGATCGAGCACGGCCATCACGTAGGAGCGGAGCCAGGCCGCCCGCCGTCGTTCGGGCCAGTCGTGTACGGCGGGGAGGCCCCCACGGACGACCCGCTCGGCCATTTCGTCCATCCGTACAGGCGGCGGATCGTCGGGCAACCGTCCCCGCCGCACGCTGTCGAGGAATCCTTCCCGGTGGCCCTCGATCTCCCCCTGCGACAGGGGCCAGAGCGTGAGGATCTCCATCCGGCCCACCAGAGCGTCGGCCACGCTGGGGATGAACCTGACATTGGTCGAGCCGGTGAGGAGGAAGCGTCCCGGGCGGCGGTCCCGGTCCACCGCCGCCTTGATCCCCAGCAGGAGATCGGGCGCCCGCTGGACTTCGTCGATGACCACCAGCCGCTCCCGCGCGCGCCCGATGAAGGCCTGCGGATCGGCCTGTGCCGCGGCCAGGAGCGTGGCGTCGTCGAGGGTCAGGTACCGGTCCTCGGAGACGAGCGTCCGGGCGAGCGTGCTCTTGCCGGCCTGACGCGGGCCCGTGAGGAGCACGACCGGAGTGTCGGCCAGGGCAGCGTCGAGGGGGCGCCTGATCCAGCGCTGGAGCATGGGTATATTATACCCGCGCGGCGGGTACATTGTACCCGCCCTCGGGGCGCCCCGGATCGCTCGGCGGGCGCCGGAGCGCCCCCGGCCGCGCGGCGGCTCAGCGGGCCGCGCGCCGCGCCGCCCGCTCGCGGAGCGTGCCGAGCACGCCCTTGGGGAAGAAGAACACCACCAGGATGAACAGGATCCCGAAGTAGAGGAGCCAGCGCTCGCCCAGCCGCTGAGCGATCTCGGACCCCGCGAAGAGCGTGGCGCTCACGACCCGCAGGTCCGGCAGCACCGTGCGGGCCGTGAGGAGGACGGCGGCGCCGATCACTCCACCCCAGAGCGTGCCGATGCCGCCGATGATCACCATGAGCAGGATGTCCAGCATGATGGGGATGCCCAGCGCCGACTCGGGATTCACGTAGGCCACCCACATGGCGTAGCAGCCGCCGAGGATCGTCGCCACGACGCTCGCGAAGGACGACGAGATGAGCTGGAAGACGAAGGTCCGGAAGCCCAGCGCCTCGGCGCGCAGCTCGTTGTCGCGGATGGCCTGGAGCGTCCGGCCCAGCGGCGAGTGCACGAAGCGACTCATCACGAGGAAGAGCCCCACGCAGACCGCCAGCACCACGTAGTAGGTCACCACTCGCCCGGTGACCGGCAGCCCCAGCCACCGTCCCCCGTCGAAAGCCACCGAGAAGATTCCGGGGAACTTCGGGGAGAGCCCGTCCTCGCCGCCCGTGATCGCGCTCCACTGCACGGCCACGATCAGCGCGAACTCGGCGAAGGCCAGCGTCACCATGGCGAAGAAGATGGCCTTCACGCGCAGGGAGAAGGCGCCGATGAGCACGGCGATGACCGCCCCGGCCACGATCCCGGCCGCGAAGCCCAGGGCCAGGAAGCCGTAGGTGGGCGCCCCGAACTTGCCCACGGCCATCGCTACCGCATAGGCCCCGAAGCCGAAGTACATGGCGTGGCCGAAGGAGACGATCCCAGTGTAGCCGATGACAACGTCGTAGCTGGCCACGAGTGTCGCGAAGAGGGCGATCTTGAGCACCAGGTCCATGACCTGGAAGGAGGGCACGACGACCGGGACGAGGAGCCACGCCAGCAGGAGCGCCAGGCGGACGTAGAGAGAGGCGCCGGTGAAGCGCAACCGGCGCTCGGCCTCCCGCGCGGCCTGGACCGGCGTGACCCGATCCGAGGCCGTCACTTGCCCGCCTTGAAGAGGCCGCTGGGACGGATCAGGAGGATCACGACCATGAGGGCCATGTTGACGCCGATGGCGGCCTTGGGCACGAGGAAGGCGACGTAGTTGTACGAGAGCCCCACCAGGAGGGCGCCCACGAGGGAGCCCGTGACGCTGCCGAGGCCGCCGATGATCACCACGATGAAGGCGAAGATGAGCTGCTCGGCGCCCATCGTCGAGCGGACCGACTGGCCGAACATGGCCCACATGAGCCCGCCCAGCGCGGCGAGCGCGGAGCCGGCGGCGAAGACGCCCGTGAAGTAGCGGTGGATGTTGTAGCCCATCACCTGGATCATCTCGCCGCTCTCGACCCCGGCCCGGACGATGAGCCCGATCTTGGTCCGGGTGAGCACGAGGACCATCGCCACGTAGACGAGGGCGCCGAGCACGATGGCGACCACGGGGAAGCGCAGCACGATGACGTCGGCCACATCCCAGGAGCCCTGGAAGGACAGCGGCAGCGGCATGACCTGGTCGTTGGGGCCCCAGACGATGCGGAGCATCTCCTCCAGCACGATGGTCGCGCCCAGCGTGATCAGGATCTGGAACATGTGCTTCCCGTACACCGGCCTCACGATCACGCGCTCGAGGATGACACCCAGGACGAGCGCCACGAGCGTGGCCGCGACGATGGCCAGGAGGAGCAGGAGGAGGTTCAGCGCGAGCGAGGGCGAGGCGGCCCACCCCCAGCGCCGGTCCAGCGCCAGCACCACGCTGAAGCCCACGTAGGCGCCCCAGGAGAAGAGCGCGCCGTGGGCGAAGTTCAGCACGTCCATGAGGCCGAAGATGAGCGTGAGGCCGGAGGCCACCAGGAAGATCAGCATGCCCATGGCGAGGCCGCCCACCGTGAGGGTCACGTAGGTGTTGGGCTCGATGAAGGCGAGCGGCAGGAGCAGGAAGGTCGCCGCGGCCAGAACCGGGGCAAAGGTCCTCATATGCCGAGGTACCTCTTCTTGAGCGCGGCATCATCCACGAGGGCCTCCATGGGCCCCGAGTGCACGGTCCGGCCATCGTCGATCAGGTAGAACCAGTCGCCCAGCGCCCGCGCCATGGCGAAGTTCTGCTCCACCAGCAGCACGGTGGCGTGCTCCTTCATGGTCCGGAGCGCCTCGACCAGGTGCTCGACGATGATGGGCGCGAGCCCTTTGGACGGCTCGTCGATGAGGAGCAGCCGGTTCGGGTTCACGAAGGCCCGCGCGATGGAGAGCATCTGCTTCTGCCCTCCGCTCAGCGTGCCCGCAGGCGCCCGCCGGAAGCGCTGGAGGTCCGGGAAGAGCGCGAAGATCTGCTCGAGACGCTCGCGACTAGCGGGCCCGTCAGACAGCGTGGCGACGCGCAGGTTCTCGTCCACGGTGAGGCCCGCGAAGATCCCCTGCCCCTCCGGCACATAGCCCACGCCGAGCCTGACGATCTCGTACGGGGGCAGGCGGTGGATCGGCCGCCCCTCGTACCGGATCGTCCCGCGCGAGGGGTGCAAGAGGCCGACGATGGTGCGCATCGTGGTGGTCTTGCCCGCCCCGTTGCGCCCGAGGAGCACCGTGACCGCGTCAGGGCGGATCCGGAGCGACACGCCCTGCAAGATGTGGTGCTGGCCGATGAAGGTGTGGACGTCGTCCAGCTCCAGGATGGGCTCGGCGCCGGCCGCCCCGCGCTCAGCCACCCGCCGTCCCTCCGCCGAAGTACGCGGCCTGCACCGCGGGGTCGCCGCTCACGGCCTCGGGCGTGCCGTCGGCGATGAGCCGGCCATCCTTGAGCACGGCGATGGAGTCCGACAGCGCCATGACCATGTCGATCTTGTGCTCCACCAGGAGGACGGTGCGGTCGCGCCGCTCCTTGATCCGCTCGATGAGGCCGATGATGGCGGGCACCTCCTCGAGCGACATCCCGGCCGTGGGCTCGTCGAGCAGCAGCACCTCGGGCTCGAGCGCGAGGAGGATGGCCATCTCGAGCTTCCGCTTCTCGCCATGGGCCAGGTCCGAGGCCGGCGCCCGCCACTTGGACTCGAGGAGCACGCTCTCCAGGATCGCGTAGGCGCGGTCCTCCAGCTCCGGGAAGCTCCGGTAGTGGCGCCACACGTTGAACCCGAGCCCCGCGCGGGCCTGAACGGCCATCCGCACGTTCTCGAGCACGGAGAGCGTGGCGAAGATGTTGGTGAGCTGGAACGAGCGACCGATGCCGAGCCTCGTCCGCGCCGAGGCCGGCAGCCCGGTCACGTCCCGCCCGTTGAAGTGGACGCGCCCCTCGGTGGGGCGGTACTGGCCGCTCAGCAGGTTGAAGAAGGTGGTCTTGCCGGCGCCGTTGGGGCCGATGATGGATTTCAGCGTGCGGGGGGCGATGTCCAGCGTCACGTGGTCCACCGCCACGTGGCCGCCGAAGCGGATGGTGAGATCCCGCGTCGAGATGACCGGCGGCTCGCCGCCTCGCTGGCCCGCCCTATCCCTTGAGGAAGGCGCGGAGGGCGGTCCTGACGCGGGGGTTCTGCCCCAGCAGCACCGTGTAGTGGTTGGTGCGCGGCACCACCACGAGCTTCGACTTCGGGATGCCCGCGGCCATGGCCCGGCCCTCTTCCTGGGTCATGAGACAGTCGGTGGGCGTCAGGAGGCCGTCGGGCGCGCGGAAGATCAGCGTCGGGCACTTCACCCGGTGATGGAGCGCCCAGAGCCGCTCGCGCTGGAGATTGCGCAGCTCCTCCTCGATGGCGTGCTTGGCCACCTTGGAGCGCACCGCCCCTGACGGAAGCGTCTCCACGTCGTAGCGGAAGTAGCGCTCGAGATAGTCGTTCCAGCGGCCCTCGAACATCGGCAGGCTGCGGATCAGCTGGAGGAACATCTCCAGCGACGGGAACTCCATCCCCAGCCGGTTGATGGCCGGGGCGAGGGAGTCGAGCACCTCCGCCCTGACGTCGAGGCCGCCGTCCACCAGCACGAGCTTCGAGACGCGCGCCGGGTGAAGCGCCGCGAAGCGAAGGCCGATGTGGGCGCCCAGCGAGTGCCCCATGATGACGGCCTTCCTGAGCCCGAAGGCGTCGAGCAGGCCGAGGAGGTCCTTGCAGTGGTGCTCGAGGCTGTAGCCCGACTCGGGCTTGCCGCTCTCCCCGCGCCCGCGCAGGTCATAGCCGATGAGCCGGAAGTCGGGAGCGAGCGCGTCCGCCATGCTGGCCCAGCAGCTGTGGTTGGCCGTGAGGCCGTGCACGCACACGAGGGCCGGGCCCTTGCCCGGCCACTCGCGCACGGCCAGAGCAACGCCGTTGACGGTCATGCGGACCATGGCGCGCCTCTCCGCTACCGCTTGTTGAGGATGGGGGGCGCCGTCTCCTGCGGAGAGAGCTCCTTCAGCAGGGTCGGCACGAGCCACGCCACGTCGGGTTTCGCCAGCAGCTTGATGGAGTACATCGTCTGGAGCGCCTGATGGTCGTCCTTGCGGAAGATCATCTTGCCCTTGGGCGTCGTGAACTCCATGCCCTCCATGGCCGCGATGAGCTTCTCGGCGTCGGTGCCGCCCGCCTTCTGGATGGCCGTCACCGCCGCCATGGCCGCCGCGAAGCCGCCGCTGGTGAAGAAGTCGGGCGGCTCCTTGAAGCGGGCCTGGTGCTCCTTGACGAGCCAGTCATTCACGGCGTTCTTCGGCAGCTCGTAATAGTAGTAGGTGCCGCCCACGCTGCCGTCCAGGTTCATGGCCTTCATGCCCTTCATCACGTCGAGCAGGTTGCCGCTGGCCGAGAGCGTGATGCCGTACTTGTCGAGCCGGTTGGCGACCAGCTGCGGGTACGGCCCGCCCTTCCCCGCCCAGATCACGAAGACGTACTTCGGCCCCTGCTTGTCCTTCAGCGCCCCGATGATCTTCTGGATCGGCGCGGTGAAGTCCGTGGCCTGGATAGGGGCGTACTCCTCGTGGACGACCTTGCCGCCGAGCTTCTCCACCGCGGCCTTGTAGGCCGCCACGCCGTCCTTGCCGAAGGCGTAGTCCTGGGCGATGGTGGCGATGGATACGCCGGGCTTGGCCACCGCGAGGGCGTTGGCGATGGCGTCCTGCCCCGAGTTGCGGCCGGTGCGGAAGATGTAGCGGTTCCAGTGCTCGCCGGTGATGCTGTCGGCCACCGCGGGCTCGACGATCAACACCTTCTTGAACTCGGCCGCCACCGGCAGCACGGCCAGCGCCGCGGCGCTGCTGGTGGTGGCCACCACGAGGTCCACCTTGTCGTCGGCGTAGAGCTTGGTGACGAGCCGCTTGGCCACGTCGGGCTTGAGCTGGTCGTCCTCCACCAGCACCTCGATCTTCCGCCCCAGCACTTCCAGCTTGCCGCCCGTCGCGTACTCGAGCCCCAGCTTGAAGCCGGTGACGATCTGCTTGGCGTACACCTCGAACGGGCCGCTGATTCCCTGCACCAGGCCGATCTTGATCGGCCCCTGCGCCTGGGCCGAGCCCGGCGACACAAGCGCCACCGCCAGAAGCCCTGCGCCGATGACCACCATCCATCTCGCTCTCATGGGTCGTTCCTCCCTTGATCCGGCCTTGGGCCGGAGTTGCGGGGCACCGTATCAGGAGTTACGCAACGCGTCAAGATGGAATCCGCCCCGCCGCTCCCCGCGAGCGAGCCGGTCGCCGAAACCCGCCCCCGGGCCGGCCAGCCAGCGCTTGATCGACGTGTAGCCGAACTGCAGCGCCAGCCGGCTCGCCTCGAAGCCCATGGAGGGCCCGAAGAGGGGCGACTCGCCTGGAGGCGGCTGGATCAGGTGGATCTCCACGTCCGGCCGGCGCAGCGCCAGCTCGCGCAGGCCCAGCTCCAGCAGGTTCTGACTGTTGATGCGCCCCACCTGCTCCAGGATGCCGTAGAGGCCGTGCTGCTTGAGCGGCGGCGGCTCGTCGCCCCGGGAGCGGAGCGGTATCAGCGGGTTCACGACGACGACCAGCGTGGCGCCCGCGTCCACGGCGAGGTCCGCGTGCCCGGTGTGCCCGACATCGCCGTCCACGTAGTCCCGCCCGCCCGCGCTGAAGGGCGCGAAGAAACCGGGGATGGCGGAGGACGCGGCGATGGCCTCGGAGATCGGCGTCTCGACGAAGGCGCCCACGCCGAAGACCACGCGCTCGGCCCGATCGAGATCCACCGCGGGGATCATGAGCGGCCGCGGGCAGGCGCGGAAGTCGTTGGAGAGCCCCTTGAGGGAGAAGGCGCGGCGCATGAATTCCTCGAGCTGGCTGACGGAGAAGAACCCCTCCGGCATGCTGTCCTGGCTGCGCGCCAGGAGATCGGGCCAGTCGAGGCTCGGGCTCGTGACCAGGTTCTTGCCCACCGCCCAGACCAGCTGGGCGAAGTTGCGCGCCGCCCCCGTGAAGGCGCCCCGATGGAAGACGGAGCCGCTGTGGAAGTTGAGCGGGTCGTCCCGCCCCTCCTCGAGGATCCGGTAGAGGGTGAGCGGGGGGACGCCGTTGGCCATGAGCGCGGCGACGACGGAGCCGGAGCTCGAACCCACGTAGACGTCGAAGTCGTTGGCGCGGAATTGCGGGAGGTCCTCGTCCAGCGCGGCGAGCACGCCCACCTCGTACATGCCGCCGATCACGCCCCCGCCTGCCAGCGCTAGGGCGCGCTTGGCGGGCGCGCGGCGCCACGGCAGGCGGGTCAGCAGCTCCCGGAGCACCAGGCCCTCCCTCACCAGCGGAGCAGCGTCGCTCCCCAGGAGAATCCGGTCCCGAAGGCTGCCAGCAGGATCAGGTCTCCCTCCTTGATCCGTCCCTGCATGAGCGCCTCGTGCAGGCAGATGGGGACGGAGGCGGCGGCCGTGTTGCCATAGCGCTCGACGTTGTTGTAGATGCGGTCCGCGGGGATCTTGAAGGTCTCCGACACGGCCTCGATGATGCGCAGGTTGGCCTGGTGGAAGAGGAACAGATCCACGTCGGAGGCCTGCAGGCCGTTGGCGTCGAGGGATTCCTGCACCACCTCGCGCAGCCGGCGCACGGCCTGCACGAAGACGGTGCGCCCGTTCATCCGGGGGAGCGTGCGCCCGTCGTCGATCTTCTTCTTCGAGATCGGCGGGAAGGTCGAGGAGCCCCACAGCTCGCCGGCCAGCGCATCGAGATGGGTCCCGTCGGAGTGGAGGTGATGGGAGAGGACGCCGCGACGGGGCCCGGCGGCCGGCGCCTCCTCGGCCTGGAGCACCGCCGCGCCCGCCCCATCGGCGAAGAGGATGGCCATGTCGCGCCCGATGTCGGTGTAGTCGAACATGGTGGACAGCAGCTCCGCCCCCACCACGAGCACGCGATCGTACATGCCGCTCCGGATGAACTGGTCGGCCATGGCGAGGCCGTAGACGAAGCCCGCGCAGCCCTGCTGGAGGTTGAAGACCGGCGTGGTCGTGAGCCCGAGCTTGCCCTGGAGCACGCAGCCCGTGTGCGGGTAGGAGTAGTCCGGCAGCGTGGAGGAGTCGATGATGCAGTCCAGGTCCTCGGCAGAGAGCTCCGCGTGCTTGAGCGCCATGCGGGAGGCCTCCAGCGCCAGGTCCGAGACCATGAGCGTGGAGTCGATGCTGCCGTCGAGCCCGTTGTCGCGCACCTCGCGCATGAAGGCCGTCTTGTCGGGGGCCTCCGCGAGCCTCAGCAGCATCCGGTAGGTGTCCGGGGACATCCGGCGCTCCCGGATGCCCGTGCGCTGGACGATCCACTCGTCGCTCGTGCTCATGCAGCGGGACAGGAGCGCGTTGTCCACGACGCACTCGGGCACCGCCATGCCCGTGCCGACGATCCGCGCGATTTTCATGCGGCTACTGTCCTCCGGCCACCAGCTGGGCCTGGAGGGTCGCCACCGGCCGCCTGCTCTCCTGGATGGTGGCGGCCAGTCCCGCGGCCACCAGGAGGAGTGCGCACGCGGACCCGAACGCCATACCGTAGCCGCCGGTCAGATCGAAGAGGAAGCCCCCGAGCCAGGAGCCCAGCGCTGCGCCCACCTGGTGGGAGAGGAAGATCAACCCGAAGATGGAGCCCACGGAGAAACGCCCGAAGATGTCCGCCGTCATGGCGGAGGACATGGCCAGACTCCCGGACAGGCCGAGCCCGCCGATGGCCGCCACGATCATGAGCGTCACGGGATCCTGCACGAGGAAGAGCAGGCTGAAGGCTCCCGCCCTTAGGAGATACACGGAGGCCAGCACGGGCTTGCGCCCCCAGCGGTCGGAGATCACCCCCAGCGCCATGCCGCCCCCGATGCTCGTCAGTCCGAGGAAGCCCATGGCCGACGAGGCGGTCATGGCGTGGAAGCCGTGGTCGGTGAGCATGGGCACGCCGTGGGCCGAGAGCAGGCTCATGGAAAAGCCGCAATTGAACAGTCCACCCGCAAGCTGCCAGAAGGCCGGGACCTGGAGCGCGGCAGCCACCGTGGTCCGCTCCAGCGCCGGCGCCATCCCCTCGGCGAGGGGCTCGGGGGCGACGCCATCGGGGTGCAGGCCGACATCGGCCGGATCGTCGCGGAGGATCCAGAGCGAGAGCGGCAGCGTGATGAGCAGCGACCCGACGCCGAGGATCACGTAGGTCGCGCGCCAGCCGAACGTGAGGATGCACCACATCGAGATCGGAACCAGGAAGGACATGCCCGCCATGGAGGCCGCCGACAGCACGCTGACCGCCGTCCCGCGCCGCCTGATGAACCAGCGCGACAGCGTGGCCGAGGCGACCACGTGGCCCGTCGCCGACAGCCCCAGCGCCACGAGCACGCCGTAGTAGAGGACGAACTCCCAGTAGGCGGTCATCGTCCCCGTGAGCGCGAGAGAGACCGCGACCAGGACGCCGCCCGCCGAGCAGACCACGCGGGAGCCGAAGCGGTCCACGAGGCGGCCGACCATCGGCATGAAGGCGCCGTAGAGGAAGAGCGAGAGCGAGACGACGAGGGAGAAGGTGCCGCGGTCCACGCCCAGCTCGGCAGCCACGGGCTTGAGGAAAGGGCCAACGGTGAAGCGGATCCCGGTGGAGAGGAAGATGATGAGCGCGAAGGCCCCGGCGACCCACCAGCCGTAATAGATGCGCCCGGCGGTCGCCCGGTCATGGGGTGTCATCGCGAGGGGATTTTACTCCGCGTGCTATCCTTCCGCCATGCCTTTGCCCTCGATCCTCGCCGCGGCGGCGCGCGGCGCGGCCCGCTGATGCGCGTCGTCCTCGCCGCAGCGGCCGCGGCGCTGCTGTTCGGCGGATGCGCGTCGACGGCGGACACCGCCGGCCCGCGCAAGGCCCAGCCGCCGCCCCGGATCGCCGATCTCCTCCTCGTGGGCTTCTCCGGGACCGAGGTGGCCGGCAATGAGGAGCTGCGGGCGCTCGTCTGCGACGTGAAGGTCGGCGGCGTGATCCTCTTCGAGCGCGACGTGGCCGCCGGCACCCCGCGCAACATCGTGAGCCCCGAGCAGGTCGCCCGGCTCACGGCCGATCTGCAGGCGCTGGCCCGGAGCTGCGCCGGCCGGCCGCTCCTGATCGCGGCGGATGCCGAGGGCGGACTCGTCATGCGCCTCTCGGCACGCGCCGGCTACCTGCCGACCCTCTCGCCCCAGGAGCTGGGGGACGGCGGCGACGTGGCGCAGACCGAGCTCGAGGCCCGGCGCCTCGGGGCGCGGCTCAGGGAGGCCGGGATCAACTGGAATCTCGCCCCCGTCGTGGACGTGGCGGTGAACCCGACCAACCCGGCGGTGGTCACGCTGGGCCGGACCTTCGGCAGCGATCCGGAGCAGGTCACCGCGCACGCCCGCGCCTTCATCACCGGGATGCGCGCGGCCGGGATCCTGACAACACTCAAGCACTTCCCGGGACACGGATCGAGCCGCGTGGACTCCCATCTCGGCTTCACCGACGTGACGGACACGGCCGATCTCGACGTGGAGCTCCTGCCCTACCGGAGGCTCATCAAGGAAGGGCTCGCCGACAGCGTCATGCCCGGCCACGTCTTCAACCGGACCCTGGACCCCTGGTACCCCGCCTCGCTCTCACGCGCCACGGTCGCCCGGCTCCTGCGCGCCCACCTGGGCTACAAGGGCGTGGTGGTGTCCGATGACCTGCTCATGGGGGCCCTCACCCAGCACTACGGGCTCGAGGAGTCGGCGCTCCTGGCCCTGCGCGCCGGCGTGGACGTGCTCCTGATCTCCCAGAACAGCGTGAAGAACGAGCCGCGCGCGGCCGCGCGCGTGGTGGCCGCCATCGAGCAGGCGCTCAAGGAGTGGCGGCTGTCCCGCAGAACCGTGCGGGCTGCCATCGAGCGCGTGGCCGCGCTCCGGGCCCGCCTCGCCCCGTAGCGCCCGCGCTCAGTCGCCGAAGCGGATCCGCACCTCGCCGACCTGCGCGCTCAGGTAGGACAGGAGCGCGTGATGGATCGCTACCAATGCTCCCACCGATGCCGATGGCACAGCGGTTGGTGGCTTCGCCTTGCGGGCCATGGCGTTTACTCGCAGAGCGGCGGCGACCCGGCTGCCAGGACTACCGCTGGCGGGCTGGGGGCCGGCGATCCCCGGTACCCGGGTGACGGATGTGATCCCACCTCTCCCGTGGCCAGGGGATGCAGGACGCCGATCGCCCAGCCCAGATCCAGACGCTCCCCCAGCCAGCCCGGGCATGCCGTCCGCGCATGGAGGCGCAGCCCCTGCGCCTCGTGCCGCGCCCGGAGGGCCCGCACCGGATCG
>Ga0209211_10007716_pt1 | contig 15006 bp, 10 predicted proteins | sample RifGroA2_FD_183992 | JGI IMG/M metagenome (GOLD analysis project Ga0209211, IMG submission 183992) | Groundwater microbial communities from Rifle, Colorado, USA - Groundwater A2 (SPAdes) (version 2) | ecosystem: Environmental > Aquatic > Deep subsurface > Groundwater | place: Rifle, Colorado... | reverse complement strand
CCAGCCGGACCATTGATACAAGCCGGATAAACAGAAGTCGTGTCCATATTTATTCCACCACCATCTTTATTTCCTGCGGCTGCCACCACCACAATACCGGCTTGCTTGGCTCGTTTTAACGCTTCTTCAAGTCCGGTGGGTTTTTCAAAAGTAGTAAAAGATAAATTAATAATATCTGCACCATTTTCAATTGCATAATCAATTCCTTTTATAACTTCCACCGCATCCCCTTGTCCACTGCTTGCAATAACTCGCACCGGCATAATTTTTGTATTCCAACCGATTCCTGCAACACCTTTACCATTATTACCAATTGCCGAAATAACTCCGGCAATAAGAGTTCCGTGGTTTATTGCATCTTGCGAAGAATTTGCTCCCATTTTAGGATTTGTGTCTGAATTATTTTCCACAAAATTCCAACCGTGTAAATCATCAATAAAACCATTTCCATCATTATCAATTCCATCTTGTGCAATCTCACCAGGATTAGTCCAGATGTTTGTTGCCAAATCTGGATGGTCAAGATCAACTCCAGTATCAAGAACCGCAACAATTGTGCTTGATTTTCCAGTGGTTAAATTCCAAGCTTCTTGAGCCTCCACTCTTTCTAAATACCATTGTTGGGAAAAATAAGTATCATTTGGAACAAGCGCGTTTGCCGGAGATACAAAAAACAAAGCCCCTGCCAAAGTGGTTAAAGCAATGCTTTTAATTGTTATACTGAAGTTACTCATTGATGATAAATTCGAAGCACGAAACCGCCAGCTGGCGGTCGAAATTCGAAATAAGCTCAAAATTCAAATCACTAAAACCAAAAACAAATTTTACGATGTAGCTCAAACCCTCAGGTTTGAGGATGTCCTCAGACCTAAAGGCCTGAGCTACAACTAAAATTAAAACAGCACTATTATTTTAAACATTTGCATTTTGATCATTTGAATTTGTTTCGTATTTCGATATTCGATATTCAAATTTCTGTTTTATCTATTATTCACTTTCAAAATTTTACTGTATCTCTCCAGCCGCTTCCGCATTTTTAGCATCTTCTTTTTGTTTACCAAACAATTCACGGGCTTTAAATAAATCTTTAATTGTTTGAGTATCTTCTGGAACCAAGGGCACCAGTGCTTCATAGTGAGTTATTGCTTCCTCATAGCGACCTTCTTCCATATAAAAAGCAGCTAGTCTTGATAAAAACTCCGGCTGGCGACCAAGCTTGTTAAATGTTTCAATCAAAGCTTTCTCATATTCATCTTTTCTTTCTGGAAATTCTGCCTTTAGAAAATCAACATATTTAACATAGTAAGGACTGAACTGCGCGATTTCCAATGTTTTTTGATATGCTTGGAGCGCGCCATTTTTATCTCCCATTTCATTTAAAATATCGCCTAAATTAGCCTGAGCAATGTAATTTGCTGGTGCCACCCGCAATGCAGTTTCTGTGGCCTCGCGCGCATCCTTAAGATAACCAAGCACATAATACAAATTACCCATACCAATCCAACGTTCAATATCATCTAACGATGCCTTTTCGCCAACCCGATCACCAATATCATTTTTCATTCTGGTAATTTGGCTCATAAGGCGCGCCTCATGTTCTGCTGGCACATTTCTATCAATAAAGGTTATAAGACCTTCATTATTATTTGTATTACCGCCAGCAAAATCATCCTTTAATAAATACCAAGCTCCCCCACCAACAATAACCAATATTATCACTAAAATTGCAATAATTTTTTTCATAATACTATAAATTAAGATTACTTATTATATGCCTAGTAGCACGACACTTTATGTGTCGCTTCGATGCGGGGGACAAGCCCCCGCGCTACATTAAATTGTGTGATTAGTATAACACGTATTTTGAGCTTAGGACAAGTGGTTAAGACAGCTGTTAGCTGATAGAGGTTGTTGGAAATAATAAGCCTACCTACCAATGTCTTTTCGAACTGTGATTTCGCGTGTTGAAACGAGGGTGAGAAATCTCACGTAACGCAGAGATCCCTCACCCTCGCAGGAATAGGCGTCAAAACAGTTCGGGACGACGAATTTGTTTTGGATTTGTAATTTAGTAAGTCGCAGAGATCCTTCACCCTCGTAAAAATATTCACTACAACGGTTCAGGACGACTCCTTCGGAGTCGGTTTGTGATTTGGTGCTTGTGATTTGGATTTTACTAACCCTATGTATAACAAAATCCCGCCCAAGAAGGGCGGGATTTTGCGATTAACCAATATGTCTTTATCACATACTGGGAACCTGAGTTCGGCTTCAATGCCGATTAGTAAACGTGTGTTGCACCAACGATTGGAAGTGAGAGAAGGTAACCGTCAATCATATCGACTGTGCTTGAGTCACCGTCATCATCCCAAACAACTGATGCTGGCATAATGTCAACATCGTCGTTTGTATCATTGCTTGTGCTATCAACCGGTGTTGTGCCAAGGACACCACGGACAACCGTGAGATCTGTTGAACTTACACCAGTAATAAAGGCAATTTCATCGCCTGAAGCACAACCGTTATCAGCTGTATCAATACAAATGTATTGACCAGCAGCATAACTTGCCGCCGCGCCAACAGTAATAATGGTGTCAGTCATGGTGAGGTTATCTTCACCAAGATCATCACCAACTGTGGTGCTAGCTGAAGTTAAGAAGCTTGCCAAGGCCACCATAGGTTCAGCTGGGATTTCAACGCGGAATGTATCATCATTCGCTGTTGAAGCACCAGTTGTATCAACCTGTACAGAGAAGGTCTTGGTTGTACCTGCTGCAATCAATACTGGGGTTGTAAGGTTCAAGCGAGCAAAGCCAGCGCGTTCAGTATCGCTTGTACAGGCGTCTGCGCCTCCATCAAGCAATGACCAATCACTGTCTCCACCTTCAAGAGGTGTACCTACACCAACTGAAGTCTCATAAAGAGTAAAGTCGCTTGCATCAAGCTGACTTGCAGTCGTGGTTGACATACAGTTGTACCATTCGCCACCTACGCCAGCAGTACCAGAGTCTCCATTATTGTCAGTTGAAGTGATCTTAAATGTGACCATATCAAGAACAACAGCTTCACCAGCAGCCGCAGCTACTGAGAAGCGGAGAACTTCAGCCGCACCAGCCACACCTGTGGTTGGGCTACCACTAGCGAGAGCAAAGGTAGGTTCTGTTTCGCGAACAACCATGCGGTTGCCGTTTGCATCACCAACATCACTACCTGTCAAAGTACCGCCAGATGAAACACCAATAGCTTCAAAGTTGCCAGCACTTGTTGAATCAAACTGGAAGCGTGGGCGTTCGCCACGGGTCGCGCCATTCTCAATAGTCTGCAAACTCGCCATAACGGTCAAGGTTGCATTGTTATTGGCTGGAACATACATTGACAAACCGTTAAAGTCTGCATTTCCAGCTACAAAGAAGCTAGTCGCAGTGCCGGTTGAACCGTCCTGCTTTGGATATGAGAGCTTAACAGCAGCAATATTGTTGTCCATATCGCCAATTGTTCCGCCAAGATCTGTCGCACCCATATCTTGGATGCGGAGCTTGGTAATGCTAAACGCTTCGTTAGTCGCGTCAACACGGAACTTAGCAACAGTCACGTCAGTCGCGCCAGCGAGCAAGATGTCTGATCGTGGTGTGTCTGCGTGAGCTGAAACTGACATTGAACCAGCATTTGAAACGCGGAGGTAGGTGGTTGGAGCAGCAACTGTACCATTGTTTGTGCTGATAGAAGCTGTTACTGAATTACCATCAGCATCCTGCGCTGTTACGTCAGCTGTGTCGCCAGTTGTGCCTGAATCTGCTTCAAGGAAGAAAGCAATACCATCAGCATTACCAGAAACAGTATAGTTAGCAACATTAATGCGTGCTACAAGCTTCTTGGTTTGACCTGATGGAACAGTCCAGAGGAAGTTATCAAAGATAACATCTCCGGCTGGGCTTGTTCTAACGTTTTCTGGACCAGAAACTAATTCACCAGTGGTTGAATCGTAGAGAGAAACAGAGCTTACAACATCAACAGCATTGATGGTGTCTGCACCCTTTACGAAAGTGGTTGGTGAAGAAGTTGCATCGCTATCAACAAGTGTTGCCAAAGTCATAGCAGTGATTGTGATAGCTGAACCGTCAGCCGCAGTGAAAGAATAACCAACAGTGTCTTTGCCAGTTGTTCCCTTGATTGTGGTCTGGCCTGAGCCGTCTGATGGAGGTACTGAGTGGTTAACTGTAAGACCAGCAGCTTGAACAGTCTGGTTATTACCAGTTATGTCCGCTGATGGAACGATATTGGATGATGACACAGAGTCACCATTAACATCTTCCGCAGTAATACCAGAAACATCAACAGTTGCTCTAAAGATATCAGCTGCTACTGCAGTGTCATCAACATCAGCAGTAACTTCCAAGTTTAGGCTTTCACCAGCTTGGAGAACGAGATCTTCAGTAAAGGTGATTGTTTGAGTAGTATCAAGAGCACTTGAACCAGTAAAGGCAGTCAATTCTGACGGACCCATAATGGTTGCACCGCCTGCTACGCGAACCTTGATATCCTTAATATTTGCTTCTGGGGTTGTTGCTTCAGTGTCATAAAGATCACCGGCATCTGTACCAGCATCACAACCAGAAGTACCACCATTACAAGCAATGATCACAGCAAAGTCATCAATCATGGTATATTCAGCCGCAGTGAGTGAGAATTTCAAGAATATATGATCTTGAGTATTGCTTGATACGTTAGCAGCAGTTGGGCCATTGAAAGCAAGAGTCAAGGTTGAGCCCTGAACTGTAACATATGTACAGTCTTGGCCTGTTGCGCTACAAGTTGCAGCTGCAGCAGCACCAGTTGTACCACCGTTATAACCACCAACATCTACCTGAACACCTTGGTTGTAAAGTGAACCAATAGCAACTACGTCAGCTGAGTGTTTAACTCGGAGACCAATTGTTCTGGCTGCTTCACCACCAATATCAGCATAAAGACTGAAGGATCGGGTAAGTCCATTAGTGAGTTTATAAGGAGTAGTAAATTCTAACACTGCACCTTTACCATCAGCAGTCATGCCGGCGGATGTAGCAAGAGTTGTTGAACCTTGCTTTAAGGTGAAGTTAGTCATATCACCATAACGAACTGTTCCGTCAATAGTGAATTGAATTCGTGAAACTGTAATATCTTCAGTTGACGCTACCATGTTAAAGCGTCCAACTTCAGCTTGTTTTGTTCCAAGTGAAGGATTGCCAACTGTTCCATTGGAATTGATATCCAATGTTCCGGCTGTAGCCGCACCAACTGTGAACTGGTTGCCAGAAACTGGGAAAGCGCCAGTTACTGAACTTGCAGTTGAAGTGATGGCTGTTGCGTCAGCAATTTGGAAACCATGAGTACCGCCTGAAGTCAAGCTAGTACCAAGGTCACCCTTGAGCCAGATTTTCTTTACAGTTCCAGCTGAAACCTTAATTGACAAACCAGTGAAGCTTGCCAATTGTGTTGTTGAGTTAACTGAACGACCATCAGTCAAGCGGGTAGCACCATCATAAAGGTAAAGATTTGACCAGTTTGATGAAGCACCAACGCCAAAGCGCTTAACTGCTAAACCCGAAAGGGTTACATCGCCACTGCCAGCTGTCAAATTGATAGCTAACAAGCCAATGCCGGCTGCGCCCTGTGCCATGCTGATTCCAGCTGGTGTGTCGCTTGCCAAAGTTACAGTCAATCCGCCGCCAGTTGTTACTGGAGCAGTTACGCCAGTCTGCGCTGTATCAGTCAAAGCTGATTCAGCTGCAGTAATCGCTGTTCCGCTTGTATAAGCGGACAAGCTCTGTGAAGTTTCTACTACATAAGTGCTGTTAAAGCGGTTTGCGCTCATTGAAGAGACCAAGCGCTTTGAAGAGCCATCAATGTAATAAATTTCATCGCTTGTTGTTGAGCTTACGAGTGAACCGGATGGGTAAACTGAAGCGCTAGACAATGAAGCACCTGGGGTATAGTCAACGAAGAAGACATCAGGTACGTCATCTACGCGGCTTGCCCAATTTGAACCAAAGAGCGCGGAAGCAATAGCTTCTGACTCAATCCAGCGAAGAGTTCCGTCTGGTTCTACAGCATAAACCTTCGGGTCGGTCTGGATTTTTACTAAACGAGTACCAGCGCGGTAGACAACATTGCTGTCGCCAATCGGAATCGCAGCAATCTCTGCATCAGAGAGAGTTACAACTCCACTAAAACCGGTGTACCATGTGTTAAATGTTTTTTCATTTGGGAAGACATATCTCTTGCTGTCTGGACCATAGTAATAGACGGCAGGAAGACTTCCTTTAATGAGATCGCCAGAGCTTGCTGCGCGAGTTGTGAGCGGCTGAATAAGTGCTGAAAGACCAATGGTCCAAGCAATTGTTGCAGCTACTACGCCAATCGTGAACACGCGGCGTCCCATTCGTAATACATCTGTCATAATAATTTTTTGATATAATTAACCTTTTTTACAAGGCTTGCGGGCGTCCATTCCTACCTCTCGTATGATACAGAGGGGCAGGGTTGGACTCGACCATTTTTAGCCACACAAGTTTACTCCAAGCTGTGTAAACAGCTCAAAGTGGATTACTTAAATTAGTGGGTTTGCCGACAAATACTGTAATGTATTCAGTGACACACCCTCCATTCAGGTTTGCACCTGAACTTGCTAAAATGTTCTCTGGGCACTTTAGTAAATTCGGGTACGGTATTGTTAGTTAGAGTTTGAATTGTGGACTGTAAAACGGATGTAGCTCAAACCTTTAGGTTTGAGGATGTCTCAGGCCTAAAGGCCTGAGCTACAACTTATATATTTGTTTGTGGCGGGGTACAAGACCCCGCCCTACAATTACTCTTTCAAAATCGGCAAACTAAAATCACCTTCTTCTTGTTCTGAAGACTGTATTTCAACGTCAATATTTTCTTTTAATTCTGGAACTGGTGCGTTTTCACGTGCAACAATTACGCTCTTATACAAACCAATCCCCCAATTAACATGATTCATTGTTCCAAAACCCTCTCTAAATTGTGATAAAGCTGCTTTCAAACCACCACGAGTAATAAAATTCTTACCTTCTTCAAGCTGTTCGCGTGCATCATGAAGACTGTTTCGTAAATCAGTAAAAGTTGGTCCTTTTAATGCTTCAACTTCTGGGTAACTACCATCTGGAAGGCCGGAAAGCGCCACTGCGGCTAATTGAACTACTCCCTCGAGCTCGTTCATTTTTGACACAACTGCCTTGCGGACAAATTCTGTATCCATAGAAGAATTATCTTTAGCATCAATCAAAACTTCAATTGCAGCAATAGAAATTGCATCAACTGCTCCTTTAGCAACAGCAACATCTTCTTGGACTTCTGCGCTGGCACCCTCACCGGTCTTATCAAGCAAAGCATGGTAAGTAGAAGCCTTAATATCTAATTCTCTTGCAGTGCTAACTGCATCTTCTCTACTAAGACCACCAATTCGATCTTTTGCAGATTTTACTTCTTCAGAAAAAGCCTTGACAGCTTCACTCATTCGTGCGTCGCGATCAGGTAATGAGGCGCCAATAAAACTCGCCGCCTCATCAAGACGGTTACCGGCAAAACTCATAGAAAGACGAGCTTTGGCTTGATCGCTTACAGCAAATGAAAGCTGGGCGCGTTCTTTAGCAATCTTAAAACCATAAAAAGGATGACCTGGGGTAATATTTTGAAACGAAGCATTTGTTACTGACCAACCGCCAAAAACCAAAAAAGCGAGAACTAAAACAGCTCCGGCACGCTTGGCAAAAGCATATGCCGGTACTCCAATAACCAAACGCGGAAATGCAAATATAGTGCGCAATGATTCTTCCGCTTGAGTTGGTTGTTCTTCTTGAATTCTGTTTTCAACCTTGTATTTTTCGATCTCACTAAAAAAACGAGAACGCATACGCGCCACCTCTTCAAAAGGTGGTGCAAATTGCGTTCTGTATTCTTTACCAAGATTTTCTAGGTTGTGGATTACCTTGCGGGGATCCATAAAAGAGTAGTTAGTAGGTAGTAGGTAGTAAGGAGTAGGGAGTAGGGAGGGTTGGGGACTGAAGACTGTAGGGCGGGGTCTTGCTTGCCACGTGAACCCGCGAGGGTTTTTACGTGGCACCCCGCCATAAGCAGGGTGGGTTTTAGGTTATAGGTCGAATGTAGCTCAAACCTTTAGGTTTGAGAATGTCTCAGGCCTAAAGGCCTGAGCTACTTCTATTCTTCCAATGTCTTCCCTAATTCGTCTCGTAATTCTTTAAGTGCTCGATGAAGTAATACTCTTACTGTTCCAGAAGTTTTTTCCATTATTGCGCTGATCTCTTCAAACTCCAATCCATCAAGATATCGCAATGTGATTACTTCTCGGTATGTTGGGGCAAGTTTGACTAAGCAATTTCTTACCAGACCCATCTCTGACCCAACTTCTAATTCTGAAAGAAAGTTATTACTGACTGCTGATTGTTCAATGTATTCATCTATATAGGTTGGAGACTTGCTCTTCCTTCGGTAGTGATCCATGAGCCGACGTTTGGCTATCAAGAACAGAAAACCACGAAGGCTTTTCCTGACCTCTTCTTTCCGAACGAATATGATGTGCCAAAGCTCTACAAATGCCTCATGAGTAATATCTTCTGCCACTTCTTTATTCTCTACACGTGAAGCAAGATATTTCTTTATCTGAGGATATGTATCTTCATAAAAAACACCATAAGCGTGTTCATCGCGAAGTTTGGTCACTCGGAATTCTACAATTTTATCAGGTAGTCGCATAATGATGTCTCCAAATATGACATTTTGTTACAGTTTATAATATCAATAAGATGAGCTCAATTATACCATATTTAGATAAATAAATCAAGCCCCAAACAATTAAAATAATGCTAAAAAGTCCAAGAAAGTCTTGACAAAATTTTAAAGTCTGTGGAATGATCTTAAAATATTCGCTCTATTGACAAAAAATCAATTAAATGGTATTATTATATTAGAAGTCCACGCAGGGATAGACAATGACAAATATACGAACTACGAACACAGTACGAACATACGAATGAAGATTGTTAAAATTTAGCAGGGTACAAGTCTATCTACGAGGCTCAGCCTCGTAGATATAGTTCAGGACGACATTGGCGTGGCACAATGCCTCGCCCTACTCGTTCGTTATGCCCCTTTGCCAACTCTTTTCTAATTTCTCTTTTCTTTACTTTAATCTTTAATTTTAAACCTCGTAGCGGAGGATAAAACCCCGCCCTACTCGTTCTTAAATCTTTGTTCGTAATATTCGTAATCATTTCGTAGTTCGTATAAATTATCCTAAATCTTTAATCTTTTTTCAACCCTATGCCTACACCAACTCCATTAATACGAGTCTCTGTTTCAGAGGCCGCTCGTTTATTCGGTCTAAATCCCCGCACCATAAGACGCGCAATTGCCGCAGGTGAGATCACTTATATTGTAGTTCGTGGTCGTTATAAAATAAATTTTGAAAGTCTTATTAAATGGTCACAGCAAAAAGGTAACATTGCCAAGAAAAGAGATACAAGTGGAATTGGCCAATTTGTTGATACTTGGAAAATTACCAACACTCTTTACTCCCCCAACCCACGCATCTTAGAAAAAAAAGAAGAGGATTCTGAAATAAAGTAATATAACCTGACTGAAGCACAACTTCGGCCAAAACATATGAATCCTTTTATCCACAATAAAATAAAAAAAGTTTTAAGCACCTTGATGTTGCTTACTGCTTTTCTTTTGCCTGTGGATACATTTGCTGAAGAATCATTCCCTAAAACAGGGAATTTTTATTTACACGCCGGAACCAGCATTACAGAGGAAGGTACCAAACTTTTAGCCCGCCAAGATCTTGTGGTCTTGCCGGCTGAAGCACAAATTTTCAACCAATCCCTTTTCCCAAAACTACGCGCCTTAAACCCAGACATTATCATTTTAGCATACATTCCAAGCACCAGCTTTAACTTCCAATACTGGACTGATTCTTTGCACCAAAAACTGTTACGAGGCATTCAAAACGACTGGTGGTTAAAAGATGCTTCCGGAAATCAAATTTCTATCTGGCCTGGTACTGAAGCTTTGAACTTAGCTACCCCTTGGGCAAACTATTTGGCACAATATGTTAAAGAAGATGTGATGAGCACTGGCTTATGGAATGGAATAGTCTTTGATGAAATTGACGCTTGTGCTTCCTGCAAAAACAATGGAATTGTTGATGTTAATCGCGATGGTACAAATGACAGTGCACAAGTTGCAGACGCGGCTTGGCGCGCCGGTGTTGTTACTCTTTTAAAAGAAACCCGAAATCAAATTTCTTCAGATGCAATAATAATGACCAACGGAAGCTCGGCAACTGAATTTCAACCATACACAAACGGCCGAATGTTTGAATCCTTCCCCACTCCATGGGAAGGTGGTGGAGCTTGGAATGTAGTAATGGAGAATTTTAGAAAAATCAGTTCACTTGTAAAAAAACCAGCGACTTTTTTATTTGGCGGAGACTCTGATAACACCGGATCCCAAGACTACCAAGACATGCGTTTTGGATTTGGAAGCGCACTCTTAGCCGGCGCTTACTTTGGATACGACTTCGGTACACAAAGCCATGGGCAATTATGGTGGTTTGATGAATATGATGTAAATCTGGGAAAACCAACAAGCTCGGCACTTAACCTAAAAAATCCCAGCTCACCGGTTTTTTCTAATGGTCCTTGGCGTCGAGATTTTGACAATGGTATTATAATTTTAAACTCCGGAGAAAGTCGGGAAAAAATTCGGCTGGGTAATGATTTTGAAAAATTGCACGGAACTCAAGATTCCCTGACAAATGACGGCGCTATTGTTTCTTTGGTAAATCTAAACCCAGAAGATGCGCTTGTGCTTTTAAAAATCAATGAAGAAATTAAAGGAACCAGTTTTGAAAACGGATCTTATGTTCGAATTTTTAACAAAGACGGGTCAACGGCTCGTACTGGTTTTTTCTTGTTTGATCCAAGATTTGAAGGAGGAGCTACTATATTAAAAGATGATTTGGATGCTGATGGCGGATTGGAAACTATTGTGGCGCAAAACGGCCGAGTGAAAATTATTGAGACGGATAACAGCACCCGCGCTTCTTTTGCACCATACGGCGATGCTTATCATGATAAGATCACTATTGCCGCCGGTGATTTGGATGGAAATAAATACAAAGAGATTGTCACAGGCACGGGTTTCGGAGCTGGTCCGCATGTGCTAACATGGAATATGGATGGTCGTCTCCTTCACCCCGGCTTCTTTGCCTTTAATTATAAACTGCGTGGCGGGGTTGATGTGGCAATTGGAGATATTGATGGTGATGGCAAAGGTGAAATTATTACCGGCGTGGGACGCGGCGAACGACCTTTGGTGCGTATTTATAAAAATGATTCCAAACGCACCTTGATTTCAGAATTTGAAGCTTATCAATCAACTTTCCGTGGCGGAATTAATATTGAAGCCGGAGATGTTGATGGCGACGGCTTGGCAGAAATTATTACCGGACCAAATAAAGGTGGTGGTCCTCATATTCGAATGTTTGATGGAAACGGCACCGCGATCAATAAAGGATTTTTTGCTTATGAATCTTATAAGCGCGACGGCGTGGAAGTTGGCGCTTTTGATTTGGATGCTGACGGAATTGTGGAAATTCTGGCTTTGACGACATCAATACTGCCATAAAAAAATAAAATTTTTAATTTTTAATTTCGAAACTCTGTATTTCAAAATTCAAACATTCGAAATTTATTCATCATTCAAAATTCATCATTCAAAATTCTACTACCATGTCCGACCAAACAACAAACAATCTAGAATCCACCCGCGAAAAAGGTATGGCTCATGCCGGTGCTATTAAAATTCTCCACCATCCGGTCCGCTATGTTGCCAAACTTTTTCACCTTCACTACCACCGCAAATATCACAACAAATATCGCCATCCGAAAAAACTTTTCGCTTTGGATCTCACTTTAATTGGAATTATTATTGGAATTTTAATTATTGGCGGATATTTCTTATTTTTTCCACCATCACTTGGACAAAAAGTAACTCTTACCGCCGAAACAACTGATACGATTACAAGCGGTGGACTGATAACTTATACTGTCTCTTATAAAAATAATAGTAAAAAAACATTATCCGGAAGCAATTTAACCATTCATCTTCCACCACATTTTCAATATCTGCGCAGTTTCCCTCCGGATTTTAGTCCGGATCATAATGTAATTTTTCTTGGAGATCTGGAACCTAACGCTTTTGGAGAAGTTAAAATTTCTGGAATTCTTTGGGCGGAAATTGAAACTAAAACCGCATTATTCAACACCCTATCATTTAGAGATGAAAAAAGCGGAACTCACGATGTCAAAGTTTTGCGCCAAGAATTTCCCGTGGAAAAATCAGTGCTGGTTTTGGAACCAGAACTTCCGGAAAATATTATTGGCAACCAAGAAATGACTTTCTCGGTGCAATATTCAAATACCGGCAGTGAAACATTAAATAATGTGCGAATTAAACCGCGTTGGCCGGAAGGTTTTAAATTCAGAACATCAGATCCAAAATTTGAATTTGGTACTTGGAATTTAGGTAATTTGAAATCCGGTGCAGTTGGTCGCGTGATAATTACTGGCAAAATGCCTGATTATACTTCTGGCATTAACTTTGGATTTATTTCATCAGTTGAAATTGACGGGCACGAATTGGCTCAAGGAACAACAGAAAACACGCCGCATATTATTGCCTCACCGCTTAAAATTTCCGCTTCAATTGATACCGCTCAAAACTTTGTTGTGCCCGGAGAAGAGTTGAAAGTGCGAATTGATTACAAAAACGAAAGTAATCTTGTTTTAAAAAATGTAACACTAGGAATTGAATCCCCTTCTCCTTTTATAGATAGTAACAAATTAAATAGCTTGATAATTAGTTCGGAAAATGATAAATCCTTGGCGCAAATCGAACCAGGCGCAAGCGGCAACGCAAATTTTACTTTTAATCTTCGAGAAAATATTTCTTTAAGTCAATTGGGTGAGGCTGACAAAAACAAAGAATTTAATTTGATGATTAAGCCAGTGGCAAAAATACAAGAAGAAACACTTGGCACTTTTTCAACCAGTGGCACTGAAATTATCCGACCGATTCGCACACCTTTTAAAGTCGCGACGAGTGCTTGGTATTGGACGCCACAGGGCGAACAGCTTGGTCGCGGACCAATCCCGCCAATGGTTGGCGAGACAACAAAATATTGGATCTTCTGGTCGCTTGCGCCAACCACCAATGATATTAAAAATTTGGAAATTCGAACCATCTTACCTCCTCAGGTCTCACTTACTGATCGCACAAGTTTAACTGACGGTCGTTTAACTTTTGATTCTGGAACACGAGTATTACGCTGGGCAGTTTCTGATCTTGAAGCAACTTTGGCTACCGGCAACACCGTGGAAGCAAGATTTGAACTAGCCATCACGCCGACCGCTGACCAAGTTGGACAAATTCCACTTTTGGTAAATGAAATTTTTGCGAATGCTGAAGATACGTTTGTAAATCAAAAAATCGAAACTGTTGGCGCGGGTCTGACCACAGCGTTGCCAAACGACCGCCGCGTGCGCGGTCGTGGGGCGGTGGAAGAGTAAAACTGTTTCGCAGAACCACGCAGAACTTTACGCAGAACTACGCTATTAAAAAATCCAGGATTTTACTCTTGGATTTTTTATATCTTTTTATTAAGCTCGTGGTTGTTCTCTTTGTTCTGGTGGTTGTGATGATAAAAGGATATTAAGCCGCGCTTGTGCTCTTTGTCTTTCTTCTTTTACCCTAAATTGTTCTCGTGCTTCTCGATCTGAAAATTTAGAAATAACGAGATATCTAATGAGTGGATCCATTTTCTCTACATACATCAATGCAAGAGATGATTCACATGGTTTACCATCAACAGTCAAAACTGGTCCATGTTTTTTGCTCAAAAGAATCGAACCAAGACTAAGCGGACCATCAAATATAACATAATAATTTCCTGCAATTTCATGACCATTTTCTTTCGCTACAAAAAAAATTTTTTTACACTCTCCTGCTGGTGTAGGCACAATTTCATTACAACCAGCGTCTATTTCACCATCATAACCCATCTCTTTTTTTAATTTTAAATAATCCTCTCTGTCTTTTGATGATATTTTTTGTTCAGGAGTCATAAGTTCTTGACCCTTTGAATCCATTTTCTTCTCCTCTATTTTCTTTTTCATACCATCCCACAAACTTTCCAAAAAATTCGGTTTTCTTTCTCCCATATAAATTAAAAAAATAATTAAATTATCCAATTAAATTATACCAAAAAAAAAGCAATTTGTCAAATTTTACTGCTTTTGGCTAAATTTCCACACCAAAAACACTTCATTAAAAAATCCACCCCGAGTTTGGGGTGGATTTTGATTTTCACGCAGATATTCCTGCTTACTTCTGTTGATCCGGATGCATTCTCAATACCCGAGCCACTAAATCCAGATCATCAAAATTCTTACGCAAACGATCCTCTATTTGTCTCCTAATATCACGCCATAAAGTCTCACTTCTTTTTCTTCTTAACATTTCAAGCCCTGCTTCAACAACCCCTGTAGGAAATTGACTTTTATCAACTTTTTGAAGCGCATTAATAAAGAGATCATAATTTTTAACTGTATCCGCAATATAACTCTGCATGCACCATTCTTTTTCTTTACTTAAAAACATAACGCAAAGAAAATCTCTATTTTCTTCTGAGACCAAAGCCGTGCCGCAATTATTACATCTCTGCGCACGAGTACAACCACGATCACAATTAATTAACACAAAAGGAGCACTGGCTCTTTTCTCCTCTGTCTTCTTTTGTCTGTCTCTGGTAACCACCTCTTTTGCCAACATTATTTCTCCTTGCCCGGTGCCTTTTTAAAAGGCGATGGGCGGTTTGGAGCCCTACAGACCTCGCGTTGCCAGAATAATCTCCAGCCATGC
>Ga0209211_10007715_pt1 | contig 15007 bp, 13 predicted proteins | sample RifGroA2_FD_183992 | JGI IMG/M metagenome (GOLD analysis project Ga0209211, IMG submission 183992) | Groundwater microbial communities from Rifle, Colorado, USA - Groundwater A2 (SPAdes) (version 2) | ecosystem: Environmental > Aquatic > Deep subsurface > Groundwater | place: Rifle, Colorado... | reverse complement strand
GGATTTGAGAAATGGGAACATAATTTGATTGTAATATAAATGATACGAATAAAACAAGTCTTAAGAAGACGTTAGATATTTGAGATTTGAAGGTTGATATGGAAGTTTGAGGATAGAAGTTGGAAAAACATTAATTGAATCTGTTATCATCAGTTTATGATTAAGACTTTTAGAGATTTGGAAGTCTATCAAGAAGCATATAAATTAATGATAATTATTCATCAGGAAGTAAAGAAATTTCCAATATATGAGAGGCTTGATTTAGCTTCACAAATGAGAAGAGCTTCAAAGTCAATTCCGACTAATATTGTTGAAGGTTGGACCAAGAGAGTTCATGAAAAAGATTTTAAAAGATATTTAGATATAGCTTTAGGATCAACTAATGAAATGCAAGTTCATATAGAAATCGCTAGAGATTTAAATTACTTGAATAAAAAATATTGTGAAGATCTACTTAATAGATATAAAATTTTAGGTAGTCGCTTAGCCAAGCTAAGAACTAATTGGAAAACTTTCTAACATCAAACTTCTAATTTCCTATTCCAACTTCAAAATTCCAACTTCTAACGTCTACTTTAATAAAAACTGTTCCGCGCCTAATCCTGGATAGTTAATCATTCTCCAGCTTTCAAACTCTTTTTGGGCTTGGTCTTTAGGATCTTTTAAAGTGACCGTAAATTTATCCTCACCGTAGTCAAAGTCAATGGTAAAAGTGGAAAGATCTAATGGGGTTTTTTGACGTAGGTCTTTTTTTTGCAAAGAAGCATCAAGGACTTGAGGCGGCAGTTCCTCTTCAGCCACACCGGTAAAATCAGCGGGGATATTAGTTGAATCAGTCGAGTCGGTTGAATCAGTTGAATCGGTTTCGACGGAAGTGGGGGTAGGAAGGGTGTAGGGTGTAGGAGGTAGGGGGTAGGGTTTTTTTTTGGAAAAAGGAATGACGAGAATGAGAATAAACAAAATAATTAGTGCAAAAGAGATTCCGAGATAGACCTTTATGTTTGAGTTATTCATAATAATATTTATTAACTACTGACGCTGGATGCTTGAGGCTGGAAGCTTGAATAGGAAGCTGGAAGCTTGAAGATAGAAATCGAACTTCTAACTTCCAACTTCAAAATCCAGCATCTAGTTTCCAACATCTAACGTCTACTTCTTTACCCCAAATGCCACCCTATACAACGGGTAGGGATAACGACTATTTTCATTATAAGGGATTTTATAGCGACCATAGTAAGGATCATAGGCCCAAATGTTACCCTGATTATCAATATCAGTAATCCAAAAAAAGTGACCGCGAGGGTTCTTAGGGTCATCACTAAAATTAGCCAAAGTAAAAAAAGTCCAGCCGGCATTAAGGTATTTCTTTAGTTCAGAGACAACCGTATCGGATTTTTCTGCATTGAAAATTAAGTAGTCGGTAGTTTTTAATCCAAGATCTTGAAACACTTGTTTGGCATCAGAATAGCGAGAGCCGACGCAGCCTAAAAGATAACCTTTAGATTGGTATAAATTAACGATTGTTTTTGGGTTGTAATTTGATCCTAAGTAACTGGCAGCAATCATGGCGACCGTAGTTGGTCCGCAGCCGGCATAACAAAGATTACAGCCGCTCGGAAGAGAAAGGTTGCCGTAACCGTTACACTGGGCAAAATAGGTGAGGGAATTTGACGTTGGATCTTGGAAATTAGAAGTTGGATTTTGAGGCTGGATGCTGAAAGATGGATTAAGAGAGGGTTGATTATTAACTGTTGATTGTTGATTGCCATTTGAGGTTGCGACTCCTTGGCCAAAGTTCATAAAGATATTTAAGAATTCAAGCAAAGGATTAAGATCATCAGGATTTTTTCCAAGATCAACAATTAAGGTTGACCCAGGATTTTCAATCAACTGAGTCAGTTGATTTTGGCTGGCCCAATTTATAAACTGTTCTTCAGCTTGGGGAGTTTTTTTTTCAACGACAATTTTATTTAGTTGATAAGAGTATTGAAGCTTAAAGTCTTCAGTTTCGACAGGGGCAATGGTTGAGATATCAATTGGAAAATCTGACGTTGGATTTTGGAAATTAGAAGTTGGATTTTGAGGTTGGAAGGTAGAAGATGGAGAAGTAGGAACACCGGTGGGAAAAGGAGAATTCTTTTGAGTATTTGTTGTTGATTTTTTCCTAAGAGAAAGAAGCATCGAAGTAATCACGAGAAGAATAAGAAAAGCTCCAACGATGACCAAATATATTTTTTTCATGTTTGACCTGTTGACAATTGGCCCCTTTTTCTTGATAATGAAATTATGGCCGACTATTTTGATTTTATTAAAAAACCAGTGAGCAATGCAACAGTAAATCCACAGGGAAGAAATGACAAAGCTCAAATGTCAAATGACAAATCAATGACAAATAAACAAATAATAAATGATAAAACAGTAAATCCTCCATTGCCAGTTAAAGAGCCTATCAAATCGAGCGTTTCAACCCCTAACCAAGCCACTAATAATTTAGATTTAATGACCCACCTAACCCAGCGTTCTAACCGTGTCATGATGGCGGCGACTACTAAAGCAAAAGAGTTAAAAGCAGACCTAGTTGATAGTGAACATCTTTTGTATGGTTTGACAACTGACAGCGAAATTTATAATCTATTGGTTGAAACAAAAGTCCAACCCCAGTTGGTGACTGATGAGTTAACTAAAATTTATAAACGGGGGACGGTCGATCGGGTAGTCCAATTTTCCCCAAGAATAAAAAAGATTTTAAATGATGCTTTAGTTGTAGCCAGAAAATTAGGATTTGAGTTTATTGCCCCGGAACATTTGTTGCTATCTTTATTTGAAGAAGGTGAAGGAGTGGGCGCCAGAGTTTTGGTCAAATTAGGTTTAAATAAAGAAGAGTTAAATAAAAAAATTGTTGGTAAAAAAGAAGGTTTAACTGAAGAAGAAAAAAAAACTGCCAGCAAGAAAAAAGCTTTAGAACAGTTTACGATTGATCTTACCGCCAAAGCTTCCCAAGGTCTGCTTGATCCGGTGGTTGAGCGATCGGTCGTCATTGAGCGGGTAATTCATATTTTATCCCGCCGGACTAAAAATAATCCCTCACTGGTCGGGGAGGCCGGGGTTGGGAAAACGGCCATTGTTGAAGGGTTAGCTGAAAAAATTGTTGCTCACGAAGTACCGGAGCCCCTTTTAAACAAAAGAATTCTTCAATTAGACCTAATGAGTATGTTAGCCGGTGCTTCACATCGGGGTGAATTTGAAGAAAGAATGAAAGACTTGATAGAAGAAGTGAAAGCCAGTCAAGGTCAGATTATTTTATTTATCGATGAAATTCACAATATTGTTGGCGCCGGTGCGTCAGGCGAAGGCTCTCTTGATGCTTCTAACTTTTTAAAACCAGCTTTGGCTCGGGGTGAAATCCAAATTATTGGCGCCACGACACTGACCGAATATAGAAAATATATTGAAAAAGATCCGGCCTTGGAGCGACGATTCCAACCGGTATTAGTCCCTGAACCGACTGAAGAGCAAGGGATTAAAATGCTTAAAGCCATAAAAGATAAATATGAAGCATTTCATCGGGTTAAAATCCCAGACGACGCAGTTGAGGCAGCCGTAGTTTTATCCAAGCGTTATGTTGGCGACCGATTTTTACCTGATAAAGCAGTTGATCTCATTGATGAGGCGGCCTCAGCTGTTCGCTTGCCTTTAATTTCACTGCCAGAAGAAATTAAGTCTTTAGAGACAAGAATCGCGCAACTTACCCAAGAATTAAAAGAGTCGGAAAAGAAAACCGATAAAGTAAAATCAAGAATCCTGAGATCAAAGATAGATGAAATTAATTCCGGTTTGAGCGAAAAAAAAGAAGAATTTAATCTAAAAAAAAGTCAGACGACCGGAGCAGTAACCGTCGATATTATTAAGGATATTATTGCCCGCTGGACCGGAATTCCGGTTGCTAAAATTACTTCATCGGAGACCGAAAGACTGGCTCACCTTGAAGACATTATTCATAAAAGATTAATTGATCAAGAGGGGGCGGTTGCATCGGTTTCCCAAGCGGTTCGTCGGGGTCGGGCGGGACTCAAATCAGCCGCCCGGCCAATCGGCAGCTTTATCTTTTTAGGACCGACCGGTGTTGGAAAGACAGAATTAGCTAAAGCTTTGGCTGATATTTTGTTTGGTAGCGAAGAGTTGATGATTAGATTTGACATGACGGAATTTATGGAAAGACATGAAGTGGCGAAGTTACTTGGAGCACCTCCTGGTTATGTAGGGTATGAAGAAGGCGGGAAACTGACAGAACAGGTTAGAAGAAAACCTTATAGCGTCGTACTTTTTGATGAAATCGAAAAAGCTCATCCCGATATTTTTAATATTTTATTGCAAATATTAGACGATGGACGTCTGACTGATAATCGCGGTCGTGTGATTTCTTTCAAAAATACGGTCGTTATCTGCACTTCTAATCTTGGGACAAAATTAATTCAAGACGAATTATTGAAAAGCAAGTCAAAGAATGTAGGGGTCGGTCGTGACCGACCCGCACAAAAATCGAAAGAGGATGATGAAAAAGACAAAAATAAATTTAAAGAGATTAGAGAAAAGGTTATGACTGAGTTGACTAAATTTTTTAAACCGGAATTGATTAACCGTTTTGATGAAGTAATCGTTTTTGAACCTTTAATATTTCAAGATATGGTTGAGATTGTTAAACTGCAGTTAAAAGGAATTATCAAACTAATTGAAGATCAGGATATGGGGCTTGCTTACACTGATGAAGTGGTTCAGGAAATTGTTAAAGCAGGCTTTGATTCAATATACGGAGCTCGACCTTTAAGACGGGCGATCCAAAAATTAATTGAAAATCCGATTTCTAATTTAATTATTAATGGTAAGACAAAGCCTGGAGATTTGATTAGAGTTAGAGTTGACAGGGATGAGTTGGTTTTTGAAGTAGAAGAGATCAAAGATGTAGGGGTCGGTCACGACCGACCCGTACTAATGAAAAAATATCATTGCCAAGCATGTGGCTGGGATTTTGAAAATGAATTAGTTCCTAACTCAACTACAATTTGTCCGAAATGTGGTAAAAAAAATGAACAACCAATACTTAAGTCAATCACTTAATTTTGGCAATCAGACGATTCAAGGTCCGCTTGATCCCAGTGTTGATTCTTTAGGTAAAGTCATTACTAAAGTCTTGGGTTTTATTATGCCGATGGCGGGAATCGTTCTCCTTTTTGTTTTAATTTCCGGCGGTTATGATTATATGATGTCACAAGGCAACGCGGACAAGGTAAAGTCGGCTCAGGCCAAGATTACTTCTGGAATAATCGGATTTATTCTTTTGATAGTTTCTTTCCTAATTGTCAGATTAATTGCTGTGATTTTTGGTCTTGGAGAAGGAATTTTTTAAGCTATAATATGTTTATGCAAGAACCCCCAATTGTTATTTCCGTTGGCGGCAGTCTCATTGTCCCCAACGGCGGTATTGACACTAATTTTTTAATCAAATTAAATCGTTTAATCAGAGAAGAAGTCGCCAAAGGTAAACGATTTTTATTAGTAGCCGGTGGAGGAAAGTTATGTCGACATTATCAGGAAGCCGGAAAAGCGGTTATAGGAAATTTAACTCAAGAAGATCTTGACTGGTTAGGTATTCACGTAACTCATCTTAACGGCCATCTTTTGCGGACGATATTCCAAGACATTGCCAATCCGAGAGTGATTCAACACTATGATAGAAAACTTTTAAATTGGAAAGAACCGGTCGCAATTGGAGCCGGTTGGAAACCAGGTTGGACAACGGATTATGATGCGGTGCAACTGGCTAAAGATTTTGGGGGAAAATTAATAATAAACATGTCAAATATTGATTGGATTTATGATCGCGATCCGGCAAAATTTAATGATGCCAAGCCATTAAAAAAAATTACCTGGGAAGAAATGAGTAAAATTGTGGGGAATAAACATTCATCGGGAATCAATGCACCTTTTGATCCAATCGCTACAAAATTTGCTAAAAAACTTAAATTAACAGTGGTGATTGCTAATGGTAATGACTTAATGAATATTCAAAAAATTATTAATAGTGAATCTTTCAAAGGTACAGTCATAAGCACAGAATGATTTTTAAAAGCATCACTCCTATTCAACTACGTTGTCATCCCCTCGTAGGAGGGGATCCAAGCTATAATTACATTATAAAAGTGATTTTAGTCTGGATTCCCGCCTTCGCGGGAATGACAGATTAGAGATAATAATAATTTATATTTGTATGATTTTAAAAAATATTTCTTTCCACAATTTCCGAAACTTTAAAGAAAAGCAATTTAAAATTAGTCCTCATTTGACGGCCATATTTGGAAAAAATGCTTGTGGAAAAACTAATATTCTCGAAGGTATTTATTTTCTTGTTCGCGGCGAGGGTTTTCGAGAAACACGAGAAGAAGAGCTGATTATTTTTGATAAATTTGAAGCTCATGTTGAGGGTATATTGGAAGACAAAAAAAATAAAGATAATAATAGTTTCCGGATAAGTCTAATTAAGAATGATTTCGGATTAGATAAATTTTATTTTTTAGGGAAAACTAAAAAAGGCCGTCAGTCTTATTTAAAAGATATTTTACCGGCCGTTCTTTTCTCTCCAGAGCAGATAGAGATAATTAACGGGACGCCGTCAATGAGGAGAGAGTATTTTGATAAATTTTTGTCAGGGATTGATTCAGAGTATAAGAAACGATTAATAAATTATAGCCAAGCTTTAAGGAAAAGAAATAAAATTTTGGAAAAAACTTTTAATATCGTTGATTTAAAACAAGAACTGAAATTTTGGAACGATTATTTAATTAATCAGGGAAATTATTTAATAGACAAAAGAAGAGAATATACTGAATATTTAAATAGAAATAAAAAAATTGATTCCAAAGAATTTTTTATTAAATACGAAAGTAATAATATCAATACAGAAAGATTTAATGAATATTTTGATCGCGAGATTAAAATAAGAAAAACTTTTATAGGACCGCAAAAAGACGATTTCAAAATTTATTTAATTGATAGTTTGTCACCTGATGGAAAGAATATCCATCTTTATGGATCAAGAAGTGAACAAAGACTAGCCCTTTTTTGGCTTAAAATTAATGAATTAAAATATCTAGAAAGTTTTTTCAAGAAAAAACCGATTCTTCTTCTGGATGATATTTTTTCCGAGTTGGATCACGATAACCAAAAATTAATATTTAATTTAATCGGTGACTATCAAACAATTATTACCTCAACCGAAAAAGAACTGACAAAATTAATTAATCTTTCTTATCACCCCTCGTACGATACCATAGATCTGTAGTTCCTGATTTGGATAAAAAGGAGGGTATTTAGGATTAGCAGCTTCCAAATAATTCACCTGTTTTTTCCGGTCTTTTTTTAAAATTTTCAAAGTCCACTCGTTGTCAATTTGGGCAAGAACAATACTGCCGGTAATGACATCTTTTTTTCTTTCGATAATGACAATATCGCCTTCGAAAATACCAACTCCGGTAAGAGAGTCGCCGGAGACTTTAAGAAGAAATGACGTTTGAGGATTTTCGATTAGATAGTCATCAATCGTTAAATAATCTTTATTTTCCTCGGCAAGAATAGGAAAGCCGGCTTTAATAATTCCCAAAAAAGGCAAAGCAAAGAATTTTTTAGTGGGAGAAAGTTTCTTACTGTCTTTTTCAATAAATCCGAGATCAATCAATTTATTAATTATCTTAAAAACAGCATTTTTGGAAGAAATGTTAAAAATCTTTAACATCTCCGAATAAGACGGCAGGCGGCGAAAGCGTCGGTAAAATTTTTTGATACTTGAAAGTCTGTCTTCGATCATATTTGGAAACTATTATAGTAAACACTTGTTCACTAAAGCAAGTAGATTTTATTATAAGTTAAAAAATCACTTAAACTGAAGAATAAGTTTACTATCAAGAGCCTCGGCCAATCTTTTTAAAAGAAAAAGAGAAGGATTAGCAGACATAGTTTCAATTCTTGAGATAACTGCTTGAGTGGTGTTAATTTTTTTAGCCAAATTTCTTTGAGAAATTTTTTTAGACAATCTTTTTTTAATCAAAGTACTAGCTAAATCATATTCAACCTGGGATTTTTTCCAGGCCTTTTTAAATTTGGGATCTTTAAGGGATTCCTTTAAGTGATCTTGAAATGTGTAGATTAGTTTATTTTTCATATAAATAGATGATATCTTAAAAGATATCATTTGTCAAGAACCATTGACGATATCTTTTTATGGCGACATTTATTTCTTTAGGATTAGTTTTTTGAGTTTTTTTGATAAATCCATGAAGAAGTAAAACAGTTTCTCTTCGGAAGATAATATATAAAATACGAATATTATCTTTACCTAAGATTCTTATTTCCCATAAAGGAGTTCCTGCCAATTTTTTAATATGTTGAGGAATAGAATTAATTCCATATTCAATAATTAATTTAAAAATATGAAAGACTTTAATTTTTTGTTTATTTTCTAATGAATTAATAAAGTCTTTAATTGGATTATCTCCTGAGGAAGAAATAAAATACTGGATTTTAGCAATCATAAAAAAATAATAAAGCAGTTTCTTAATTTTGTCAGTCGCTTATAACCTACAAAATATACTTTTTAGATTGTTATAATAAGTCAAAAATATTGAAGTATATATCCAACACAGTTACGTAGGTTTGCGGAAGTTTTGAATTGATTTTGGTGAAATGGTTTATTATTTCTTAAGCATTAACGCGATGATATTCTTTGGCACTTCTTCGTAGTGGCTTGGCTCCATGTAAAAAACGCCACGGCCTTCAGTCAAAGATCTGATTATGGTGGCATAACCGGAAAGTTCTGACAGGGGAACATGACTTTTGATTACAACGGCCCGGCTTCTTTTTTCCGTTCCCAAAATCTTACCTCTTTTTGAAGAAATATCACCAATGACAACACCCATGAATGCTTCTGGAACTGTCACCTCCAATTTCATAATTGGTTCTACCAGTGTTGGTCCAGCTTGTTTTACTGCCATTTGCAGGGCCATTGATCCGGCGATTTTAAAAGCAATATCTGACGAGTCAATATCATGATAACTTCCGTCAATCAGTGTCACTTGAAGATCAGTAATAGGATAGCCTAAAAGAACTCCTTTTTCCGAAGCTTCAATAACACCTTTTTCGACGGAAGGAATAAACTCGGAAGGAATAGAACCACCTTTAATTTTGTTGACAAATTTCAAGCCTTCACCCCGAGCCAGAGGTTCAATATTAATCACGCAGTGTCCATACTGTCCGTGTCCTCCAGTTTGCTTGATATATTTAGCTTCGATGTCTTGAATAGCTTTTGTGACAGTTTCTTTATAGGCCACCTGTGGTTTTCCAACCGTGACATTCATTCCCATCTCTGTTTTCATCCGGTCAACTAAAATTTCCAGATGAAGTTCGCCCATACCGGACATAATTGTTTGATTGGTTTCATGATTGACTTTGACTCTAAAAGTTGGGTCCTCTTCAGCCAGTCTTTGTAGGGAATAAGATAATTTTTCTTGATCGGCTTTGGTTTTTGGTTCGATTGCCAAGGATATAACCGGATCGGGAAAAGTAATCTGTTCAAGAATAATCGGATGGTTTGGATCAGCTAAGGTATCACCGGTTTTTGAATCCTTCGGGCCGATGACAGCAATGATCTCACCGGCATAAGCCTTATCAATCTCTTCACGGTTATTAGCATGCATCAGCAAAATTCGGCTAACTCTTTCTTGTTTACCTCGGTTGACATTATAGACATATGATCCTGACTCAAGCGTACCTGAATAGATACGAACATAAGTTAGTTTTCCAACATGAGGATCAAGTTGAATCTTAAAAGCTAGACCGGTAAATTTTTCTTGTTGGTTAAGGGCTCTTTTTTCCTCGAGTTTAGTTATTGGATTAATTCCGGTTATATCTTTTAAATCAAGTGGAGAAGGGAGATAGTCAACAATAGCATCCAAGACCGGTTGAACAGCTTTATTACGTAGAGAAGTTCCACAATAAACAGGAACGATTTTGTAAGCAACTGTTGTTTTTCTTAGAGTTTTTTTTAGTTCATGAACTGTAATCTCTTCACCATTCAAATATTTATTTAAGAGAGTATCATCATGTTCGGCAATCTGTTCGACTAATTTAGCGCGTGCTTTAATGACTTTATCTTTAATGTCAGCCGGGACTTCGTCAGATACTGTGTATTTAATTCCTTGATCGTCTTGATCCCAAAGTTTGACTTTTAAAGTGAGAAGGTCAACGATTCCTTTAAATTCTGATTCTTTTCCAATAGGAAAAGTCATAATAATTGGATTAGCTCCCAATCTCTCTCTTATCTCCTCAACGGTCGCTTCAAAATCAGCTCCAAGCTTATCCATTTTATTAATAAAGCAGATTCGAGGGACTTTATATTTATCAGCTTGACGCCAGACAGTCTCCGACTGACTTTGAACTCCCTCTTCGGCATCAAAAACAACTACCCCACCATCTAAAACTCTCAAAGATCTTTCGACTTCAGCCGTAAAATCAACATGGCCGGGAGTATCGATAATATTAATTCTTGTGTCATGCCAAAAGGTAGTCGTGGCGGCTGAGACAATCGTAATCCCGCGTTCCCGTTCTTGAGGCATCCAATCAAGTTGAGTTGTTCCTTCGTCAATATCTCCGATTTTATAGGTACGGCCGGTATAAAAAAGAAACCTTTCACTGGTGGTAGTTTTTCCCGAATCAATATGGGCAATCACACCAATATTTCTAATTTTGTCCAGGGGTACGTTACGATTTTTAGTGACAACAGGTTGTTGAGCCATTTTAATTAATGATTAAATAAACAAATAACCAAATAAGTAAATCAATGTATAAATAATAAAATAATGAAATGAAGAAATAAATGTCTAAATAAACAAATGTAATAATCAATTTGTTTATTTCCTTATTTTTTTATTAAATCATTTATTTAATTATTTATTTATTTCTTTATTTTACCATTACCACTTAAGATGAGAGAATGCTCTATTGGCTTCGGCTAATTTTTCGGTTTGCTGTCTTTTTGCCACGGCCGGGCCTTGATTTTTAGAGGCTTCGACAATTTCGACTAATAATTTTTTATCAAAAGTATGAAACTCTTTATTAGGTCGTGATTTGGCCGCATCAATAATCCAGTTTAAAGCTAGTTTTAGTTTCCTTTCTCGTCGGACTTCAATTGGAACCAAATATGAGGCGCCTCCTAGACGACGGGGTTTAACTTCATGAATGGGAGAGACATTCTCAATCGCTTGATGTAATAATTTTAAAGGTTCGTCTGACTGTTTTTTTAATTCAGCAAAAACTTTATAGATAATTCCTTCAGCGACAGATTTTTTTCCGTTAATCATTATGTAATTAATTAATTTGGCTACTTCAAGACTGTTAAAAAGTTTATCTTTTTTAACTGGTCTTTTTTTATAACTGTGACGTGGCATAATATTTATTCGGGTCGGATAAATCCGACCCCTACAAAATTCACTAACTCTTAATTTGCGGTTTCTTCGTTCCGTATTTTGATCTTGAGGTGACTCGTTTGTCGACTCCGGCCGTATCAAACTTTCCTCTGACAATATGATATTTGACACCTGGCAAATCTTTAACTCTTCCACCTTTGACAAGAACAATCGAGTGCTCGGCTAGATTATGACCAACCCCTTGAATATAAGCGGTTACCTCCATTTTATTTGACAGTCTGACTCGAGCCACTTTTCTTAAAGCTGAGTTTGGTTTCTTTGGCGTCATGGTTTTAACAACAGTACAAACACCGCGTTTAAGAGGATTATTAGTTTTACTATATTTTCTTTTTAATGAGTTAAAACTCATTTTAAGGGCAATTGATTTTGATTTTCTAATCCTGTTTTTTCTCTTCCTTTTTATCAGTTGGTTGATCGTTGGCATATTGATTTACAAACTTACCGTAATATTTATTAATTAACTCTTCAGTAACTGGAATTAATCTGCCAATTATAACATTTTCTTTTAATCCCAACAAGTAATCTGTTTGGCCTTTGATAGCAGCCGAAGAGAGAACGCTGGTCGTTTGTTCGAATGATGCGGCTGATAACCATGAATCGGTATGGATAGCGGCTCGAGTAATTCCAAGAATAGAAACTTTTCCGGTCGCTGGTCTTTCACCTTTAGAAAGGACACGTTTATTTTCTTCACCAAAACGAATTTTTGAAACAACTTCATCCTTAATTAGTGAAGTATCGCCCTCATCTTCAACAATCACCTTATCACTCATTTTGCGAATTATGACCTCAAAATGTTTGTCATGAATGGGAATACCTTGAGATTCATAGACATCTTGAATTTCATCTAATAAATAAATTTGGGCTGACCTTAAGCCTTTAATCGCTAAAATATCGTCAATATTAAGATAACCTTCAGATAAAGCCGCCCCAACGCTGATTAAATCTCCGTCTTTTACTTTAAGTTTCTGCGCTTTAGGAATAGTAAATTTTTGTTCTTGAATAGTTGATTCTTTATTACTGGAAGCAATGCTAATATCATAGATTTCTTTTTCTGTATCTTCAACAACTGATACTTTACCGGATATTTCGGCAATCGGGGAAACGATTTTTGGAGTTCTGGTTTCAAATAGTTCTTCGACTCTCGGCAGACCTTGAGTCACGTCGGATATTACAATCCCACCGAAATGTCTGACTCTCATGGTTAATTGCGTACCTGGTTCGCCGATTGATTGAGCAGCCATCACTCCAACCGGAACCCCAATCTCAACCGGTCTATTATTAGAAAGATCAGTTCCATAACATTTTTGACAGACTCCATAAATAGAGTTACAGTAAAGAGGGGAACGGACTATGATTTTGTTGATCTTATTTTTTTCAATTAGAGCTATTTTTTCACTATTAATTAGTTCATTAGCTTTAATAATAATTTCTTTATTTTCGTTCTTAAGGTCATTAAGAATATAACGATTTTTTATTCTTTCTTTAAATTTATCCCCTCGAGATGAGTTGGTTGAAACAGTTAATCCTTCCTTAATTTGACAGTCTTCTTCGCGAACGATCATATCATGTGAAGTATCAACTAATCTTCGCGTCAGATATCCGGCGTCGGCAGTTTTTAAAGCCGAATCCGTCAGACCTTTTCTGGCTCCTCGGGCGGAAATAACATATTCAAAGATGGAGAGACCTTGACGATAGTTAGATTTGGTGGGGACTTCAATAATTTTTCCCATCGGGTCAACCACTAGTCCTTTCATGGCCGCCAACTGTTTTAGTTGTTCTTTTGAAGCTCTCGCACCACCAGATTTAATAATTATTTTTACCGGATTTTCTTCATCAAGCGCATTCCAGGTTTTATCAGCTAATCTTTCGGTAACATCAATCCAAAGCTTATTAGAATATCGTTTTTTTTCTTCGGAAGTCAACAGTCCTTGCTCAAAATTTTTAGTAATTTTTTTAATTTCATTTTCGGTTTCCTCGATGATTTTTTTCTTTTCCGGGATTATCTGACAGTCAAAGATTGAGAGGGACAGTCCGCCGGCAACAGTTGAAGCCCAAAAACCTATTTCTTTAAGTTTATCAATCAGATCGCCGACTTTTTCATTTTCAAATATTTTCATAGCGGCGACGACAATATTTTTCAGATCGGAAGCTTTTACCTCCTCATTGATAAATTGCAGTTCAATCGGCAGTGCTTGATTAAAAATTATCCGACCGACAGTTGTTTTTATAATTTTACCCTTAATCTTGACGTTGATTGGTTGGCGGAGCCTTAATTCATCAACGGCATGAAATCTCATCGCTTCGTTAACGCTTGCAAAAAATCTCAGATCTTCGTCTTTCTCAGTATCCAGATGACTATCAATTGTGGTTAAGTAATAACAACCCAAGGCCATTTCCTTATTAGGAAGCACTATCGGAGAGCCATCAGACGGTTTAAGAAGATTGTGATAAGGAAACATTCTTTGCTTGACTTCTTCAGTGGCTTTATTTGATAAAGGCAAAAATACACCCATAGCATCACCATCGAAATCAGCGTTATACCCGGAACAGACAGCAGGATGAAGTTTGATGGCGTGATCGTCGGTGAGGACGGGATAAAATCCTAAAATAGAAAGTTTATGTAAAGTTGGCGCTCGGTTAAGAAGGACGGGGTGATCTTTAGTAATTTCTTCCAAAATATCATAGACGACCGGTTCTTTTTTTTCCAAAAATAATTTAGCGCTTTTTATATTGGGGGCCAAACCACGAATAATAATTTCATGGAGAAGGTAAGGTTTAAATAATTCTAAAGCCATATCTTTAGGAAGACCACATTGATTAAGTTTTAATTCCGGACCAACAACAATGGTTGAACGACCTGAATAATCAACCCTTTTTCCTAGTAAGTTCTGGCGGAAACGACCCTGTTTCCCTCTTAAAATATCTGATAAGGACTTTTGCACTTTAGTGGCCGCTCCGGTAGTACGGCTTTTACCTCGAGATTTTTGTAGATCAATCAAAGAGTCGACCGCTTCTTGTAGCATTCTTTTTTCATTTCTTAAAATAATCTCCGGAGCTCCAAGATCAATTAACTGTTTGAGACGGTTGTTGCGATTTATGACGCGGCGGTAAAAATCATTAAGGTCAGAAGTGGCAAACTTTCCTCCCGGCAGTTGAACAACCGGTCGAAGATCAGGCGGTATGACAGGTAAAACGGTAAGAATAATCCATTTGGGATCGATTTTCGCTTTAATAAAAGCTTCAAGAACTCGGGCTTTTTTAAGGAGTTTATTGCGTTTTTCTCCTTTAGCATCATTCAATAATTCTAAGGCTTGAGAGTACAGTTTTTGTAAATCAAAGTTAGAAAGAATTTCATACAAAACTTCCGAACCCATACCAACATTTAAAAATTCATCAACCCCATTTTCTTTAAAAAATAAATAATCGTCTTCTTCAATGACGTCAAAAGGTCTGATTGATCGAGCGATTTTTGAAAC
>Ga0209211_10007714_pt1 | contig 15008 bp, 15 predicted proteins | sample RifGroA2_FD_183992 | JGI IMG/M metagenome (GOLD analysis project Ga0209211, IMG submission 183992) | Groundwater microbial communities from Rifle, Colorado, USA - Groundwater A2 (SPAdes) (version 2) | ecosystem: Environmental > Aquatic > Deep subsurface > Groundwater | place: Rifle, Colorado... | reverse complement strand
ACGCCACGAATCGCAGATTTGAAAGTGAACAGGAAAGTCAATGAAATCAACGATCTACCAACACCACCTCCGCGCCAGTGCTAGCTTTTCGTACCGTCACTTATTGCACTGAAAACGAGGAGACCCCAACCGCGCTCGACTGCACTCGACGCTGGCCTACGTCAGCCCGATGCAGTTCGAGCAGGACTGGCTTGCCAACCAATCGAGGCAAGCCAATTCATGAGCTCGGCTATGAGGGTACGGATTCCAAGGGCAAGGTCAATTCATCTCAACACATTCGCGCTCATATCGGACCGATATCGAGAATCTGCCCAATCCGACGAGCTTCCTCATGCAGACGCGCGACGGATTCTTGGAGTCCTAATTCGTCAAAGAACTCCTCCGATGCGGCAGAAACACCTAGCGCGAGCGTACGCCCCAGCGCACTGGGCACTCTAACTGCCAGCGAGGTTTGGACTCCATTCGGGTATTTAAAAATCGCGAAAGTCTCCTGCGCAGGCAAGGTCAGCGCCTGGGCCAGTGCGCTTTCTGCGGGCAGTAAGCTCCCAACGCGCAAATTCGCCACATGCAGCCGCCTGCGCTCCGCAGGCGCGAGGGCTCGTGCAATGATCAGAACACCGCTATCGCAGGATTCGCCGATATTTGAGGTGCCAGAGCATGCATCGGCCAGGGATTGCACGGTTGTTTGTACCGTTTCCGAAATTCCTGAACTCTCCAAAGCTGCAAAACCAATCTCCAGCACCTTGCTTGTCAATCGCCATTGGTTCTCATGTCTAGCCACATAGCCCTCTTCCTCCAGGGTGAGGAGGAATCGGAGGACCGTTGCATGGGGAAGAGCTGTTTCCTTACATAGCTCCGAGAGCGATGGACGCACGTGACCCCGGAAGGCCCTTAGCAAGGCAAGGCACCGTTGGATAGACCGATTAGTTTTCATCAACATGAGAGAAAAATGCTGTCGTGGGTAGCAGAGATTCTAGGAATCGCACACAACGCCAGCGCCCCGAGCTCGGGGAAGGCAAGCGTTGGCATCCGTGGAGGTTAGGCGCACGCCCTCCTTGCGGGGCCTGCACGGCCCCTCAACTTACCTGATTCAGCATCGCGGATTGAGGTCTTGCGACAGCAATTCCCCGCCCGGTCTATCACACATTGCTCGCTCGTCGATCCCGAGCCGTCGTTTCACCGGCAGGCAGCGGACATTTGGCCCAGATGGTAGGCGGTGTCGCCAAAGGTCATCTCGAGCTGTGTCAGGCGCTTGAAATAGTGGCTCACCACGCACTCATCCGTCATGCCGATGCCGCCATGCAATTGAATCCCCTGCTGGCCAACGAAGCGCATGGCGCAGCCCAGTTGGTACTTGGCGCGCGAAGCTGCCAAATGCCGCTCGGCGGGTGCATCGTTGAGCTTCAAGGTGGCCAGATAGCTCATGGATCGCGCCAGTTCGAGCTGCGTCTTCATATCGGCCACCCGGTGCCGCAGCGCCTGAAAGCTGGCCAATGGCACGCCGAACTGCTTGCGCACGTTGAGGTATTCCAGGACTTCGGCGAGCATCGCCTCCATCACGCCGACGCCTTCCGCGCACGTGCACGCTATCCCCAGATCCACGGTGGCCTGCAGCGTCGCATCCCCCTCCTGGGTAATGAGGTGCGCCTTGGCGCCATTCAGCGAAAGATGGGCGACGCGGGCGCCATCCAGCGTCCTGTAGCTGCCCAAGGCAACACCGGGGTCGTTCCGATCGACCCAGAAAAGCGCCAGGCCTTGCGCCGTGGTGGCGGGGACGATGAAGGCATCCGCTTCGTCCCCCGCTGCCACCAGGGACTTCTGCCCCTGCAAAGACCAATGCGATCCTGCCTCGCCAGGCGTGGCGGTGGTCGTGCAGGCGGAAAGCTCGTATCTCGCGCCAGGTTCCTGGTAGGCCAGAGCGACGAGGCTGGCGCCTGATGCGACGCTTTCCCGCCAGGCAGGCGCCTCCTGCGCCCTGGATCGGGCCAGTATCCAACTGGCCAGGAATGCCTGCATCAAGGGCTCCAGCACGATGCCGCGCCCCAGTTCCTCCATCACGACCATCATCTCGACCGGCCCCAACCCTAGCCCTCCGTCTTCTTCTCCCAAAAGAAGCGCGGGAAGTCCGAGCGCCGTCAGTTCGGCATAGGCCTCTTTGGAGAAGCCGCTCGATTTTTCGATCTGCCGCCGCCGCTCGAACGTATAGCTGCGCCGCACCCAGGTGCCGACGGCCTCGCGCAATTGATCCTGTTCGGATGAGAAATCAAAGTCCATGACTGTTCCTAACCCAGCAAGGCCTGGGCGATGATGTTGCGTTGAATTTCGTTGGATCCGCCGTAGATGGTCGTCTTGCGCAGGTTGAAGTACGTTCTGGCCAGCGGCGCATGGGTGCGGTCGCCATCGGGATAGCTCCCAGCCCAATCGATATCCAGCGCTTCCTCGATGAAGGGCAGAGAAGAAGGGCCTGCTGCCAGCATCATGAGTTCGCTGTACCTTTGCTGGATTTCACTGCCCCGGATCTTGAGCAGGCCGGCGATGTCCAGCGCCTTCTTGCCGGATCTTTCCGCGGAGAGGACGCGTAGCACCAGGATTTCCAGCGCCTGTATGTCCACCTCCAGTTTCGCGATTTCATCGCGGAACCGGATATCGGCCAGAAGATTCTGCTGTCTTGCGATGCGCTTGAGCCGCCCCAGTTCGCGCTTTGCCCTGGCCACCTCGGCAATGTTCGAACGCTCATGCGCAAGCAGATGCTTGGCATAGGTCCAGCCGCTGTTTTCCTCGCCGACCAGGTTTTCCACCGGGACTTCGACATTGTCGAACCAGACCTCATTGACCTCGTAGTCGCCATCCAGCAATTGGATGGGGCGCACGGTCACCCCAGGCGATTTCATGTCGATGAGCAGGAAGCTGATGCCACTTTGCGGCTTGCCATCGAATTTCGTGCGAACCAGACAGAAAATCCAGTCGCCGTACTGGGCCAGAGTGGTCCAGATTTTTTGTCCATTGACGACGTAAACGTCGCCCTTGCGCTCGGCCTTGGTTTTCAGCGACGCGAGATCCGAACCGGAGCCCGGCTCGCTGTATCCCTGGCTCCACCACACCTCGCCCGAGGCAATTCCCGGCAGAAACCGGTCCTGCTGCGCTCGGTTGCCGAAAGTCATGATCACGGGAGCCACCATGACCGGGCCGTAGGGAATCAGGCGGGGCGCGCCTGCCAGGGCGCATTCCTCTTCGAACAGGTGGCGCTCGATGATGCTCCAGCCCGGGCCGCCAAACTCCTCGGGCCAGCGGTAGGTCAGCCAACCCTTCTTGCCAAGGATCTTGTGCCAGCCTTGCATTTCCTCCCGGGAAAGGCGCCATCCGTTGTGCACCTTCTCGGCCGTCGAGGCCGGCAGGTTTTCCCGGATCCACAGCCGGACTTCCTCGCGGAATTTTTCCTCTTGTGCGGTGTATTCGAGATCCATTGCTTAAATTCCAATCATGGTGGTTGTTTTCACGAATCGGCCAGGGTGAATCCCGGGTTTCAACGCCGCCCCGATTTGTTGAGGAATGACTTGAAGATGGCCTGCGTGGCTTCGCTGTTGATCAATGCGGCGAAATTGCGCACCTCGTCATCCAGCGCGGCCTGAACCGCGGCTTTGTCGTCCCGCGCCAGCATTCTCTTGGTGGCGCGCAGCGATGTGCCCGGAAGCCGGCTCAGGTTATTCGCCGTCGCGCGCGCCATGTCGAGGGCCTGCCCCTGGGGCGCGGCGGCAGTCAGAAGACCGGCGGCGAAAGCCTCGTCGCAGTCGAAGAAGCGGGCGCTCATAAGCCAGTCGCGGGCCTTTCTCGGCCCTACCACACGTTCCAGCAGATGGCTCGATGCGCCTTCGGGGCACAGTCCGAGTTCCACGAACGGCATCCGGAACCTAGCGCCCTGGCCGGCATAGACAAAGTCGCAATGCAGGAGCATGGTCGTTCCAATGCCCACGGCAAAGCCCTCAACGGCGGCGATGACGGGAATCTCGATGCTGGCCAGCTTGCGCAGGAATACCACGGCGGGGGAATCCCCTTCCCCGCGCTTCTCCTGAAAATCCCCTATGTCTGCGCCGACGGTGAAATTGCCGCCTTCGCCATGGATGATGACCGCATTGCATTCCGCGTTTTTCTGTATCTCGTCCAATGCGTCCGCCAGCTGGAAATACATGGCGCGGCTGAGGGCATTGCGTTTCTCCGGGCGGGAAATCCGCAACTCCAGCACCCCGTTTGCAAATTCGCTCTGAATCATTGAATTCTCCGGTTGATCCGTACGCGGACGGCTATCCGATGGAAATGCGGGCGGACTTGATGAGCTTGCTCCATTTATCCGTTTCCGCCGCGATGAAGCGCGTGAATGCCTCGGGCCCGGCGCCAGAGACGATGCCGCCCATCTCCTCCAGCTTTGCCGATATTTCCGGCATGGCGAGGATGGCGCTCAGTTCGCTGTGGAATCTTTCGATGATGGGCTTGGGCGTGCCGGAGCGCAGCATGGCGCCGAACCATCCCGTGATCGCATAGTCGGGCAGCCCCGCCTCCACCATGGTCGGAACCTCGGGAAGCATGGGCGAACGCGTGGAACTGGTGACGGCCAGCGCGCGCAACTTGCCCGTCTTGATGAGTTGGAGAGCGGAAGGCAGGTTGTCGAACATCATGGGCACGTGGCCGGCCATGGTGTCGCTGAGACCCGGCGCGCTGCCTTTGTATGCGACGTGGGACAAGCGCATCTTGGCCTTCGCCGCGAACAGTTCCCCGGCCAGATGCAGCGACGTGCCGGCACCCGGCGTCGCATAGCTCAGGGCCCCGTCCTGGCGGGAACTATAGGCAATCAGTTCCTGCACCGATTTGACCGGCAGCGCCGGGTTGATCACCAGCACATTGGGCACCTCCAGGAGCAGGGTCACCGGCGCCAGATCCTTGATCGGATCGTAGGGAAGATTGCCATACAGCGAGGGGTTGACCGAGATGGGGCCAATGTTCCCCATGAGCAGGGTGTAGCCATTGGCCGGCTGTTTCGCCACGTAGTCCGTGCCGATGTTGCCACCCGCACCGGGCTTGTTCTCGACCACGATCGGCTGCCCGAGGCGCTCGCCGAGCTTCACGGCGATGACCCGGGCCAGCATGTCGGTGGTGCCGCCCGGCGGATAGGGCACCACCCACTTGATCGGAGCGTTTGGCCAGGATTGGGTGCGCCCGGCGAGAGGATGAAACGCCGCCAGGCAAAGAGCCGAGCGGAGCATGAGGCGTCGCGAAGCAAGATGCGTCATATGTCTCCAGAGGGATGATTGATGTTCACTAAATGAACATATACTTCATTCAGTGAAAATAATCATATCCGTCGGTCTTGATCTGTCAAGCACGGTTGGCGCAGCGCTGCCCCTGCGCCCGCTAGTGCGGCGAGGTGCCGGGCGGCCGGAAGGCCGAGGTGTTCGTGGGGTTTCTTGAAGGAAATGGCCGCGCATGGGCTTGCGCATGAGCGATGCCCATGCCATCGACGGCTGCCTGCGGGCAGCGGGATCCAGCGGCGGCGAATCCCTGATGGATGCTTCAATAAAGATAGCTTCTGGCGCTTGTATTCATTGGGTATTCAGACAAAAACCATCTGAAACCCTTTGATGAAGCGCGCGAGAAGCTATATTTTTCAGAGCGCCTTCAGCCGTGCGGCGACTTCCTGCATGTGATCCAGATAGCGCGATTGCATCTCGTGCGGCGCCGTGTAGCGCGGGCTGACGGTCACACTCAGCGCAAGCTGCGCCGCGAAGCCCTTGATCCTGACGGGCACCGCGATTCCCACCAGATCCAGCTCCACCTCCTGGTTGACGACGGCGAAACCGTCTTCGCGCACCTTGGCGAGAATGCCGCGTAGCGTGTCCTCGTCCGTCACGGTGTGCTGCGTGATCCGGGGGCGGGGCGCCTGCGCGAAGTATTCGTCCAATTCAGTCGCGCCCAAGTGGGCGAGCAGCACCCTGCCCAGCGACGTGCAGTGCGCCGGCAAACGGCTACCCATGCCCAACGAGCGCTGCATCAGCCGGCGGCTTTGCGAGCGCACCAGGTAGACCACGTCGCTCCAGTTGAGCATGGCCAGCGCGCAGTTGGTGTGCACCGCATCGCCGAGCTCGTCCAACAGGGGCTGGGCGCGCTGCACCAGGTCGATGGACGAGAAGTAAGCGTGGCCCAGGTTCAGTACGTTCGCGTCCAGCCGGAACTTGCCGCCTTCGCGCCGCACGAGATCCAGGCATTCCAGCGTGTGAATGCAGCGGCGAACGACCGCGCGGTCCAGCCCGGTGCGCCGCGCGATCTCCGCGCCGGACGACGGGCTCTTTCTTTCCGAGAACGCGAGCAGCACCTGCAATCCCCGGGCAAGCGAGAGCATGAAGTCGGGATCACCCCGATGCTGTTGCGCTACGTGCTCCATGTTGTTGAGGGCTGCGGAGTCTGCCATCGCTGGATCGTGTTCACTGAGTGCGTGCGATGTTCGCACAAATTCGTCCAAAGCCCTGCGCCACGCCTTCCCTTGCTGTCCAAGAATGACTTCATTCCATACCGTAAAAAGGAGACATGTATGCGGATCCATGCTGACAGTACTTTCCTCCAGCGTCGGGGGCTAGGGAAGATGGCCCTGGCGTCGTTCGCTATGGGCATGCTGGGCACTTCGCCCGGCGTGCAGGCGCAGGGCGAGGCCATCTGGCCCGACAGGGCCATCACGCTGGTGCTGGGCTATCCACCGGGTGGCATCAACGACGTGATCGCCCGCAAGCTCGCCGCAGAGATGCAGGCGGATCTGAAGGTGCCGGTGATCGTGGACAACCGCGCGGGCGCGAATGGCTCCATCGCCGCGAACTACGTAGCCAAGGCCCGGCCCGATGGCTACACGGTCATGTTCGGGGCGATCGGGCAGGTCAGCGTCAACCGGTTCCTACTTCAGAAGATGCCCTATGCGCCAGAGGATCTCATCGCCGTGGGCAAAGTGGCCGATGGCGCCAACGTGCTGGTAGTGAACGCGGACAAAGCTCGGAGCTACTCCAACGTCTCTAGGCTCATCGAAGAAGCCAAACGCAAGCCGGGACAGTTGAACTACGGATCGTTCGGCACGGGCTCATCGTCGCACCTATCCGCGGCGCTGTTCGCACAACAGGCGGGCATCCAAGTCACCCATGTGCCCTACAAGGGCAGCGCTCCGGCAATGACGGACCTGTTAGGCGGCAATCTGGATTTCATGTTCGACAGCATCAACACGGCACTGCCGCATATCAAGACTGGCAGGATCGTGCCCCTGGCCGTGACCAAGGCACAGCGCGCCCCTGCACTGCCGAACGTGCCCACGTTCGTGGAAAGCGGACTGCCCAATTTCGAGGTGGCATCCTGGTTCGGACTACATCTGCCCAAAGGCACGCCCAGCTCCATCGTCCACCAACTGAATGCTACCCTGCGCAAGGTGCAGGCGAAACCCGATTTCGTCGAGTATTTCAAAGCGCAGAACATCGACATCACCCCCAGCACACCCCAGGAATACGCCGACTTCATTGCGCGCGAAGACCGGCGCTGGGGTTCCCTGATCAAGGAACTCGGTATCCAGATCGACTGAGCCCCACGCGCGTGGGAATCTTTTTTTGCCTTTTCAGAAAGTCTGCCTCATGCTTGATTACGTAGACCGCATCCTGGTTGCCGTGCGTTCGCTGGACGCCGCGGAAAGCAACTACGCCAACATCCTCGCCGCACGCAGGGTCGAAGATTTCGACAGCCCGTGGCTGAACGCCCGCGTGCGCCGCATGCAGCTGGGCGCCACGCAGGTCGAGCTGTGCGAGCCGCGCGGCGAGGGCGTCGTGCAAAAGCACCTGGAGCAATGGGGCGAGGGGCTGATGTACGGCGGCGTCTCCACGCCGGATCTGGAGGCCTTCACCCGGTATCTGGCGGTCCATCAGGTGCGGTTTACGGCGGCCGATGGTCGCCTGTACCTCGAACCATCGGATCTGCACAACATGCCGCTGGTGGTCAGCACCACCGCGCGGAATGCGCGCGGCGAGGGGCCGATCGAGTTTCTCTACGAGCTGACGATGGTGCTCGACTCGCCCTGGCAGGACGTGGCCGCGCGCTACGCGGACGGCCTGGGCTTGCAGCCCGAGCGCAACGTGGGCATCACCTTCGAGCGCTTCGGCTACGTGGGCACGCTGATGATGTTCGACCCGGATCGCCTGGATCGCATCGAGCTTTCCGAGGCGCACGACCCGGCGTTCGCCATGGGCCGCTTCTCGGCCAAGCGCGGCGATGCGCTGTATATGTGCTACGTGCAGACTGACGATTTGGCCGACGTCATCGCGCGGCTCGACAAGCACGGGCAGCGCTACACGCGCCGCACTCAGACGCCCGTGGAGCGCGACGGCCTGTGGATCCACCCCAGCGCGCTCAATGGCGTGCTGCTCGGGGTGTCGCGCCATTCGTTGGCGTGGCAATGGTCGGGCCGCCCCGATCGCGTGCAAGCACTGGAGGAACAATGAAATGACCCATCTCTACGACCGCCAATACATCGCCGGCGCCTGGTGCGCCACGCAGGGCAAGGAATTCGTCGAGGTGTTCGACCCCAACACGGGCGCGCTGGCCGCCAGGGTCGGCGTGGGGCACGAGGACGATGCGCGGCGCGCGGCGCAGGCCGCCCGCGCGGCCTTCGCGGGTTGGAGCACGGCGCCCTTGGCCGAGCGTGTGCGCGTCGTCCAGCAATGGGCCCAGGCGCTGGCAGCCCGCAAGGACGCGCTGGTGCGTGCGATCGCGGCCGAAGTGGGCACGCCACTGAAGATTTCGCAGATCGTCCAGGTGGAGTCTCCGCTGCGCAACATCGGCAATTTCGTGGACGTCGTGCAGTCGCTGGCGTGGGAGACGACGGTGGGCAACTCGCGCATCGTGCGCGAGCCGTTCGGCGTGGTCGCCTGCATCACGCCCTGGAACTTTCCGCTGCACCAGATCGTGCTCAAGCTCGCGCCCGCCCTGCTCACGGGCAACACCGTGGTGCTCAAGCCGAGCGAGCTGACGCCGCAGACCACGCAGCTGATCTGCGAAGCGCTGCACGAGGCGGGCTTTCCCGACGGCGTCGTGAACGTGGTGAACGGCACGGGCCCCACCGTGGGCGCGCCGCTGGCGGCCAGCGAAGCCGTGGACATGGTGAGCTTCACCGGCTCGACGCAGGCCGGCAAGGCCGTGGCCGCGCTGGCGGCGCAGACCGTCAAGAAAGTGGCCACCGAGCTGGGCGGCAAGTCGCCCAGCGTGGTGCTGCCCGGCGCTGACCTGGCGCGCGCCGTGAAGGCGACGGTGGGTGCTTGCATGCTCAACAATGGCCAGACCTGCAGCGCGTTGACGCGCCTGCTGGTTCCGGCCGATCTGGCGCAGCAAGCCTGTGCGTTGGCGGCGCAGGAAATCGCCAAGCTGACAGTGGGCAGCAGCCTGTCCGAAGGCAGCCGTATCGGGCCGCTGATTTCGCAGCGCCAGCAAGCCAGCGTCCAGGCGCTGCTGCAGCAAGGCGAGCGGCAGGGCGCCCGGCCCGTTGCCGAGGCCAGCGCCGTGCCGGAACAAGGCTTTTTTGTCGCGCCCCAGGCATACGCGGTCGACGAAGACAACGCGCTGGCGCGCCAGGAGATCTTCGGGCCGGTGCTGAGCATCCTCACCTATTCGGACGTAGACGATGCCGTGCGCCTTGCCAACGCCACGGCCTATGGACTGGCCGCCGCAGTCTGGGGCGAGGAACAGCAGGCCATGGCCGTGGCACGCCGCATCCAGGCTGGGCAGGTAGACATCAACGGCGCGCGCTTCAATGCGCTGGCTCCTTTCGGCGGCTACAAGCAAAGCGGGGTCGGCCGCGAGGGCGGCCTCTTCGGTGTGGAGGAGTTCCTTCAAGTCAAGTCCATCCAGATCAACCTGCCCAATGGGAACTGAAAGGTAGGAGCCGAACCAATGAAACCGCAAGCCTTGGGAAACATCCGGGTACTGGACTTGACGCGCGTGCTGGCCGGGCCCTGGTGCACGCAGACGCTGGCCGACATGGGCGCCGATGTCATCAAGATAGAACACCCGGCGCGTGGCGACGACACCCGACATTGGGGGCCGCCGTACTTTCGCACGACAGACGGGCGCGAAACCCGCGACGCGACTTACTTCGCCTCCGCTAATCGCAACAAACGCTCGGTGGGCGTGGATATTGCCAGCCCCGAAGGCGCGGACCTTATCCGTGCTCTGGCCGTGCAGTGCGACGTGTTCGTCGAGAACTTCAAGGTCGGCGATCTGGCGCGCTACGGGCTCGACTACGAGAGCATCCGCGCCGTCAATCCCGCCATTGTGTACTGCTCTATCACCGGCTATGGCCAGACGGGTCCCTATGCCGACCGCCCCGGCTATGACTTCGTCTTCCAGGCCGAAGGTGGCCTGATGAGCATCACCGGCGAGCGTGACGATCTACCGGGCGGCGGGCCACAGAAGGTGGGCATCGCAATGGCCGATCTGACCACCGGGCTGTATGCAAGCATCGCCATCCTCGCGGCGCTGAACCACCGCAACGCGACGGGCGACGGGCAATATATCGATATGGCGTTGCTCGATTGCGTGACGGCGCTGGCCTCCAACCAGGGGGCATTCCACCTCGTCAACGGCCTGGACCCCCGCCGCTGGGGCAATGCACATCCGACGTTGGTTCCATATCAGGTTTTCGACACCTCTGACGGAAAGATCGTGATCGCCGTGGGCAACGATGAGCAATGGCGGCGCTTTTGCCAGGCCCTGGGCAGTCAGGAACTGGAGGCGGACCCCGCCTATGCCCGCATGTCCGGCCGTATCCAGAACCGCGAAGCCCTGCTGCCGCGTGTGCAGGCCATCATGGCAAAGCTTCCGTGCGAGCACTGGCTCAAGGAGTTTTCGGAACGCGGCGTGCCCAACGGCCGCATCAACAGCTACCGCGAAACATTTCAGCACCCCCAGGTCATTCATCGCCAGCTGGCGGTCGACATCGGCAGCGACAACGGCGAAGGCTATGTGCGCGGCATCGCTAACCCAATCAAGTTCAGCGCCACGCCCGTGCAATACAAGCGCGCGCCCAGTGCCCTGGGCCACCACACGCGGGAAGTGCTGGAGCAGGTGCTCGGGCTCGACGCCCTGGGTATCGAGGAGCTGCAATCCAGGGGTGTCATTAGTGCCGTAGCGCAGGCCCCGAAACAGGAAGCGGCATGATGCATTCCGAATGGAGGCAGGCCATACTCGCGGCGATGCAGTGGTTGGTCATTGGCATGGGCTATCCACTGCTGCTGCATGTCGAGGTTGCGTATGCGATGGCGCAGCGACGGCAAGCGGCGGCCACGCGCGCGGAGTACGCAGGATGACGCAGCTCGCCCATCGGATCGACGTGCGCTCCATCGGGCGGGTGCGCGTCATCACGCTGGACCGCGCGGCCAAGCGCAATGCGCTGGACGAAGCCGCAGTGCAGGCCCTGGAGAGGGCATGGCGAGATTTCGCGGCATCCCACGACTGCGTGGCGGTATTGCGCGCCAGGGGGCCGGTGTTCACGGCTGGGCTCGACATGAATGCCGTGCCGGCCCAGTTCTGGCGCGCCATTCCCGAGCTCGGTGTGCCGGTGGGCAAGCCGGTCATCGCCGTGGTGGACGGCCCCGTCATCGCGGCGGGGGTGTCGCTGCTCACCTTCTGCGATCTTTGCATCGCGACCGATCGCAGCACCTTTGTCTACCCCGAGGCGCGGATGGGCAACGCGGCGGGCTTGGTGGCGTCGATCATCCCGCGCATGCCGCACAAGATCGCCATGGAGCTAATGCTGCTTGGCCGTCCCGTATCGGCGCAGCGCGCCTATGAAGTGGGCTTCGTCAACCGCCTGTGCGCGCCCGGCGAGGAAATGACGGTGGCCATGGAGATGGCGCACGACATGGCGGACTCATCGCCTACGGTCATGCGCTTTCTCAAGCGCCTGGCGCAGGAGACGCTGGCGCGCAGCCCCGTGGAGGCCATGGCCTGCACGCAAATGCTGGCGCAGGACGTGGCTTGCAGTACGGATGCTGCGGAAGGCGCTGCGGCGCGGCGCGAGCGCAGGGCTGCACGTTTTCCGGGGTTTTCTCGAGGGTCGGCGCGTTAAGCACTTTTTCAATCACAGGAGCCGAAATGAAAATCCTCGTACCCGTTAAGCGCGTGGTGGACTACAACGTCAAAGTCCGCGTCAAGAGCGATGGCACCGGCGTGGACATTGCCAACGTCAAGATGAGCATGAACCCCTTCGACGAGATCGCTGTCGAAGAAGCGGTGCGGCTGAAGGAAAAGGGCATCGTGACCGAAGTCATCGCCGTCTCGTGCGGTGACGCCAAGTGCCAGGAAACCCTGCGCACCGCGATGGCCATCGGTGCTGATCGCGGCATCCTGGTCGAGACCACCGAAGAGCTGCAGCCCCTGGCTGTGGCCAAGCTGCTCAAGGCGCTGGTCGACAAGGAACAGCCCCAGTTGATCATCCTGGGCAAGCAAGCCATCGATGACGACGCCAACCAGACGGGCCAGATGCTGGCTGCCCTGGCCGACCTGCCCCAAGCCACCTTCGCCTCGAAGGTCGAGCTCGCGGCCGACAAGGTCACCGTCGCACGCGAAGTCGACGGCGGCATGGAAACCCTGACGCTCACGCTGCCCGCGGTCATCACGACCGACCTGCGCCTGAACGAGCCGCGCTACGTGACGCTGCCCAACATCATGAAGGCCAAGAAGAAGCAGCTGGACACCTTCAAGCCCGAAGACCTGGGCGTGGACGTCAAGCCCCGCCTGAAGACCCTCAAGGTCAGCGAGCCCCCGAAGCGTGGCGCCGGCATCAAGGTGCCTGACGTCGCCACCCTGGTGGACAAGCTCAAGAACGAAGCCAAAGTGATCTGAGGAAGAAACGAACATGACCGCACTCGTCATTGCCGAACACGACCACGCCAGCATCAAGCCGGCCACCCTCAACACCGTGACCGCCGCGCTGGCTTGCGGTGGCGACGTCCACATCCTCGTGGCCGGTGCCAACGCCGCAGAAGCTGCCAAGGCCGCTGCGCAGATCGCCGGCGTGTCCAAGGTGATCGCTGCTGACAGCGCATCGCTGGCTGAGAACCTCGCCGAGAACGTCGCTGCCCAAGTGCTCGCGATCGCAGCGAACTACAGCCACATCCTGTTCCCCTCGACCGCCAACGGCAAGAACGTCGCACCGCGCGTGGCCGCCAAGCTGGACGTGGCGCAGATCAGCGACATCACGAAGGTCGACAGCCCGGACACGTTCGAGCGCCCGATCTACGCCGGCAACGCCATTGCCACCGTGCAGAGCACCGACGCCATCAAGGTGATCACCGTGCGCACGACCGGCTTCGATGCAGCAGCCGCCACCGGTGGCAGCGCTACCGTTGAAACCGCTGAAGGCGTCGCAGACAGCGGCAAGAGCAGCTTCGTCGGCCGTGAAGTCACGAAGAGCGAACGCCCCGAACTCACCGCAGCCAAGATCATCGTCTCGGGCGGCCGTGCCCTGGGCAGCGCAGAGAAGTTCACCGAAGTGATGGCGCCGCTGGCCGACAAGCTCAACGCAGGCCTCGGCGCCAGCCGCGCAGCAGTGGACGCAGGCTACGCCCCGAACGACTGGCAAGTGGGCCAGACCGGCAAGATCGTTGCACCGCAGCTGTACATCGCCGCAGGCATCTCGGGCGCCATCCAGCACTTGGCCGGCATGAAGGACTCGAAGGTCATCGTCGCGCTCAACAAGGACGAAGAAGCCCCGATCTTCAGCGTGGCCGACTACGGCCTCGTGGGCGACCTGTTCACTGCTGTGCCGAGACTGGTCGAGATCTTGTGATAGGCCTGAGTTGTTGACGCCGACCGGAAAGTGAGCCAGTGGGGATACGGCTAAAAACTTGGACTGTTTATGCCATGAGCCCCAAGCTTCGTCGGTAGTCAAGAGGGCTGCGCGCGCCCAAGGACATCTTGATCCGCTTCTCGTTGTACCAGTGGCTGTAGGAGTCCAAGGCCTGGGTGAACTGGTTAACGGTCGTTGATTGCCAGTTGCCAGGATAGAACCATTCGGTCTTCAATCGACCGAAGAAGCCCTCGCAGGCCGCATTGTCGGGCGAACAGCCTTTGCGGGACATCGAACGCGTCAGCTCGGCATCCGCGATACGTGCCAGCCATCCCGGCCATCGATAGTGGGCACCGCGATCCGAATGCACAACAGGCCGGTTGCTGCTGATGTCGATCGTCTCGATAGCGGCATCCAGCATCGTGTTCACGAGCTGCGCGTCCGGGCGCATGCCGATCGTCCGACTGACCACCTTGCCATCGAAGCAGTCGATCACAGGCGACCGATACACCTTGCCTGCCGGAATGTCGAACTCCGAGATGTCGGTGACCGTCGTCACCCGCGCGCCCTCCGATTCGTTTCGCGCACTGGCGCCCTACACCCTCCTGCTGGTCGACCTCGACGAGGGCACGCGGGTCATGGCCCACGGCACGCCCGGCTTGGCCATCGGCGACCGGGTGTCAGCACACGCCGAGCACCTGGCCGGCATGGACCTCATCATTTTTCATCGGAGTTCCGACCCATGATCGACTACCCACGCTGCGCGATTGGCGATTCCCTGTCGTCGAGCACACCTACACCGTGGACGACACGATGCGCTATGCGCTCGCGCTCGGCCTGGGAAGCGATCCGACCGACGCAAATCAACTCCAGTTCGTGGACGACGTGCTGCCGGGCCTGCCGCTGGCTACGCCCACGATGGCGGTGGTGCTCGGCTTCCCGGGCTCCTGGATGAACGATCCAGCCACCGGCATCGACTTCTCGAAAATCGTGCACGGCGACGAGTTGATCGAGATATACCGACCGCTACGGGGTCTCCTCGTTTTCAGTGCAATAAGTGACGGTACGCAAAGCTAGCACTGGCGCGGGGGTGGTCTGGGTAGACCGTTGATTTCATTGACTTTCCTGTTCGCTTTGTAAACGGGTATGGTGGCCT
>Ga0209211_10007713_pt1 | contig 15008 bp, 14 predicted proteins | sample RifGroA2_FD_183992 | JGI IMG/M metagenome (GOLD analysis project Ga0209211, IMG submission 183992) | Groundwater microbial communities from Rifle, Colorado, USA - Groundwater A2 (SPAdes) (version 2) | ecosystem: Environmental > Aquatic > Deep subsurface > Groundwater | place: Rifle, Colorado... | reverse complement strand
GGGTAAACCAAACTTTTGATTTATCTCTTCATAAGCATTCATAACATCTACAATTTCCTGAACACCTTCTTTTACAACATCTTTAACTGTTTTGGTATCATCAAGGTGTGGCTCTTGTTCTAAAAGTCCTACAGAATAACCTGGAGCAAATACCAATTCTCCCTGAAAAGATTTTTCTGTTCCTGCAATTATCCGAAGCAATGTTGATTTACCACTACCATTTAATCCGATAATGCCAATTTTAGCACCAAGGAAAAATGATAAACTAATGTCTTTTATTACAGTTTTGCTTGGAGGATAGGTTTTGCTAACCTTATACATCGAAAAAATAATCTGCTTATCGTCTGCCATATATTTTAAGTTTTATAGTTTATAGTTTTGAGTTAACAAAATTAGTAAATACTTTGATAGATATATGTGAGTTAAGTGAAAACAATTTTCCAGATATAAAATTGCAAAAGCTATTAAAACCAAGTTTTTTGATTTTAAGAATTTTTATGAATTAATTGTTTGTTACTTTATTACTGGTTGTATGTCAAGCAGGTTTTGTATTACATAATTGTAAACTCTAAATCCAGTTCATTTAATACATCGTCCGATGGTTTTGAAGTTTCAGTATCCCATCCACGAAGTTTATAATATTCGGTTAAATTTTTCTCAAATTCTTTTTTATCAACGATTGAGCCTTTAAAATCGCCAAAAGTGAATTTATTCTCGAAAAATTTATAAGGCAAATTATCGTCTTCGCGTATAAAACCTTCGCGATAATTGAACATTTTTTCAAGCGTAAATATTCGTGTACCAGCTTTTGCGAATTCTTCATCGGTCCAATCTAAGCCTGTTATTGCAGTAAGGAATTTTGAATAACTGATTTCATTTTTGTACCAACCGGAAGCAAAGCTGCAAGCAGCTAAAGAGTCGCGTAATGTAGCCATATCCTGACGCTCTGGTGATCCCCCATTCATATGACAGGCTCCACGGTTACTTGTAGCATAACAAATACTCCAATATTCCGAATTTACTGGTACATTCCATGCTGCCAGTTCATGTCCTTTTACATGTATTGCAAACTTCGATGAATCTTGTTTTATCTCTTCAGCTAAATATTTCACACCTCTGCAAGCCAAATCGCCAATACCTTGTCTGTTACACATTTTTTGAAGCAGTTCTAACGATCCTTCAACATTGCCCCAGGTAAGTTCAATCCCTTCGAGAAATTTTGAATCAATTATTCCTTTTTCGTATGCTTCCATTAAAAAGCCAATCACATTTCCTGCAGAAATAATATCGATACCGTAATCATCGGCAACAGCAATTAGTTTTTGCAATCCTGCAAGATCTGATATTAAAAGATTTGCTCCAAAAAGAGTACCTGTTTCATATTCTGGTCCATCGTGAACCATTACACTATATGAACCTTTTGCTATACCACTTTTCTTACATGCTAACTGGCAAGAGAAACAAGCAAAATCACGCTTCCAAACTTGCTCACGGTTTGCTGCTGCTCCAATTTTTTCAATCTCACCAAATGTTCCTTCGCTATAATTTTTTACTGCCTGAGTTCCGCTTTTACTAGATGCAGTTAACGCATTTGCTGTTCCTCCATATCTCCACCATTCTAAATCATCTTTGTTTTCTTCTTTAAATGATGTGCGTACTTTTTCAAGTAGTTCGAGATATTTTTTATGATCACCAAGTTTTGGCATTTGTGTACCTTTTACTGCAATGGCTTTCAGATTTTTAGAACCCATAACACATCCTGTACCTCCGCGTCCGGCAGCTCGTGCAGCAGTGTTTAATATACTTGCCATTGGAACTAAATTTTCACCGGCAGGACCAATATAACAAGATTCAAATTTTCTATCACCCAATTCTTCAATTAATGCATTATCAAATTCGTCAGTTCCCATACCCCAGAATTTAGATGCATCACAAATTTCTACTTCATCATCAATAATTTTAATATAAACAGGTTTACTGGCTTTTCCTATAACACAAATTCCATCGTAGCCGGCAAAACGAATTTCCGGGCCGAAAAATCCACCCATATTCGAATAACTAACTGTTGACCCATATTCGTATTTTGAGTTAAGAGCCGAAGTACGTGGTGATTTTGTCACAACACATGTACGCGATGATGATGGAATGGGTAACCCTGAAAAAGGCCCGGGCATATATAAAATTGCATTTTCAGGCGATAATGGATCAATTCCCGGATTTGGAAGTTTATCCCATAATAATTTTGTTCCTAATCCTCTGCCACCAATAAAATGTTTAATATCTTCTTCAGGAATCTGCGTTTTTTTTATTTCTCCTGTTGTCAGATTTATATCGAGTAATCTACCGTAATATCCTTTAATTGACATACAAAAATCTCCTATGCATTAAAATTATACCATTGTTCCATTAGTTTTTTTGCAATTTTATTTGGCGAAAGATTATTTAAATCGCGATCTGCAGCTATTTCAATATATTCAAGAGCACCATAAGGACAATGTTTTACACATTGAGGATCGCCATTGCATAATGTACACATTCGTTCAGGCTTGTTCGTTTCAGGGTTAGGATGAATAATTCCTCCGCGTAAGTTTGAACAAGCTTTAGCACATTGTTTACAACCAATACATCTTTTAATATCGTTTTTAATTGTTTGAGTTTCAGGATCGCGATATAAGGCTTTCCGTCCGGTAATTAAATCCGGTGAAATTACACATGCATGAATACATGGAGGATCAGGACAAATGGCACATGTGCTTGGAACATCAACGTCAGGATTAAAATGATATACCTTAATATTTGATAAATGAGGATTTCCTAAACCAAACACTTCTTCACCGGATATTTTTTCACGGTGATTAAATGCTGAACAGGCAGTTTCGCAAGTTCGACAACCTGCACATTTCTTAAAATCAACTGTAATGGCTTTTATTGTTTTTCCATCGGCTGATTTTAAAATCTTGAAACCAAGTGTTCCAAGTATAACCAATCCTCCACCTCCCAATGCCAAATCTTTGAGAAAATGCCTTCGTGAATAATTTGAATTATTTTCCATAAACAATTGATTTATCTTTTGTTTCCGCTTGATAAAAAGTAAAAGCAAATTGCTCCAATCATTACAAAAATTGCAAAATTATGATCGATACCTGATTCTAAGTTTAAAAATGCATGATAACCGGTTACTAATATCAGGATTAAAGAAGAAATTAGTGTTAAACGTTCTTTCTTTAAAAAACCACCAATAAATAATAATGATGCAAAAACAATGAATAGCGCAGCTACATAAAACATAATGCTTTTATAATTGAAGAAAGCAAGTGTTTCCCAATATCGCATTATTATAAAAAACAAGACTGAAAGTCGCATCAGCCAGGTTGAAAATAAAAAAAGTACTTTGAAGGGTTTCATATGAGTTTGGTTTTAATATTAAAATCGATATGTTTTACTATGCATAATGCTTTTCGCATGATAAGTTATAAAATATTTTAAATTTTTGACATCAACTTAAAGAAGAAGTTTATTGTTAATAAGTAATATGGAATCATTCTATAAAATAGCAATAAACCTATTGCAAGGATATTTGATTATTTATTTGTTCAAATTGCTTAAAAGTATTGAATTGATTTGTATTTTAAATGGTGATTTAAAGAAATGTTTGTTAATTTTGAAGTTCATTAAAATTGAAAAAAAATAAATTTTAACCTAAAATGAATAAGAAAATTATTGTTCCATTAATATCCATTTCATCACTTTTAATAATTGTATTTTCAAGTTGGTTCGCTTGGTATATTAATCCATACAAATCGTTAAAAGTATATATTCTCGATAAAACTGTTCCAACAACCGACAGGCGTGAACACAAATCGTTCAACTGGATATTAAATCACAATAATTATATTAAAGAAGATGGAAAAAGGTACAATGTGAATGAAGATTATTATGGTTTTTTTCCAATTAATTTAAAAACAAACGAATTTGATTTTAAAAGTATACGTATTCATGAAATTGAAGATATTGCTTCAACATATGATATGTGCTATTATACCGATACCTACGGAGTATATTATAACGAATGGTATATACAAAATGCCCGCGATGAGCAGCCTGTAACAAATAAAGTATACGGTGGTTTAAATCAGAACGACTATCTTTTTTTAAAAGAAATGAAAGAACAAGAAAAACTAATTATCACTGAATTTAACTTTTATAATGCACCTACAAATTCATTAATTCGAGAGAAATTGGAAGATATGTTCGGATTAAACTGGAGTGGTTGGACAGGTAAATATTTTTCGAATCTGGATACGCTAAAAAATAATGATTTTCCTAGATGGATTGTGCGATTGTATAAAGAGCAAAACAATAATCAATGGTCTTTTGAAAACGAAGGAATTGTATTGGTTCATAAGTTTGGTACGTTAGCAATATTAGAATCAGGAACCCATTTAACAAGTGGTAAACCTTTAATTCACTCTAATCTTGAAACCACCAAAAAATTTGGAATTCCTAAATCAATTGAATATTTGAATTGGTTTGATATTACATTCTCTACAGAACAAAATAATATTCTTGCAAATTTCCAATTCAATGTAAACGAAAAAGGCGACTCATTGCTTAGAAGCTACAATTTGCAACCTGTATTTCCTGCAATTATAGAACATACAAATGATTATATGTTTTATTACTTTGGAGGTGATTTTGCCGATAACAATGTAAATATGAGTTCTGCTTATTTCGAGGGTTATCACCAATTTGCATCAATGTTTTCTAGTATTGGCAAGAATAATTCAATGGAGTTTTATTGGAAGTATTACAACCCTTTGATGACAAAGATTCTGGATGATTACTATCGAACTATTGATAAAAAGAATTGATTTTCTTTAAATAGTAAATAAAATTAATTAAAAATTAAAATTATGACTAAAGCTATTTTATTTTTCACTGTTTTTCTTGCTTTAAACTTGACTTCATCTGCTCAAAATTTAAAGAGTATTAAAAAAGCTGCTAAAAATATAGTTAAGGAGACAAAATCAACAAATCTAACCGAAGAAGAAGTTGGTAAAGCATTAAAAGAAGCACTAAACATTGGAATAGAAAAAGGAGTATCACAATTATCAAAGCCTGACGGATATTTTAAAGATCTTCAAATTAAAATACCAATGCCTGATGAAGCAAAATCAGTAGAAGAAAAGCTTAGAGCAATTGGTCAGGGCAAAAAAGTTGATGAAGCAATAGAGTCTATGAACAGGGCTGCCGAAGATGCTGCAAATGGTGCAAAGGATATATTTTTAACAGCAATAAAAGAACTTACTTTAAAGGATGTAATGAACATTTTGCATGGTGAAGATAATGCTGCTACTAAGTTCCTTGAAAATCAGACAAGAATGCAATTAGTAGAGAAATTTAAACCTGTTATAAAAGTATCATTAGATAAAGTTGGAGCAACCAAATACTGGAAAACTGTTTTTACTACATATAATAAGATTCCGCTTGTTAAATCTATAAATCCTGATTTAAACGAATATGTAACTCAGAAAGCTATTGATGGATTATTTATTCAGATTGCAAAGCAAGAACTCGAGATCAGAAAGAATCCAGGTGCACGAGTAACTGATTTACTTAAAAAAGTTTTTGGGTCGTAAAATCAAAAAAAGTAATTTCTTTTAACGACAAAGCTTTATAATTTAATATTAAAGATTCAGAAACAGAATTTATTATATTTGTTTTGATTTACAAATAACAAATTAGTATGTCGAAAAATCTTTTTGTTTCATGTATTCAAACCGATTTAATTTGGGAAAATAAAGAGTTGAATTTATTAAATTTCGAAAAAAAAATTCAGCAATTACCTAAGGAAACCCAACTGGTTATTTTACCCGAAATGTTTACTACTGGTTTTTCAATGAAACCTGAACATTTATCGGAATCAATGAACGAAAAGTCGGTTAAATGGCTTAAAATTCAATCACAAAAATCAGGAAAAATAATTATAGGCAGCATTATAGTTAAAGAATTAGGTAAGAACTATAATCGGTTACTTGTAGCATTTCCCAATGGATCAATTCAGAAATATGATAAACGCCATTTATTTCGAATGGGCAATGAAAACGCTCATTATTCCAAAGGTGATGATAAATTGATTTTTACTTCCGATGAATGGCGCATTTGTCCGTTAATTTGCTACGATCTTCGTTTTCCGGTATGGAGCAGAAACAAAAATGATTATGATTTGTTAATATACATTGCAAACTGGCCCAAAAGCAGAAGTTATGCATGGAAAAGCCTATTGGTTGCAAGAGCAATAGAAAATCAGGCATATGTTATTGGAGTAAATCGTATTGGTTCAGATGGGCAAGGAAATGAATTTTCTGGTGATAGCATGATTATTGATCCTTATGGACAAATAATTACACAAGCTGAACCATTTAAGGAACAATTTTTGAATGCAGAGCTTTCGTTAGATGAACTGAATAATTTCAGAACTAAGTTTCCAGTAAATTTCGATGTTGATGAATTTAAAATAGTAAACTAATATGGATTCTTCATCAAAAGAAACAAATACAATTACTAACGATAGAGATCGAAGTCGAATTATAAATAAATATCGTCAATTACTCAAGGTATCTAAAAATGTAATACAACCCGAAGAGCTTAGTATTTTGCGCAAAGCGTTCGATATTGCCCGAAATGCACATAAAGAAAAACGTCAACCCTCGGGCGATCCATATATTTTACAAATCCTCGAAACATCAATAATTATTGTCGATCAGATTGGTTTAGGATATCGTTCGGTTGTTGCTTATTTATTATTTGAAGCAATAATTGAGAATTATATTTCATCAGATGAAGTTGAAAATCAATTCGATAAAACCATAAGAGATCTTTGTGAAGGACTCATAAAAATTGAAAGTATTGATACTAAAACATCATCATCGCATTCTGAAAACTTTAGACAATTACTTATTACTGTTGCAAAAGATGTTCGGGTTATATTAATTAAAATAGCGATGCTTCTGGAAAGGATGCGTCTACTGAATTATTATCCTGAAAATGTGCAAATAAAAACTTCATTGGAAACCTTTTCTGTGTATGCCCCATTAGCTCATAGGTTAGGATTGTATAGCATTAAATCGGAGCTTGAGAATCTCTCGATGAAGTACACAGAAAAAGAAACGTACAAAAACTTAATTAAAAAGCTTAAAAATTCTACAGCCAAACGAAATAAGTTTATAAAAAAATTCTGCGAACCTATTGAGCAGGAGCTCCGAAAGCAAAACATTGATTTTGAAATTAAAGGACGACCAAAATCAATATACTCAATTTGGCAAAAAATTAAAAAACAGAATATTGAGTTTGAAGAAGTATTTGATTTATTTGCTATTCGAATAATTCTGAATTCACCACCGGAAAAAGAGAAAGCAGATTGCTGGAAAGTTTTTTCTATTGTAACTGATTTTTATTTGCCCAATCCACAGCGTATGCGCGATTGGATTTCTGTTCCAAAATCGAATGGATATGAATCTATTCACACTACTGTTGTTGGCCCTGAAAAAAAGTGGGTAGAAGTTCAGATTCGTTCTCAACGCATGGACGAAATTGCTGAAAAAGGATTTGCAGCACACTGGAAATATAAAGGTATAAAGCTTGAATCGGGTTTAGATCAGTGGATGAGCAGAATACGCGACCTGATTGAACCTAGTGACATTGAAACAACACAGGATATTGAAGATTTAAAACTAAACCTGTACAACAAAGAAATTTTTGTATTTACTCCAAATGGCGACCTTAAAAAGTTCCCTGCAGGAGCAACAGTTCTCGATTTTGCATACGACATTCATACAGATATTGGTAACCAGTGTGTTGGAGCACTTATTAATCATAAGAATGTTACCATCAAACAGGTTTTGCAAAATGGTGATCAGGTGCAGATTATTACTTCAAAAAATCAAAAACCAAAAACCGACTGGCTTAATTTTGTTTTAACTTCAAAGGCTAGAACTAAGATTAAATCAACGCTTCGTGAAGAGAAGTTTAAAGAAGCAGAAGCTGGAAAAGAACTTTTTCAACGAAGACTTAAAAACTGGAAAATTCAGGTTGATGAAAACCAGATAAATCAATTGGTAAAGCATTATAAACTAAAAGTACCACTCGATTTGTATTATTTTATTGCAATTGAGAAAATTGATATAGCTGAAATAAAAGATATACTTTCAATTCCAATTAAAGATCAAATTGCAACAGATGAAAAGAAAGAGTTGGTTGCAGATTTGAAAAAGGAAACCGTTAACGAAGGCGATTACCTTATTATTGATGATAAAATTGAGAATCTGGATTATAAACTTGCAAAATGTTGTAGCCCTATTTTTGGTGATTCTATTTTTGGGTTTGTTACTGTAAGTGAAGGAATAAAGATTCACCGAACAAGTTGCCCGAACGCACGACAGTTAATAGATAAATACAATTATAGAGTAATTAATGCCCGTTGGAATAATGCTGTATCTAAAAAATCGTTTCAAACAACCATTAAAATTACAGGTTTAGATGAGATGGGTATGCTAAATAAAATTACCGATATCATTTCTAAAGATTTTAGAGTTAGAATGCGATCAATATCAATGGATTCAAATGATGGAATGTTTGAAGGCTATTTGAAAATTTTTGTTGAAAGCACAGAACATCTCGATATATTATTCAGGAAGTTGCGCAAAGAAAAAGGGATATTAAAAGTTGTTCGTATTGATTCTGATGAAATTGGTTAGAATTGAGCAAAATTGATTATTTTTGATGATAATAATTCATTTTTGTTTTTCGTTTGCTATTAAATTAAATAAGAAAATGAAAACAGGTTTATTTACTATTGGAATTATACTTTCTGTAATGAGTTTGTCGTTTGGGCAGATTCGTCCATTTATGCCTAAATTTTATCAGCCAATCGATAGTTCTGTGATATCGAAAAAAGAGGATAATAAAGAGAAAAAAGATAAAAAACAGAGCTTAATTAAAAATCAAAGCAGAATAAGTTATTCGGTAAGTGTGGGAGCAGGGTACAATTCATTTTCAAATAATTTATCAATGATGAATACCTATGTTGCTCCAAGTATTAACTATATGGCAAGCGATAGATTAAGCTTTACAATTAACGGAGTAATAATGCAGAATAATTATAACGGATTGGAAAATTTCTCGGGATATCAGGCCGGAGCATACAACTCGAATACATCAAATTATGGAATAAGTGGTTCAGCTTTATACCAGATTTCTGAAAGATGGAGTATTTATGGCGATGGTGCTTATTTTGAGAATCAATCAGTATTTACTGATTACAACTCAGGAATGTACGATAATGATTATAAATCAGTTTCACTTGGTGTTGGGTATAAAATTTCCGATAAATTCCAGTTTCAGGCTCAATTCCGTTTTTCAGATGGTTTAAACCCTGCATACAATTCATTATCCCCATTTTATCATTCACCCTTTAATCAAAATAATTCCAGCTTTGGAATATTTGATTATTAATTAAAACTATACAAGTGAAAAACTATCGTCTTGTATTTTTATTCATTTTTATTTTACAAAACTCACTTTGTGGATTTGCTCAAGAAAATAAGGATGATTTTCCTGTATTCAAATCGGGCGAAAAAATTAAATACAATGCAGTTTATAATTGGGGTTTAATTTGGTTAAATGCAGGAACTGTTGAGTTTAAAGTAACAGATATTAAATATAAAAATGCTGAAGCCTATCATTTCTCTTGTTATGGTACGAGTTTAAAATCTTATGATTGGTTTTTTAAAGTTCGCGATTATTTTCAATCCTATGTAAATAAAGAAACACTTTACCCTTATTTCTTTGAACGCAATACCTATGAAGATGGATATTCGGTTCATGATATCTATCAGTTCGATTACAATGACAGTTTATTATATACTAAGACCAAAAACTCAAACAAACCTTATTCAGAAGATACAATAAAATTAAGACCACAAACCCATGATTTAATCTCTTCTGTTTACTTTGCACGTAATATTGATTTTGATAAATATAAAATTAACGAAACAATACCTTTTCGAATAACTCTCGAAAATGAATTTTACGATTTACATATTCGTTATTTAGGGAAAGAAAACATTATTACACATGATAACAGACAATTTAAAACAATAAAATTTTCAGTACTATTAATTGAAGGTACCATTTTTAAAAAAGGCGAAGATCTTTATGTTTGGGTTACCGATGATTTAAACCGTATTCCTGTTCTTGTTGATGCCAAAATATTAATCGGCTCTGTTAAAGCTACTCTGGTTTCTACCGAAAATTTAAAATTTCCACTTTCATCAGAAATAAAATAGATAAAAGTATCAAGTATCAAGACAAAATATGAGTCTATTATCTCATTACTCATGTCAAAAATCTTTTTTTATATTATTTTTGCTGCAATTAATATCAAATCGATTTATAAATTAGTGAATATGCACAATACAGTTAAAGTAACAGATAAAGTTTATTGGTTAGGGGTAAACGACCGAAGAACTCAACTTTTTGAGAACTTGTGGCCAATACCAAATGGTGTTTCTTATAACTCCTATTTAATTGTTGATGAAAAAATTGCTTTAGTTGATACGCTACATTTTAATTCTGCTGATGATTATCTTGATAAAATTGAAGAACTAATAGGAAAAGGTCGTTCTATCGATTATTTAATTATTAACCACATGGAGCCTGATCATTCAGGTGCAATAAAATCAGTTGTTGAGAAATATCCAGATGTTAAGATTGTAGGCAACTTAAAAACATTTAAAATTCTTGAATCATATTACGGATACAAAGAAAAATGGTATCAGGTTGAAGATGGTGATGAGTTAAATCTGGGTCATCACAAACTAAAATTTGTAATGACACCTTGGGTTCATTGGCCAGAAACCATGATGAGTTATGATTTAACCGATAAAATTTTATTCTCAGGTGACGCTTTTGGAAGCTTTGGAACTTTAGATGGTGGCATTTTCGACGATGAGATTGAATTCGAAGAGTATTACCTCGAAGATATGCGCCGTTATTATTCAAATATTGTTGGTCAGTACAGCAATATGGTACAAAAAGCATTTACAAAATTAAAAGGTGTTGAAGTAAAATATATTTGTTCAACTCATGGTCCAATTTGGCGTAAAGATGTAAACAAGGTTCTTTCGTTGTACGACAAATGGAGCAAATTTGAAACCGAGAATGGTGTTGTAATCATATATGGGTCAATGTATGGAAATACAGCTAAAATGGCCGATTTTATTGCACGAAAATTGTCTGAAAACGGAATTAAAAAAATTAGGGTTTATGATGCTTCTAAAACTCATATCTCCTATTTAATAAACGAAATATGGCAATATAAAGGAGTAATTCTTGGAAGCAGTGCATATAATTCAGGAATGCTACCAACTATGGAGAATCTAACCCGAACATTAGAACACATGGGCGTTGAAAAACATGTATTAGGTTTATTTGGTTCATACAGCTGGAATGGAGGTGGAGTAAAAGCCTTGCACAAGTTTTACGAAACCATTAAATGGGATTTAGTTTCTGATCCAATTGATACAAAAGGAATACCGGGTGATGATGCATATAAACGATGCGAAATATTGGCTAAAGCAATGGTTGAAAAACTGAAATCATAATATCACCTTCATAATATTGTAAGGTGTTGATTTTTATCAGCACCTTTTTTATTTTAGAATATTTCTATTCATTATCTTTAATCACTAAAAAATGAACTATGGAAATTAAATTACATCCCGGAATTACTCATACTGTAACACAAAAGGTTGAATTCAAAGATACTGCAGCAAATTATGGCTCCGGATTAGTTGAAGTATTTGCCACACCGGCAATGGTTGCTTTAATGGAACGTGCTTCTTATGAAGCTGTTCTCCCATTTCTAGGCGAAGAACTTAATACTGTTGGATTCGAAGTGAATATTCGCCATTTTAAACCTACACCAATAGGCATGGAAGTTAAATGTACAGCAACATTAATCGAAGTTGATGGTAAAAAACTCACCTTTAATGTTGTTGCCAGCGACGAAGAAGGTAAAATAGGTGAGGGGACTCATATTCGTTATATTATCAATTCAAAAAAATTTATGGATAACTTAAACAAAAAATAAAAAATGATAACAATAAAATTAGGTTTTGTACTTATATGTACACTTATTCTGAATCAAAGTATTGCTCAGGAAATAACAAAACTACCCGAACCCCATAAAACTGGTGGGAAACCTTTAATGCAGGCAATGAACGAAAGACATTCAAGTCGCGATTTTATAGATAAAGATTTAACTCAGCAACAAATATCAGATTTGCTTTGGGCTGCTTATGGAATTAACAGACCCGAAGAAGGAAAGCACACAGTAGCGACTTCAAGAAATGTTCAAGATATGGAGGTTTATTTAACAACAAAAGATGGTGCTTACTTATATTTACCAAAAGATAATTCAATACAAAAGGTTTTAGATAAAGATATTAGAGAAGTTACCGGTAAACAGGATTTTGTTAAAGTTGCTGCCGTGAATCTGGTTTATGTTTCAGATTTTTCAAAGGCAGGAAATGGAACTGATGAAGTTAAAACCATGACAGCTGCCACACATTGTGGATTTATTGGTCAGAATGTTTATTTGTATTGTGCATCAGAAGGGTTGATTTCTGTTTTCAGAGCATATTTTGATAATGCAGAAGTTTCAAAAGCATTAAATCTCAGTGAGAATAAACATGTAATTTATTGCCAAACTGTAGGATACTCAAAATAATTACGAATTACGAATTTTTGAGTTCTAATCTCCAAATTATTAAAGATTATTAATAATGAAATATAATTTTGATGAACACATAAACCGCGAAAACACAGCATCTGTTAAATACGATTTGCGAAAGGAAATATTTGGTACAAATGATGTAATCCCTATGTGGGTGGCCGATATGGATTTTAAAACCCCTGACTTTATTATAAATGCAATCAAGGAAAGATGTAATCACGAAGTTTTTGGATATAGTATAAGGCCAGACTCTTATTATCATTCAATAATTAATTGGGTAAAAAAATTACATAATTGGGATATTAAAAAGGAGTGGATTTCATTTAGTCCAGGTGTTGTGCCTGCATTGAATTTGTTGGTTTTGGCTTTAACAGAGAAAGGTGATAAAATCGTTTTGCAAACACCGGTTTATCATCCATTTTTTTATGCAATTAACAATAATAACCGTCAACTCATTGAGAATCCTCTTATATTCAAAAAAGGTAGATATTGTTTCGATTTCGATGACTTAGCGATAAAACTAAAAGATGCCAAAATTTTACTTTTATCGAATCCTCAAAACCCTGGAGGCTCTGTATGGACAAGAGATGAACTTAAAAAGCTTGGTAACTTGTGCATTGAAAATAACGTAATCATTGTTTCAGATGAAATTCATTCCGATTTGGTTTTCAAACCTCATAAATTCGTTCCAATGGCTTCAATTTCTGATGCAATTGCTAATATTACAATAACCTGTATTGCCCCAAGCAAAACATTCAATATGGCTGCATTATCAACATCATCGGTTATTATTTCAAATAAAGAGCTAAAAGAAAAATACGATAAAATACTCGATACTATTCATGTTGGTTTAGGGAATGTTTTTGGAACGGTTGCTTCTGAAGCAGCTTATACACATGGGTATGAATGGTTACAGCAATTGTTGGTTTATTTAAAAGAAAATATTGATTTTGCCGAGAATTACTTTAAAGAAAAGATACCACAAATTAAAATGATTAGACCCGAAGGAACTTACCTTGTTTGGCTTGATTGCCGAGAATTAAATATGTCAGGTAATGAGTTAAATCAATTTTTTATCGAAAAAGCGAAGATAGGTTTAAATAAAGGTTCTATGTTTGGTACTAATGGAGAAGGTTTTTTGAGAATGAATGTGGCTTGTCAAAAATCAATATTAGAAAAAGCTCTTCAGAATATTGAAAATGCTGTAAAAGAAAAGTATAATAGGAATTAAATATAACCAGGTTTTAAATTTTTTTCTAATCGATCAATAACAATAGCAATTCGTTTTTCTTTTGTTTCATTTCGCTTGGCCATTAAAATCCAACCAATATATGCGTTCTGATGTGAACTCGACATTTTATAAAAATTATTTAATGCAATTGAATTATTTTCAAGTGTTTTAAAAATTTCTTCAGGGATTTCACTTAACACCTTGCTTGAATAAGCATTTTCCCAATTTCCATTATTCTTTGCAATTTCAATTTGCTCAAAACCAGCCTTGGTCATTTTCTTTTCTTTTATCAATTTTTCGGCTCGGTTCTTATTAACCAACGACCAAACACTGTTTTTCTTTCGTGGGGTATATTTCTGCATGTAAGTATCTTTATCGATACTTTTTACCTGGCTATCGATCCAACCAAAACATAAAGCTTCTTCTACTGCTTCGTTGTATTTTACAGATTCTTTTTTTGTATGTTTTTTAAAATAAATTAACCATATTTCCGATGTTTGGTTATAATTTTTATCTAACCAATCACGCCAATCATCCCTGTTTTTGCAAAAGATAGTTTCCATATTTTCAGAAATCAGAAGAATTTAAAAGAATTGGGATAAATAAATTAAACTTTTTAGTAGAATTTTTATTCCATTAATATTAAACCGGATCAACAATATTTCCAATAATTAATAGAGTAAGCATTTTTAAGATAAATACAAAAACAGTAATTATTGAAATAAAACTCATAACATAATAGGTGATCAGTTTTTCTTCATTCACTTTTAACATTGTAGTAAATCCTTGATACATTACATATAAACCATATAAACTTATGAACTCTACAATACGATGCATGGATGTAGAAATATTAAAAATACTGAAAACCATAAATGGAGTAAAAGAATAAACAACCAATTCAAATGCTTTATTTAAATTTTTTTCTACTTCGAAAAAAGTAGCCAACCGACTAATTATAAAAGCAGATATATAAGTAGT
>Ga0209211_10007712_pt1 | contig 15009 bp, 4 predicted proteins | sample RifGroA2_FD_183992 | JGI IMG/M metagenome (GOLD analysis project Ga0209211, IMG submission 183992) | Groundwater microbial communities from Rifle, Colorado, USA - Groundwater A2 (SPAdes) (version 2) | ecosystem: Environmental > Aquatic > Deep subsurface > Groundwater | place: Rifle, Colorado... | reverse complement strand
AATGTGTATGGTCCGCGGCAAGGACAAAAAGGCGAGGCTGGTGTGGTCGCGGTTTTTATAAATCAGATTTTGAATGGTGTGCAACCGACAATTTTTGGTGATGGAAAACAAACTCGGGATTTTGTTTATGTGGGAGATGTTGTTAATGCGAATATGATGGCGTTAAAATCAGGGGTTGAAGGCGTGTTTAATATCAGCACTAAAAAAGAAACAGATGTTAATTCTTTGTTAAAAATAATATCCAAGGCCATACATTTTAATCTTTTACCAAAACGTGTGAAAGCAATTAAAGAAGAGCGTCGCAGTTCTTTGGATAATTCTTTGGCTAAAAAGGAATTGGGATGGGAGCCAGAAGTAAGTTTGAATGAGGGGGTTGGGAAAACAGTGCAAGCTTTTCAGATTAGAAAAGCAGTTAAACATTTGAAAAACGGGGGATTGGTTATTTATCCGACAGAAACAGCTTATGCTTTGGGTGCGGATGCTTGTAATACCAGGGCGGTAAGAAAAATTTTTAAATATAAAAAACGATCGTTTGCTAAAACTTTGCCACTGATTGCCGGTGATTTGGCGAGCGTGATTAAGGTTGCTAATTTTTCCAAAAAAGCAAAAGAGATTGCTGGTAAGTATTGGCCAGCTCCGTTGACATTGCAACTTTTTGTAAAAGCAAATTCCAAATTATCAAAAGAAGTTATTTTGCAAAAAACCATTGCCGTTCGCGTTTCGTCAAATGAAATTGCGCAGGGGATTGCTTTGAAGTTGGGGAATCCAATTGTTTCCACATCTGCTAATATTTCCGGAAAAGAAGCGTGTTACAGCGTGGCAGATATAAAAAAACAATTTAAAAATAAAATACCAGAAGATATTTTGATAATTGACACTGGGGTGTTGTCAAAGAAAAAACCATCAACTATTGTAAGTGTTGGTAAGAAAATTAAAGTTTTACGGCAAGGGGAGGTAAGATTATAGACCACCGCGAATCCTGTCATTGTTAAAATTTTGAATTTTTAATTTTGAATAAATTTCGAATGTTATAATTTTGAAACACGAGATTTCGAAATTAAGTCATTAAAAATTCATTCGAAATTCAGAATTCTAAATTCAAAATTATTTTTATGCGTTTTCTACGAGGCTGAGCCTCGTAGCCTTGCAAGGATTTAATAAAATTATGATGCCAGACGACATTCAAAGAAAATTAAAAAACCTGGGAATTATGCCGGCGAAGATTCGCGGCCAGCATTTTTTATTGGATGAAATTGTGGTTTTGGAGATGGTTGAAGCGGCTCGAGTTTCAAAAAAGGACACGGTTTTGGAAATTGGTCCGGGATTAGGCATACTTACAGATATTTTGATTGAAAAAGCCGGAAAGGTTGTTGTAGTGGAGATTGATCATATGTTAGCGCAAGGTTTGCAAAAATTAGCGTCAAATAAGCTGAAAATTATTGAGGATGATATTTTAAAAGTTTCTTTGCCAAGCTTAATTAAGGAGAAAAAATATAAAGTTGTGGCAAATATTCCTTATAATATTACCAGTTTAATTTTACAGAAGTTGTTAGAGGGAGATTTTGTGCCAGAGCAAATTGTGCTCTTGGTTCAAGAGGAAGTGGCTAAAAAAATAGTAAATTCAGATAAAAAAACCTCACGATTGTCTTTGTTTGTGGAGTATTATGGAACCCCTTGCATTATTCGTCGTGTAAAAAAATGTGCGTTTTGGCCAGAACCAAAAGTAGAATCAGCAGTTTTGCAGATTATTATGCATTCGAAGAAGGTTGTGAATGATAGAGAGGCTTTTGTACCGCGTGAATATTTTTTTAAGCTAATTTCAGCCGGATTTTCTTCTCCACGGAAAAAAATGATTAATAATCTTGGACATACTTTAGGTATGGATCGTGATGTTTTATTTTCAGTATTTGATAAAATTGGAATTTCAAGAGATGTTCGAGCGGAAGATGTTGTTTTTGAAAAATGGTTAGATCTCGCGCAGACGTTGTATCAAAATAAGTAGGGCGGGGTCTTGCACCCCGCCTTGTTTACGTGAAAAAGTGGCGGGGGACAAGCCCCCACCCTACGTGTTATTTAGGATCATACGCAATATAGCAAGTAGGGCGGGGTCTTGCACCCCGCCATTATTTATATATTTAAAAGATCTTTTTCTGTATATACATTTGAATATCTGTAAGGATATAACCACCATTTTGAGATCAGGTTTTTTCTGCATGGATTATTTAGTATGTAAAGCACTACTGTTTTTATAGATTCAGAGTTTCTAATAAAATGGTCAAAGAAAGATGTTTGCCAGATTGAATTTTTATGATCGTTTTTAATAGCATACACTGCGACGCAGCTTTTGAATTTTTTGACAAAGTCAATCATGTTGCACTGTTTTGATATTTCGACGCATAAGTGTACGTGGTCTGGCATAAATAGAGCTATGTGTACAAACATACCTTGTTCAGATGATATTTTTTCAAGAATAGAAATGCAATTTTTTGTAAATTCGTGAGCCTGATGTCCAAATATTATTTTTCGATTTTTTGTGCAGATTGTGATTGAACAAGGGTTAGTGGGATATGAATATATTGATTTATTTAATCTAGGATGTTTTCTTGATTGTTTCATATTATTTGTGGCGGGGCACAAGGCCCCGCCCTACGTGTGTAAAGATTGCAAGTAGGGCGGGGTTTTGCACCCCGCCTTGTTTACGTGAAAAAGTGGCGGGGGACAAGCCCCCACCCTACTTGTTATTTAGGTAAAGTACGATGCCCCGCCCCACATATATTAAATTTTCCGCGGACAGAGTTTGTCCGCGGAAAAGGATAACAGGGCTGATCCCTGTTTTTTTATCTAGTAATTACAAGCCCGCCCAAACCGTCGGGTACGATTTGGCAGCCGGCGCCTCTTGCCTGCCAAGAAGCTAAATTAAACCAACGGGTGTTATCAGGATTTCCCACCCAAAGATTGAATCTGTTTATAGAATTTGGAACATGGAGTTCGTGCAAAAAAGCATCTCCATTATAAATTGTGTAATAGGTTGGCAAGTTAGTTTGAGTTTGCCAGCCGTTTATATTTGAACCAAGAGAAATAAAACCAATAAAAGGCAATGGTCCACCGACCAAAGTTTCCGAAATATCACCAATAATACTAATGGTCAATGTTTCGCCTAAAACAGAACAAGTAATATTGTTTTGTCTTGGGGTTGGATCTTCTTCCGGCGGTGTTTCCTCTGGTGGCGTCTCTTCCGGCGGAATTTCTTCTGGAAATTCACTTTCTTCCGGTTCTCGCGTTCCCAGATCAGGATTATTTTCCAGTGTTCCAGCATCAGGAATGTTTTCCGAATTTTCAGTATCAGAATTATTTGGTGCTGGATTTTTATCAGTGTTTTGAGGTTGAACCTTTGGCGTTACCCGCAAGTTACAACCACCCATTCCATTTGAAACTGAATACACTTCAAGTCTTGTGGTACCCCATTCCGCGTTGGCATAGCCAATAGTCTGACCAATTCCAACACAAGACCAGCCGGTTTCATTATTTTCATATTGGAATTCCACTGAAAATTCAAAAGTTTGGTCTTCGGAAAGAGAGAAGCGGGCGGAAATCAAATTTCCAGAAGCAGTGGCAATCTCATGCCAAGGGATGGTAATTTGATTATTTTCAATAATCATTCCGGAAAGGGTAATGTGGGGCAGATAAATATCACGCGACATTGCCCAAGAAACAAGCAAGTTCGGAACGGAGTTTTCTTGGCTTTCTTCGCAGGCAGAAAAATAACGCGAAAGACGGTCGAGGACTGTGGCTGGTCGGCCATAATCAGCCGCGAAATCTCGGCTTACAGTATCATAACCTCTAAACCAAGCATGGGGGTCAAGAGATTTTGCTTTTTCCGCGCTCATAAGGCGGGTACCAAAATGCAAGTGTTCGCTTCCTTCTCCATTATGCGCGTCATCATTGATAAAACCAATTACATCACCGACTTCAACCGCATCTCCCTCTTGCCAATCAAGCGGCGTACTGCCACGAATACTTGATTTTCTCAAATGTCCGGAAATAGTCAGGATTTTGTCTGTAACAACGGCTTCTCCGGCGCCATTTTCAAAAACCATATTTGTTTCAAAATCGTGTTCAATAACTGCGGCTAATTCGCCATAACCGGCGGCTGGGCGATAAACAACCAACTTTCCTCGGCCGGAAGCCACAACCGGCGTGCCTTCGGGAAGCAGAATGTCTTCGCCTAAATGATTTTGGGGCGAGAGAAAGTTTCTATTTTGATAAGATCCTGGGAAATAAAGCTCCGACGCTACTGGTTTTACAAACCAAGTATCACAACCGCCGCCAACTCCTTCGTTTGATGAAGTTCCTTCATAAACTTCTGCAAATTCTCTTGACGCGCAAGCACTGCTTGAAGCAAGGACTAAAAACGACCAAAAACGGATTTTGGGTGACATGATTTCACTTTTCTTCAGTTTTGAAGGGACAATTTCCTCCAAGAAACGCGCTATGCATCACGCGCTTCCGTAAGGAGGAAGAGCAGCGGAATTGTGTGCGGAATTCCTCAATGAATCTCTCGGTAAGCAGAAGCATGGGACACAAACATATGACAAAGATATTTTTGTGGCGCAAAAAATATTGATTTGCAAAAATGTATGATTATGATTAGACTTGTCCCTAAATAGGCTTTTGGGATGAAATTTTCATTTTTGGAAGGCAGAATCGCTTAATAAATTTTGAGGCTTAGTTGGAAACTAAGGAAATGAAGGGATATTCCTTTCTTCCCATCCTCGCTCGGGATAGCCAGAACTTCGTTCTGTCTCTCTACTCGCTCGTCAGGAAGTAAGCCAAGAAATTTTTAAGCGATTATGACCAAAAAATGGAGATTTCAACCAAAATGCTATTTAGGGACAAGTCTATTACCAGCCTTCGCAAACGATGACGCACTGCACTCTTCCATCCAATGTTTTGGAATTCCTCAAAACTTTTTTAATGGTCTGTGTTTGTTTTTGTTTTTCAACTGATCAGTTTTTTGCTTTGGGGTCTTCCTGTTATTATCGTAACTTTTTTTAAAAACCATAGTCAAGAAAAAATAAAATTTTTTTGTCAGAAGTTTTTGACAAAGTGAAAATGAGAATGTAAATGATTGGTTTTAAGTTTTCGTCTCTTAGAGACGAGATTGTGGTAAGTGGTCACATTAGCGGGGGATAAACCCCCGCGCTACTCCCTACTTCCCACTCCCTACTCCCTATAACATTTTTGTACAAACAATCTTTGCACCATGACCTAATGATTTTGTTAAAAGTTATAGAAAAGTTATCCACAAGTTTTAAATTTAAGAAAATCAAAGTGTGGCGCGATTAAAAATTTTATTTAAAAAACAGTTTGAGTTTTTTACCTCACAAACTATCTAATTTGAGCAATTTTTTCTCTGTTTTTATTTTTGAACACATAACTTTCAAAAGTCGCTATTTTCTGCTATAATTGTAGTATCTTATGTATAAACACGAACGTGTTGTTATTGGGGCAATAATCATCGGGGGACTTGTCGCTCTTTTATTTGCATTTCCGTATCTTGGAAAAGCAATTCGCGATCCGTTAAAACTCCAAACGCGCACTGTGGAAACATTGGACGAAAAAGAAGCACGTGAGTTTAAAGATTTGAAAGGAAAAGATACTGATGCTGACACATTGACTGATTATGATGAAATTTATGTTTGGAATACTTCAGCCTATTTGGCAGACAGTGATTCTGATAGCTATCCAGACAATGTAGAAATTGAAACTGGAAATGATCCGAATTGTCCGCGCGGCGCGGATTGTGGGCGGGCTTTGACTTCAACTGACTTGGGTGAGAAGAGTGGTGATGCGACAGGTGGAGATTTGGGTGCGCCGACTGATTTGTATCCACCAACAACACAAGACACAATTTTTGGAGACAGCGCTGGTTTGGGTGGAATTTTGTCATCCTTGCCACCAGACGAAATTCGAAAATTTTTAATTGAAAATGGTGTGCCGGAAGAATCAATCAAGGATTTGACTGACACACAACTTGAGAATTTGTACAAATATTCTGTTTCCGAAGCGATGAAACAACTCGAGGAACAAGGTGCGGCGGGGGCGGAAGCGGCTGGGGTAGGGACGGCGCAATAGTAAAATTCCAAATTACAAGCACCTGCCTCCGCCCCGCAAAATATGGCTACGTCAGGCAGGCCAAACCACAAACCGACTCCGCAGGAGTCGTCCCGAACTGTGGTAACGCATTGTCGCACGAGGGTGAGGGATCTCTGCAGTTTTCTAAATTCAAATGATCTGCCCGTCGGCAGGCGGACCAAAATTACAAACCTGCCCATCAATATCTTTTCGGACTGTTATTTCGCATATTGAAATGAGAATGAGAAATTTCACGTAACGCAGAGATCCCTCACCCTCGTAGGAATATTCGCTACAACGGTTCGGGACGACATTGGCGGGGTGTCAAGTGTAGGTTTTTAGCTTCTTAGGTTTTTAGGTGAAGAAAATATAACAGATGAAGTAAGGTAGGGTCTTGCAAATCATTACGCACTAGTTAAAGATGGATGTAGCTCAAACCTTTAGGTTTGAGACGTCTCAGGCCTGAAGGCCTGAGCTACACTTTTCTCTTTTCTATACTTTATGCCAACCAATAAAAATAAAAGCAATCGATGGCGCGTCGGAATGTTTTTGTTTATTTTAATTTTGCCATTGGCAAGTTTTTTGGTTTTGGCAAAACCAGAACCAGCGCGGGCGATGATGGTGGTGGAAGGACCTGGAAAACTTTTGCAATATTTTATAAAAGAAGAAGCTGATAAAACCATTGGTGCCACATTAACCAATTCTGCTTTTAGTGCGTTGTTAAATGCTGTTATGTTTTTTGCTCAAAGAGTGGCTTATGATACTGCGGTGTGGGTATCTGAAGGTGGAGAAGGGCAGGGAGCGTTGGTATTTAAAGATGGTTTTGGAGCTTATTTGGAAAATACTGCTAAGGATTCAGCCGGAGAATTTCTTGGATCATTAGATCAGTCCGGAGTATTAAAAGGATTTAGTTTGTGTGCGCCGAGCTTGTCAATTATTTTAAAAATTCAAATGGGATTAAGCCAGGCTTGGGCGCCACCAATACCAAAATGTACTTGGAACCAAATCAACAACAGCTGGGGTTCGTTTAAGGAATCTTTTGAAACCGGTCAGATTTTAAATAATGTCGGTGTTTCTCTTGAACCAGGACAAAGTCCTTTGGCAGTGGCGCTTGATTTAAACCGCCGTACTTTTGCTCGCACGCAAGAAAAAACAACTGCGGCCACAAAAGATAGAGAGGAAGGTAATGGTTTTAAATCGCTTTCAGACATTGTTACCGGAAAAGTAAAAACACCAGCTACAGTGGTTGAAGAAAATTTTAAAAAATCAGGGCTTGAGGTTGGACAACAAGCCAATGCTGCAACTATTTATGGTGCTTATGCAAACTTAAATGTTCTTAAATCAGGTATATCAACTGTTATCTCAACTTTCACCAATACTTTAGCGAGTCGGCTCTTGAGCAAAGTCATGACAGGTTTTTTCAGTTTTGGTCCTGATGGTGAAAGTGATGCTTTGTTTGATTTTGGAGCTGATGCCAGCGCTGGCGGACAAAGAGCGCGCAACACCTTCAGTGATTTGCAAACTGTGAGAATTAGAAGCATGGAAACATACAGTGCTTTATTGGAATTTGCTTCTTGCCCAAATCCACGAGGTCTTAATAATTGCGTGATGGATGATAAGTTTGTGGCCGCAATCCAACAAGCAACAAGCGGTTCAGCACTTTCTGTACAAGGAGCGATAGAGCAGGGCTTGTTAAACGGCAACTGGCCGCTCATTCCTCAGTCAGACAAAGCTAGGAACCAAGATCCGTACTGCTATACTTTTGGTTATTGCTATTCAAATCTGGTAAAACTTCGCCACGCCCGCATTTTGCCGGTTGGTTTTGAATTGGCCGCGAACAGTGAATTTAATTCTCCGGGAGATCCGGTTTCACTTCAAGAAGTGGTAAATAGTTTTTCAAATTGCAATGATGAAAATTTGCCTGACGCGGATCATCCGTGGTGTCATTTGATTGATCCAAACTGGATTTTGAAATATCCGGAATCTCAATGCCGAGCAATGGTACCGGGTCCAACTTTGCTTTCCAAAGAAGCCGACACTCGCGCTGAAACTTGCGTTGACGCGCCTGCTTGCGTGACCACAGACGATGATGGAAATTGCCAAGGCTATGGTTACTGCACCCGCGAGCGCAATATTTGGCGTTTTGATGGGGGAGAATGTCCGGCTTATTACAGTTCTTGTTTATCTATGAGTGGTCCGGAAAATAAGCAACTTAATCTTTTGACAAGCACCGTGGATTTCGGAACTTGCAATATGGAAAATACTGGTTGCCGCTGGTACAGCACAGTTCAATCCTATGTTGATTTGCTCGACAGCGATGACGCGGTTTGCAGTGGTGGTTTGCGTGATGGTTTGTCTTGTAATCGCACGAATGGCGATGTAGATTGCACGGGTGGCGGAGCTTGCGTGGTACGGAGCGTTCGCGACACTGTGGTTTGGTCAAACAATGAAAATTCACGTTTATATTTGAATGGAAAAACGCAAACCTGCGATGCGCAGAATGCTGGCTGTACAGAATTGATTCGAAAGCAAAGTCAGCAAATTGATCCGGCTACCGGACAAAAACGCGAAACTAGCTTAAATCTTTTGCGAAATTCCAGTTTTGAAACAAACACCGATAGCGTCGCAGACTATCCGGATTTTTGGGTTGGCGACGCGCCGGCATTATATGGTCATAGTTCTAATGGCGCACTGAATTCATCTTCCGCTGTTCGTTTGAGTAATGATAAACTTTATCAAAGAATTTTGGTGGAACCGGGGAAAACTTACAACATGTCTTTGTATGCTAAGCAGGGGACAAGTGGCGCGGCGGCTGGTTTGAAAATTATTCTTTTCAAAGATAATTACAGCGCGCAAAGCGTTTTTGATCAGAATAACGATGGAACAAGTGAGTTTTATATTGGCGAGACTTGTGTTTTGAGTACAGTTAATTCTGTTTCAGTAAGTGGTAATACAAGTGGCGGTTTGTTTACCCCAACCAATGAATACACCCGCCGATCCTGCACCTTTACCACGCCTTCTGACGCGAGAATTGCGTTGGTTGAAATCAGCGGTTCGTCATCAGGAACCGGAGTTTGGGTTGACGCGGTAAAATTGGAAGAAAATGAAATTGCCACGCCATACGGCGAGGGCTATGTTGGTGATCAAGAAAAAGTAAATTTGAAATTGTCGCCTCCAGAATTATGCACTGGCGGAAATGATGATCCGCTGATTTGTTCGCAATACGCGCAAGTTTGTAGTGCGACAGAAGTGGGCTGTCAATTATACACGCCAAAAAACGGCGATGCGCCAATTACCGGAATTGCCAAAACTGCGGATCAATGTCACGCAAGTTGTGTTGGTTATGAAACTTTCCGTGAAGAACCGACGAGTTTTAATCCAAGCGGAAAATATCCGGTGTATTTTATTCCAAGCACGGCTCGAACCTGTTCAGTCGCAAGCGCCGGTTGTGATGAATTTACCAACATGGAAAATGAATCAAAGGAATATTTTACTTTCTTGCGCGCTTGCGAATTGCCAGATGAAACTGCCGCAACTTATTACACTTGGGAAAGTTCCGAACGCGACGGATTCCAGTTGCGGGTTTGGAATTTGAAAAAATCTAATATTGTATCATCTACGGTCGGTGCAGCTGATCCAACTGGTGGAAACGCGCCATGTACGAAGTATAGTGCGCAAACCGGCGACTGTATTGATAATGCGGCTCTCATAGCTCCAACAGATTGTAACGAACGCTTGGATATTTTCCGAAATCCGGATTGTCGCGAATTCCACGACGCGGCGGGAAATATTCATTATCGTTTGTTCAGCAAAACAGTAGTTAAAACTGATTCGTGTACGAATTACCGGAAGACAGAATCAGATGAAGATTCTTGTGGTGGTTCAGGCGGACGCTGGCAGGATGGAACAAGTCAGTGCTTCTACAGCGCGGAAACTTCGTCAAGCCGCACTTGCGCGGCTACTGAAAACTTGTGTCGTTTGTACACGGGAAATGCCGGACGAAACACTCGCATCTATTTTGAAGATGATTTTGAAAATACTTCTTTGAATTCTGGTTGGTCGCACGGAGTTATTTCCAGTGAGTCTTTGGCTACAAGCGGCCACTCAGTAAAACGTGAATTGCCGGCTGGAAGCATAACTACTGATTTGACTTATAATTTTGGAATTGGAAAACGGAGTGATTTCCACGATCAGACATTTATGATTTCTTTTTGGGCGCGGGGAACTGATGATGTTGCTCTTGGGGTTAAGATCGGCGGTTTGTCAGGTATTTTGCCGGTTGGAACAGGTGGAATCCTTAGTTATATTGATAATGATGCAAACACTCCGACCGCAAAGTTGTCTTCAGGTTGGCGTTATTATGAATACGGTCCGGTAAAAGTTGATTTTACAGTTGTTCCGGCATCCAATAGTCCTGCAGATCAGGCTGCTGCAGCCGCGAAACAAGCAACTACTAACCCATATTTAAGATTTGAAACCATCCGCACCGACCATGATGTCTTCATTGATAACATTGTTTTGAAGCGCGTGACGGAAAACATTGCTATAATTCGCGATTCTTGGAATACACCGGCCGAATGTAACGCCACTTTAGAAGGTGCATATTCTCCGCAAGAAATGCTTGGCTGCAAAACCTACACTGATAAAATTGGCAATACTTTGCACTTGCGATCATTCTCATCGCTTTGCCGTGAAGGCGCGGTGGGCTGTGAAGCATTCTTTAATACTCAAAACTCCAGCTCTTTGTATGCCAAGACTTGGAATTATATTTGTGCCCGGGAAGATGGAAATTCCGGCGATTGTTATGTTGATCCGGATGGGGATGCTGTCGTGAACGGAATAAGCGCGGAAAGAGTTTTTGCCTGCACCATTGCTCCAGGTAATAAAACTTGTACTTTTGCTTGGGACGGAGAATTGGTTGATAGTGTTTCAGACAATAATTATTCTTCTTACGATTCCACGCTTCCTTATAAATATGTAGATGGCACGCGCAATTTGACTGGCGCGGTCACAGATCATGTTTTGCCATTTTTCTATGGTCCGGATTTGAAAGTTGTAGCGGCTGACAAAACTGTTTACGCAGTTGATTCGCCGGAAGCGCGCTGTTCATCTGACCAAAAAGGCTGCACTTTGCTTGGTTTGCCAAGTTTTAATCAAGATAATACAGTTGTAGATGAATTTGCAGACAAAACATTCTTGAATTTGCCGGATCAGTATGAAAATATTTTATGTACGGATGAAGCTTTGTTTTGCAGTACTTGGGAAACGAACAATGGTTCAAAATATTTCTTTAAAGATCCATTGGATAAACAATGCGAATATCGCCAAACTGCGTCAAGCACTTTGGGTTATGGTTGGTTTAAAAAAGGAACAGACGAACCATGCTACGCGAATTATCAAACCGGATTAAACGAAAAAGGAATTTGGACAAATAGCGCGGTTTGCGCGCTTGCTGGCGCGACAACCAACGCGTCAAGAAATTGTCCGCTAGGTACAGCAGACGATTCTCCTGCCCGGCAGTGTGTTGTTTTGCCAGGTCAAACCAGTTGTACGCCATATCAAGGCTGGGCCGGCATTTGTCAAGAACAATATTCAACCTGTACGCAATTCCAGGATCCTTTTGATGTTGGTTATGAAGAAGAAACCGGCTATCAGAATTGGCCGACTGGCAAGCCATATACTTATTTAAATAATCAAACTTTGGATGATGCGGCGCAGCGTCCGACGCGGCAGTGCAATGGCCAAGCTTCTTTGGAAGAAGGCTGCGTGCTTTTCAATGATCCGACTGATCCGATTTTGCGATACAATTCCGGCGCCACCTATTTGAAGAGTCGGGAAGAAGGGCAGTTCTCTTTGAAAGCCGGCCAGCAAAAGTTTATGAAAGTTGATCCGGTTGATTGTTTTAATCCGGCTCCGGATGACGCGAAGTATTGCAATACATGTTCAACATTATCTATCCAGCTTGGTGGCGCGCCATTGCCTCCACCTCCGCCAGCAAGTTATTGTTCAGGAGGCAACATTTACCGTCTTGCCACTCCAGTTCACTTTAACGATTCCAATGTGGTTTTGAGCGTGAAGCGCGACCGCGAGTGCAGCCAGTGGCTGGCTTGCGATTCGCCGCAGCAGGTTTGGGATCCGCAACAATCCGCCTGGCGCACGGTTTGTACAAGTTTGGATTTGTGCAACGGTCCGGCCGCGGTTCAAGATTTGACTTCTTGCAAATATGTGGCAGAAAAACCAAAACCAACCGTGTTTAACAATAATATTTACACCGGACGGTCAATCGGTTGGTTTGGTGAAGATTATACCGGTTATACAATTCCAGGTCTTTTCCCATTGGATGCTTTGGAGCCGGTAAATGTTGGAGCTTGTGTTTCGGAAGATTTAGCCGGAAGCACCAAGGCTTTGTTGATTAATGAAGATGTTTATGGTTTGGACGCGGCGGCTGATTTTTCTTGCAACAGTGATTCGGATTGTAGTGTTTGCAGTGATGGTAGCGCTTGTTTGTGGCCTGGTACTTGTAGTGATGGCAGTCTTTGTACAAACAGGGTTTGCGTTGATCACTTTAGATTAGGAAGAATTTTTGGAACTTGCAATGGTGATGCCGGTACAGCGTGTACTGTAAGCCGGTGCAGTATAAGCGGGAAGCAATGCAAAAACGACTGCAATAGCGGTGAAGGGGTTTGTAATTTATATGGCAGTGGTGCCTGTTATAACGGCCAGTGCGCGGCAGCGCCGGCTGGTGCTTCAATGAATGATGGCAACAGTGAAGGCGCTTTGTGCCGTGCGTATCCGGAGAGCAATTCGCCATTCCCGAATGAGACTGTGGAAAGTTGGGGTTTTAATGGTGTTCCAGCTCAAACTAAAGACGGATTCCAGAATGTTCAGTTCTGCTCTCGTGACGAAGCTTGTGAGTGCAGTTATCAAAAAGCGACTTATGGTTCTGGCAATAACCGATATTTTGGAATTAACACGGCGGATGGGAATATTCCGGTTGGTATTTGCGTGGGCGGACCGAATGAGGGGAAGGAGTGTAATGGGGACGGTCAGTGTAACGACACTGATGACATTGGTGACGAAAGAGATCTAAGTAATGATTTTAACCAAGGCACCTGCGAAATAATGACGCGCAAGGATCAATTTATTGGCTTGCCAGGTTTTTGTTTGGAAGAAGACAAGTCTGTGAGCATCAATGGAAATCCAAATAAATTCGCCTGCTTGACCTGGTATCCAGTAGATCAAATAGCCGGCGCACCGGATTTGAATAATCAATTTACTGGGGCAGGATATGTGGCCGCAAGCGGGCAGGAGTGGTATTGCGCGGAGGGGTCTTGGAATACGACTGCTCATCCATTTGCTCCCCCATATCTTCAGGAGCCAGTGATAGATATTACTTACAACAGCGGAGATTCTTGGAAGTATTTTGGGCCGGTAAATAATGTTTCGTGTACGCCACAAGGCGCAACAGAAAATCCTAACACTTGGGATAATCTTTATTCCTGCATAGGTGTCCATCATGAGCGTATTGGAGCAATTAATTGTGCAGATGCAGCAGGTGGTGCTTGGTGCTTATGGCCACAACAAGAATGTTTGAATAGTGTATGGGATGATTCTCGTGTGCAACAAAGCGGAACCCAGCTTTGCCACACTCCGACTCATGAATCCGGTATGCCGTCGGATCAATTTGATGATTCTGGACCGCTTTATCAGGATGGTGGCAATAACTTTTTAGGTTGTTATGAATTGGCGGATGGAATTGGTTCTGATCTGCTTGATGATTGGCCGGGAAGTAAAGCGAATGGAATTGGTTTTATGAGATGGCCATGGCGCGGTCCGGATATTTATAAGTGGCAAATAAGGGAATTTGAAGTTACTGTAAAAGATTCAGATTCAGCAGTCGAAGATGATCCAGTAAATCCAGTTGATCAATCAGATGGTTTATGTTCAAGATATACTTCAGAAAACAGTGATGGATTTTTCCCTCCTAGTTTCACAGAAACAACTAAGCAATTTACTTTTGATGTAGGAACAACAGAATCAAGTCTTGAATCAGGACTTCAGTTAAATGTGGGCGAAGACGAAGATAATTCAAAGTTAGGAATGTACCCGGTCTGGGATTCGGATGAACGGTTGCGCGCTATAACTATGATTGCTGATGACGGTGGTGATGAGGCACAATTCTTTATTAATGAATTCAAAATTTATTTCTGGCCGGCTTGTGCCAAAGTGGCAAATGTTGGTTTGGAAAGAAGCAGTGCTGCGTTTACCGATCGTGTGAAAGGTGTAGATTTTGATTATATGATTGATAATGGATTTGCAAATAATGGTTTGTATGAAGAAGGCGGAACACAATTTGCTGAACCATTTAATCAAAATACAGCTAATGGTCTTTGGGGTGCGATTAGTGATTTTATAGTAGACCAAGATTGGATTATGGTGGTAGATGACCCAAATTCAGAAGGCGGCACTAAACAAACAGACGCTCTTTACCGCAGCCCTGAATCTTTAGCTAAACTGTTTGCCCGTTCTAATGAAGTTAGACGATGGGAGTGGCAGGGGACAAATAATGTCGCGGAAAGGATTGTACTTTTAACTAGTTTATCCTTAAGTAATATTATTGAAGATTATATTGCACAGTGGCGCAGTTGGGACCATTATAAAATAACAGATGATGATCAAAAATGGGACGTGACAGAAGATGAAGTCGGAATTATTCCGCAAGTCCGCGGCACTTTGAGCTGTGATATTGAAAATATTTGCGAAGGGACACCCTCGTCCGGCATGACGGTCAACAACCAAACTTCTGGGGACGTAGCTGGCGCGAACGGTCAGTTGCGAACTGTGGTGAAATTCTTTGCTTGGGTCGATAAAAAT
>Ga0209211_10007711_pt1 | contig 15009 bp, 11 predicted proteins | sample RifGroA2_FD_183992 | JGI IMG/M metagenome (GOLD analysis project Ga0209211, IMG submission 183992) | Groundwater microbial communities from Rifle, Colorado, USA - Groundwater A2 (SPAdes) (version 2) | ecosystem: Environmental > Aquatic > Deep subsurface > Groundwater | place: Rifle, Colorado... | reverse complement strand
TTTTCTCCTTCGCGAGATCCAAAGACTTCTATTGCGAGAATTTTATTGCGCCGAGTTGTTGTAAGTTCATCTATAAAAATTTTTGTTCTGTTTCGCATTTTATCTAAATAACTTTTCAATCGGCATGTTCAGGGCTTTTGCCATTCCTACACCTCTATTATAACCGGAAGCACCATCGGCCGGCGGTGAGTTTTTTGGAACAAAAACTTGCCGACGCGTTCTCGCAAATTTTCTTTGACATAATCCACGTTGATGGGATGCATTTTGCCGGTGGCTTCTTCCACCACTTTTCTGATTAAGAATCTGGTCTGTTTGAGCAAATCTTGTGATTCTTTCAGATAAATAAAACCTCTGGAAATGATGTCCGGAGAATTTTTGACTTTGCCGGTTTGCGAATCTATCACCGTAATCATCACAAATATTCCGTCTTGAGAGAGCATCTGCCTGTCGCGCAAAACCACTTCTTTGACGTCGCCCACGCCCAGCCCGTCCACCATCACGTAATTTGAAGGGACGCTCTCCTTAAGCATTCTTATTTTTTCGTCGTCAGCTTCTATTATGATGCCATTGTTGAAAGGCACGACGATGTTTTCTTTGGCCATACCGACTGATTCCGCCACATCGGCATTGGTTTTAAGCATAAAATGGTTGCCGTGAATGGGAATCAAGTACTTTGGCTTGATCATTCTGACCATCTGCTTCAAATCTTCCTGGCAGGCGTGACCGGAGGCGTGCACCGAAGCCACTCCATAGTGGACGATTTTGGCCCCTTGGCGGGAAAGATTATCTTTCAGGCTCTGGATGCTTTTTTCGTTGCCGGGGATAACGGATGAGGAAAGAATGACGGTGTCATCTTTGGTTATCTTAATGTGTTTATGTCTCTTGTTGGCTATTCTCATCAAAGACGCATTTTGTTCGCCTTGGGAGCCGGTGCAAATGGCGATAACCTTGGAAGGATGGTAGCTGTCTATTTTTTCAATGGGAACTATCACGTCTTTTTTGGGATGGAAATAACCCAAAGCCTTTATTATTTCAAAGCTGGTTTTAAGGCTATAGCCGTCTATAACCACTTTTTTGTCGCATTTTTCGGCGACTTTCACTATCTCTATCACTCTTTCTATGTGAGAAGAAAACATCCCGATTATGATTCTGTTTTTCGCTTCCGTCACCATTTTTTCCAGATTTTGATAAACGACTTTTTCCGGAATGGAAAAGCCCGGCTCCTCGGCGTTGGTGCTTTCCAAAAACAAAACCAAATTATTTTCTTTGCCCAGTTTTTGATAGTGCTCAATATTTACGGGTTTGCTGTTTTCGTCCAGCTCTATTCTAAAGTCTCCCGGGTAAATGACATTGCCGTAGGGGGTATCTATGATAACGCCGATAGCGTCCGGTATGGCGTGAGTGATATCAAAGAATTTTATTTTCAGTTTTCCAAGATTTATAACGCTGTCGGAAGTGACTTCTTCTATTTTCAGCGTCGGCATATGCCGGAATTCATCCTGCCTTTTTTGAATAATCGCTTTGGAAAATCTAGTGGTGTAGATAACGGGGAATCCCAGTTTGTCTATGAGGTAGGGAACCGCTCCCACGTGATCCATATGCCCGTGGCTGATTATAAGAGCTTTGATTCTGCTTTTGTTTTTTTCCAAATATTCGGTGTTAGGTATGATGAAGTCAATACCCGGTGTTTCCTCTTCGGGAAATTGAATGCCGGCGTCTATGACGATAATCTCGTTGCCATACTCAACGACTGTCATATTGCGGCCTATTTCTTCCACTCCGCCGATGGGGATTATCCTGACCGGCATCTTCTTTTCTTTTGTTTGTTTTTCCATAAATAGTTAATTAATAATAAATTAAAGTTATAAATCTATTGCCCTCGAGAGGACTTGAACCTCCACGGCCTTGCGGCCACTAGTACCTGAAACTAGCGCGTCTGCCAATTTCGCCACGAGGGCATACTTTTTTCCTATTTTACTTGCCCCGCTTGGCGGGGGTTGGCGAAAATTTTCCAAACTTTGTCCGTTGATTTGTACCACTTGTGGATCATTGAGAATCTTTCCGACGGAACCGTCACGCTTTCCATTTCGTCCGTTCCTTTCAGATTTTTGGGAATCACATAAATGAATTTCGGAGAAAACAAGAATATCGCCGGTATGTCCTTGGAAACTTCTTCCTGGAATTCTTTGTATTTGTCCGCCCGTTTTGCTTCGTCTTGCGCGCCTCTCGCTTCTTCAAGAAGCTTGTCCGCTTTGATATTCGTGTAAAGGGCGACATTAAGGCCGGGGTCGTTTCTTTGGGAAGAGTGCCAGAAGGCGAACGGGTCAGGATCCCGACCGACTATTTCGCCAAACAGCAAAGCGTCGTATTTCCTCGGCCGGATGACGTTTTGGGTCAGGTCGCCCGTTTCAAATATCTTCACATCAACTTTTGCTCCGATTTTTTCCCACATTGATTTGAGAAGATAAGCGGTTTCTTTAAGCTCGGTGGCGTCGGAGGTGGAAATGGAAAAGGAAAATTTGAACAGCTCCTTGCCGATTTTCTTTTCCAAAACTTGTTCGCCAGTATTCATCTTCCAGCCGTTTTTGTCAAGAATTTCTTTGGCGGACTCCAGAGAATAAGCGTCGGTTTCTTTTTTTGAGAGAGCGCCGAATGTTCCGGTCGGCAGGGGGTAAAAAAGTTCCGCGCCATATCCTTTCAACACCTCGTTTATTATTTTTTTCCGGTCAACGGCCAAATTCAAAGCTTGGCGGATTTCTTTTTTGGTCAAGACTTTGGCGCTATTTTGGTTTAAAAAGACGCCGAAAATTCTCGGGAGATTCAAAGTTTTGACGCTATTGCTCGTTTTTATTTTCTCCAGTTCTTGGGGGGTTACGGCGTTGATTGTTTCAACTTCGCCTTTTTGGTAAGCGGTCAGGAGGTCTTTTTCGGAAGGGTAGAATTTCATTATCAATTTCTTGATATTCGGCCTCCCCAGGACAAAATTTTTATTGGAATTAAGTTCGTAAGAGCTGATTATTCCGACGGGATTTCTTTTTATGTCGCTTATTTTATATGGCCCTGACCCGATTGGTTTCGTGTTCATTTCGCTGGAAGCGATTTCGTCAGAAGACATATTTTTCCAGATGTGGCCGGGCAAGATTCCGATAGTCGTATTTTCCAGAAACAGAGCGTAGGGTTTCTTGAGGGTGAATTTTACGGTTTTGTCGTCTATTTTTTCCGCGGAAACCCCTTCCCAGCCGGCCCTTTTGGGGCTTTTCATAGCCGGGTCTTTTATTTTCTCTATGGTAAAAATTATGTCGCCGCTGGTAATAGGCGTTCCGTCCTGCCAAAAAATATTCGGTTTAAAAGTGAAGGTGTAGACAAGCCCGTCTTCCGAGATGTCGTATTTTTCCGCCATATCGTTAATCAGCCGGCCTTGATTGTCCGGCCTCAACAATCCAGAATAAGTGAGAGCCACCAAGTCTCTGTCGGCGCCAGAAGACGCCAAGACCGGGTTTATAAACCTCGGTGTGCCGATAATTCCTTCCGTCAAAGTTCCGCCGTAAGCCGGCGTCTCTACCATATAGAGGTCGCTTATTTTCCAAATTATAGCTAGAAAAGAAACCAAGAAAGAAACAACCAAAGCGAGAAAAACTAGCTTCTCCCAAAGCTTCATATTTCTCAAGACATATATAAATTCTTCCAAACTGGGAAGACGGACGCGTTTCCTCATAAATTGAATTCTGATTTATTTGATGACAAGAGTCGCGATTGTGGATGCGACGAACAAAATGCCAAAAATGATTGTTGAATTAAAAAGTATTTTCTCAAAGCCTCTCCTAGTGTGGTAAGAAGTCCCCGTTCCGCCGAAAGACGAACCCAAAGAGCTTCCCCTTTGCTGAAGCAAAACGGAAATAATCAAAACAACGCTTATAAATATCTGAAATATTGAGATAATCGATCCAAGAGCCATTTTTTTGTATTATCTAAACTATACAGGAAAGAAATTAAAAAGCAAGATTTTCGTTCCTAAGTTCAACATATAAATGCAACGCTTGGTAAAATATCAAGCGTATGACAAAAAGAAAAAGATTTAAGCAATTTATCGTTATATAGTTGCGAAAAAACAGACAGCTCGCAAAAATAGGTGATAGGGGCGCTTATTGCAGATTGCTGGGCTTTGAATTTTCATGTTAAAATAACGCTTAAATGATCAATAAGATTTATATAATTGGCGGGGCGCGGAGCGGCAAGAGTTTTTTTGGAAAACAGCTTTCTGATAAAACATGTATTAGACATTTTGATTTGGATAAAATTGTTTTTACAGAAAATTGGGAAAAAGTAAGCGAACAAGATTGCGATAAGGAGTTAAGTAAAATCTTGCTTGGTGATAGTTGGATTATTGAAGGCGTTTATGCCGAAGATTGGATTGTGGTTGCGCTTAAAAAGTCAGATAGAATTATTTGGCTTGATACGCCAGTACTAATAAAATTATTTAGATTTTTAAAGCAAACAGTAAGTAGGAAAAAGGGCGGTTTTAAAAATTTTTATGGAAGAGGAAAGTTGGCTGTTGGGTTGAAATATAAAGAGTGGGATCGTTCAAGGAGTTGTTATAAAAATTTGTTACAACCGTTTAAGGATAAAGTTAGTGTCGTAAAAACAAAAAGCGATTTATCGGTTTTTCTAAAAAATTTTGATATTTAATATAAAAATATAGAACATAGAACATTTACGCTTTAAAAATTTCTCAACCTGATTGTTTATCTTCTTTGTATAAAGTATAAAAAATAAAAAGAAGAAAGTTTATAAACTTTCTTCTTTCACCCCTCCTTTTTTTAGAGATCAGCGTGCATGTTATAGATGTCCATTAATTTTGATGTTATTTCATCAAGCTTTTTAAAAAATTTCTTTTTCTCGTGTTTTTTGTATTTTTTATCAAACAACACAGACATCACTCCCTCTTTATAAGGTTCTAAAGAGCATAAAACATCCAAGAGTAAAGAATTTATGCGCTTGTTAAAATCTTGATTACCCGGGATGTAATTTGGTATGCAAAAATCACATACTACCCCCAATCCCTCATCAAAATCATTGACTTCAATAACATTTTTATTCACCACTAATGTTGTGTGATAGTAGTAGTATTGACCATTATTTAATTTCACCCCCTTCCTTTTGCCCCAATAGATTTTATTTTTTGTATAAAAATCTTTTTTTATGTTTTCTTCATAAATACCATTTCTTTCTCGAATTTTATGGGGTTTTTTGTCATCCATAATATTCCTCCTCACGAATATAATTTAAAGTACAAAGTTATTTTTTTAATTTATTGCTAATGCTAATATTAAATTAAAAGACAAAATAATGCAATGTTATGGACAAGTCTGTCCTAAAATAAGTATTTATATCCTAGATGATTATTAAATTTTCCCGCCGACAAACCAGCCTCGGCAATGTCAAGGTTTCGCCTTGACATGAGCATGCAGGAAAGAAATTAAAAAGCAAGAAGTGAGTTTTGATTGAAAATTATAACACATCAGTAAATTCTTCTGGTGAAACTTTAATTTCTCTGATAATTTGTCTCAGCAATCCTTTCCCGATGTCTTCATTGCTGTGATAAGGAACTAAAGTAAATCTTCCATCGGGGTGTTTGAAAAATTTGTGAGAACCTTTTTGGCGGATTTCATAAAAGCCCATTTTATTGAGCGCGCGAATTATGTCTTTAGGTTTTAATGAAGACAGTCGCTTTTTCATACCGTCACCAAATCAAGCCCTAAAAAATTAGGTTCATACGCAAAAAGTTTTAATCTCCGCCTATATTGGGGATCAATCTGAGCAGTTTCAAGACATAAGGAGATTGCCTCTTGCACTCTTTTTTTAAGTTCCTTAACAGTTTTTGCTTGCGTGTAACACCCAGGTAAAGATGGAACAGACGCAACAAAAAAACCATCCTCGCCCTGTTCTATAATAACCTTAAATTGTTGCTTTTTCTTTTCCATTTTTTAAAGTATAGCCCTTAAAAAATAAAAAAACAAGACAGGCGGGGAATCTTGTCAATATATCTAAACCATATCTTCCTCGTTTTGATATATTGATTACTCAACAATTTCTATATTTAATAGAATTACCAAAAAATCTAGCTCATGACATCGGAGGGGTCTTATTAGGCGGATTAGGTCAGACGATTGCAAATTCTGCTGAAAAGAAAGCGGGCAATAAGGTTAGATCAACTTGGCTTGATTCAAATCAGCAACTTATATCTAGTGAGTTTGAAAAAATTGCTCTTTTAAAAATTATCTAGAGTTCTAAATATAAAAGCATGATCAAATTAATTTTAAGATTTAAATTGTTAATACTGGGAATAATCTTTTCTTGAAAACGCTGAAAATGGACATTACTTGATAGTAGGCAATGTCAAGGTCTCGCCTTGACATGAGCATGTTAGTTAAAAAATGAAACTGTTGTTGATAAATAAGCGCCTGTTTTAGGTTAACTAAACAACAATAAAAAATAAAAATGTTCCCCTTAAAACTGCTATCGCCTAAATAAGGAGAACATTTTTAAAATACAAAAAACGGAAAAAAACAAGATTATTGTTGACTGAATTGCCGGCAGGGAGTAATATCTACATTTAGAGACAGCTCTTTTTAAAACAAAATCTTAATTTTGAAAGGAGGGAATATGTCAATTTTAATTTATGAAAGAGATGAAAGAATGAGGGGGAAAATATCAAACTTTTTAAAAAGGAGGCGCGTGTTAAGTGTTGTTGTCGCAAATCTGAAATATTGCGTAGACGATTTTTTGATCGGAAAAGATAATTTCGCTTTGGAATATTTATATCGATCTCGTTTACAAAAGACTGAAACAACAGTAAGAGTTGAAACATCGGTTTTGTATTTTGCCACCTCAAGCGATTAGCAAGAGGTGGCTTTTTTTTAAAACATAGCCCTTATAAAACAAAAAGCAAGACTGCTGAAATAAAAATGAAATTCAGATATAATTCTTACTATGACAAATTCTTGGCATTCATTTTCATTAGAGAAAACATTTGAGAAACTTGAGAGTTCGGAACGAGGTCTCTCGCTTGACATAGCAAATGAACGTCTTAAGAGACACGGAGCGAACATTCTTCCCGAGGAAAAGCCACATTCCAAATTACGGCTCTTTTTAAGCCAGTTCCAAAGTCCGCTCATATATATACTTCTTGCCGCAGGCGCGGTTGTTTTCGCTATGGGCGAAATAATCGACGGCTCGATTATTCTTGCCGTGCTTTTATTCAACGCCATTGTTGGTGTTATTCAGGAGGGCAAAGCTCAAAACACGCTCCTTGCTCTTAAGAAATTTGTAGAAACAAACGCAACGGTTCTGCGCGACGGGAAAGAATTCATCATTCCTGACCGCGAGGTTGTTCCCGGCGATATTATACTTCTTCGGGAAGGAGATAGAATACCCGCCGATGCTAGGGTTGTCTTATCCCAGAATCTCAAAATAGACGAAGCTTCCCTTACCGGAGAATCCGAGCCGATATATAAAAATACTGATGCGCTGGAGCGTGACAGTCTGCCAACGGCGGAACAGAAAAATATGGTTTGGAAGGGTACCCATGTCGTTTCCGGAAATGGTCGGGCGATTGTAGTGGCGACAGGACTTGGCACGGTGATTGGCAGTATCGCTAAACAAATCTCCACCATTAATACTGAAACCCCGCTCAAAGCAAACATTCGCTATCTCTCGCGGGCAATTATTGCCACCGTCGCCGTGATCAGCGCTATTCTTTTCACTGTCGGCATACTTTCCGGTCATTCTGTCAAAGAAATGTTTATGATCGTTGTTTCCCTCTCAGTTTCAATTATTCCCGAGGGTCTGCCTATCGTTATGACGCTCGTGCTTGCGATGGGTGTTTCGCGTATGTCAAAGCGAAACGCGCTTGTGAAAAAACTCCAAGCGGTAGAAGCTCTCGGACAAGCGCGGTTAATTGCGGTGGATAAGACAGGGACCATTACTAAAAACGAACTCATTATTCGCAAGGCGTGGACAGGCGGCAAATTATTTGAAATTGGCGGCATTGGGTACGAGCCGAAGGGAGAAATTAAACTTGATGGCAATGTTGTCAATTCGGCAATTTGCGAAGAATTGCTATATCTAGGGAAAGTTGCTTCACTTGTCGCTAGCGCTCGGCTCTCGTACGTCGAAGAAGTAAAAGAGTGGCGCATTGCCGGAGACCCGACCGAGGCGGCCATGCTCGTTTTTGCCGAGAAGACGGGTTTTCACAAAGACAATCTTTTGCGAGAATCACCTCTTATCTCGGAAATTCCTTTTGACTATAGGTTAAAATATCACGCCACCGTTCATCAGGCTGAAAAAAACAATCTATTGATTGTTGCCGGCGCTCCGGAAACAATACTTGCGCTTTGCGCCGATATCAGACGCGACGGGAAGAATCATCCGCTTTCAAAAAGCGAAAAAGAAGAACTTGAAGCGACATTTGTCCGCATGTCCGAAGAAGGACTCCGTATTTTGGCGATTGCGATTCGCCATGACGCGCCAAAGCAGCTCAAAACAGAATCAATCCACTCGCTTTCTTTTGTCGGATTTTTTGGTATGCAGGATACGCTTCGACCCGAAGTGAGAGAAGCGATGCAACGCGCAAAAAAGGCCGGTATCAGAGTTGTGATGATCACCGGAGATCACAAAATAACGGCGCGGGCTATCGCCAAGGAAGCAGGGATATATCAAAATGGAGATACGGTTTTGACCGGAGACGAAATTGAGGCGATGTATGACGCCGAACTTGCCGATAAGCTCGCAAACGCGACGGTATTTGCCAGAGTCACGCCGGAACACAAGATGCGGATAATCAACGCTTACAAAAAGCGCGGCGAGATTATCGCCATGACAGGAGACGGAGTTAACGACGCGCCGTCGCTTGTCGCCGCCGACCTCGGAGTCTCTATGGGCAAAATCGGCACAGAGGTTGCGAAAGAAGCTTCGGATATCGTATTGCTTGATGATAATTTCGGGAGTATTATTTCGGCGATTGAGGAAGGCAGAAGCATATATAAGACAATAAAAAAGGTCATTCTGTATCTTTTCTCAACAAGCGCCGGAGAAACGCTTGTGATTTCCGCCGCGCTTTTTCTCGGGTATCCGTTGCCGATTCTTGCGGCGCAAATAATCTGGCTCAACTTTGTAACGGACGGATTTCTTGACGTGGCTCTGGCTATGGAACCAAAAGAAGAAGGGCTTTTGTCCGGAAAATTTGAACATCCGAAAAAATATATTGTTGACTCGCTCATGGTTCAAAGAATGGCAGTCATGGCGTTGCCTATGATGATCGGAACTATTTTTCTATTCAGCCGATATTTTGAAGCCGATATCGTCAAAGCATGGACTGTGTCGCTCACCACGCTCGCCGTCTTTCAATGGTTCAACGCTTGGAATTGTCGTTCGGAGAATAAGTCTATATTCAGTATGGATTGGTTCTCAAACAAATATCTAGTTGGCGCGACCTTAATAATTATCGCGCTTCAGATGGCCGCCGTATACGCGCCTGTTATGCAGAAACTTCTTCGCACCGTACCGCTTGATTTTTCCGACTGGCTCGCGATCATTCCAATAGCCGCTTCTATAATTGTTGCGGAAGAATTGCGAAAATTATTTTACCGAAGGAATTTTATAACTAAAAGCAGGGAAATTATTTTATGAACATAAACGCAAGAACAAAACATGGCCTGACGCGTCGAGCGTACAAAAAAACAAAATCATTTATCAGAGGATTGCGCCGTTTATCAAACCGGAAAAGCGGGAATAAGCCAAAGTTGGGGAATGGCATAAAGATAGCGATGATTCATAATGAAAAACGTATTTTAACCGGAGCTCATCATATAAATCAAATAATGGCGACGGCGCTCAAGGATAGAGGCGCCCGTGTTCGCAATTTCTATCCGCGTTGGCAACTGGCTGATGCGCCGATACATATGCGCGGTCTTGCGAATATTCTTTTCTTTCACTCTTTGCTTGAGCATAAGAAGGACATTCTGCGACACCATATCATCCAAGGAACAACATACACGCCTTTGCCATTTCTTTCTTTCAAAACGCCGCTTGTCAGCCATTTCGGTTCAACTACTGTCGGATTTCTTCAAAGTGTTCCAAAAACATCCCTGCTTTTATCTGAAGAGCGGTTAATCTGGCATGAGTTACGCAATCTCGGTATTATTTCAGGTCTTGAAATTGAAACTTTCCGCCCTTTAAGAGATATCGCTGATATGGAAAAGTTGGTAGCGACGCGCGTAACCAGATGCATAGCCGCGTCAAAACATGTAAAGGATGAACTTATTGATATGGGAGTATTGCCGGAACGGATCAGGGTTATTCATAACGCTGTTGAAAATTATTGGTTTGAGAAAAAAGAATTACCGGTCGCGTCTGAACCGCATATTGTTTTTCTTGGACGGCTTGGCGGAGATGTCTTTACGCTGAAGCTCAAAGGCATGGATCGCCTTATCGGACTCTATCGATCTTTTCCCAACATTCCCAAGACGACAATTTGCATGACGACCAACAAAAAGTTAAAGGAGTGGTTGAAAGTCGCTTTTCCGATACATCATATGTATGTCAATATGCGCAAAGATATTATTCCCGGCATTTTATCGCGTCGTTACGGGAGCATTCTTTTTATCTCGTCGCGATATGAAGGATTTTCACTTAGCCTTATTGAAGGAATGTCGCAGGGTCTTGCGCCAATATCCTATCCGGTCGGTGTGGCTCCCGAGATTATTGTGGATGGAGAAAACGGATTTTTAGTTTCTTCAAACGAAGAGGCGCGAGAAAGGGCAAAAGAGCTTCTTTCTAACCCCGATAAACGACTTGCGATGGCTGAGGCCGCTCGAAAAACCTCAACTAAATTTCGCAGCAATGTGATAGCGGATAAGTTGCTTAAGTTGTATCGGGATATAAAGACGGAGATTGTTGTTGACAAAGACGCAACTATTTCCATATAATGCCATTACTGCAAATTAATTATCAGTTAATTATTTATCTCTATGAAGAACATAAAGCCGTTGCATAATAATGTTTTGATAGAGCCGTTTTCTGACGAGGAAAAAGGTTCTAAGACCAAGTCGGGGATTTTTATTCCCGAAACCGTGGACAAGGAAAAGCCGGATCAGGGCAAGATTATAGAAGTTGGTCCGGGCAAAAGAGACAATGAGGGAAAACTTATTCCGATGTCCGTCAAGAAAGGGCAGAAAGTCGTGTTTTCCAAATACGATCCCGATGAAATCAAGGTCGGCGACAAGAAGTACTATATTATAAGCGAAGACAGCATTCTTGCTGTCATAGAATAACAGCAAGAAAAATCCGAAGCACGAAGCACGAAATTCGAAACAATATTAAAATTAAAAATTCAAAAAGTTTCGAATTTCGATATTCGAATTTCGAATTTAATTTAAAAATATGGCAAAACAAATTATTTTCAGGGAAAAAGCCAAAGAAGGCTTGAAAAGAGGAATTGACGCGGTGGCGGACGCCGTCAAGATAACGCTCGGCCCGAAAGGCCGAAATGTCATTTTGGAAAAAGGCTACGGCGCGCCGACGATAACCAACGACGGAGTGACTATCGCCAAAGAAATTGAGTTGGAAGACAAGATTGAAAATATGGGCGCGGAGATTGCCAAAGAAGTGGCCGGAAAAACGAATGATTTGGCCGGGGACGGCACCACTACAGCCGTTGTTTTGACTCAAGCTATCGTCAAAGAAGGAATGAGGGTAACAACTTTGGGCGTCAATCCGCTCGGTATAAGAAGAGGGATAGAAGCGGCGACTGTTGCCGTTGTGGCTGCGCTGAAAAAAATCGCCAAGCCGATAAAAAACAAAGAAGAGATAGAACAAGTGGCCACGGTCTCGGCCGAATCGGAAGAGTTCGGCAAAAAAATCGCCCACGCCATAGACAAAGTGGGCAAAGACGGGGTGGTAACGGTGGAAGAGTCGCAGTCGTTCGGAGTGGAAAGCGAGTTTGTGGAAGGGATGCAATTTGACAAGGGTTATGTGTCCCCATATATGATAACCAACGCCGACAGGATGGAAGCGGTTTACGAAGAGCCGATGATACTTTTGGTAGACAAGAAAATTTCCGCCATCAGCGAGATATTGCCCTTGTTGGAAAAAATCGCCGCCACCGGAAAAAAGGAATTGGTGATTATCGCCGACGATTTGGACGGCGAGGCTTTGACGACCTTAGTCGTAAATAAATTAAGGGGGACTTTCAACACCTTGGCCATAAAGGCTCCCGGCTACGGCGACAGGAAAAAAGAAATGTTGCAAGACATCGCCATTGTAACCGGCGCTAAAGTCATTTCCGAAGAAGTGGGTTTGAAGCTGGACAAGGCGGAAATAGCAATGCTCGGCAAAGCCAGAAAAGTCATCGCCACCAAAGACAACACGACTATAGTCGGAGGCAAAGGCAAGAAACAGGATATTGACGCCAGAATCGCGGCGATAAGAAAAGAGATTGCCAAAAGCGATTCCAATTTTGACAAAGAAAAATTACAGGAAAGACTGGCCAAGCTGGTTGGCGGAGTGGCCGTCATCAAAGTCGGCGCCGCCACCGAGACGGAAATGAAATATGTGAAAATGAAGATAGAAGACGCCGTGGAAGCGACTAAAGCCGCCGTGGAAGAGGGCATCGTGGCGGGAGGCGGAACGGCCTTGCTTAAGGCCAACGCCATTGTCGCCAAAGAATTTGCCGAAGGAAAGATAAAAGCCCCGAAAGAATTCACCAAAGAATACGAAGTCGGTTTTGAGATATTGTTAAGAGCCATAGAAGAGCCGTTGAGGCAGATTGTCGCCAACGCCGGCAAGCACGAGGGAGCCGTTATCGCCAACGACATCAAAAAAGAAATCGCCAAAAACAGCGCTTCCAACATCGGCTACGACGCCGGCTCCGATAACATCGTTCCCGATATGCTCAAAGCGGGAATCATTGATCCGGTCAAAGTTACCCGAACCGCTTTGCAAAACGCCGCCTCGGCCGCCGCCGTCCTGCTTACCACCGAAGCCGCCGTCTCTGAAATTCCCAAAGAAAAACCGGCTATGCCGCCAATGCCAGGAGGCATGGGCGGGATGGATTATTAAAAGAAGCCGATTAGTCTATAAACACACCATCAAGGGGTTGCCTTGATGGTGTGTTGGTTTAAATTTTTTGACTTGTATGTATCGTAAATCTTTGCTATTATTAGTTTAATTATGAAGAATATCATCCAACTTTATATAAACAAGGGCGAAAAATACTATGTGGCGCAAGGAATTGATTTGCCGGTAGTAACGCAAGGAAAAACCTTAGATGAATTGATGAAAAATATAAAAGAAGCCGTTGAGCTCCATTTGAGCTATTTATAATCAAGCATTAAGATATGTTTCAGACCAAGAATTAAGAAGTCGTTTTTATTTGAAATAGGAACGAATGTTCGAGGAACGAATGTTCGACATCGAATGTTTAACGTTTGTGGTTTAACGTTTGTGTCAATTTACATCCTTGGCGTTAAAGCGAGAGATAAATCTTATAAATAAAACGAATTAACACATAATAAGGTTGCACTAATTTAAATTGAAATGATTTAATGAGATAACAACTATGCAAAAATATACCGTCAATCAATACTTCGTGAGCAATATTCTGAACTGGGTTCAGGAAAAGGAAATTGCGATACCGGAAATTCAGCGGCCATTCGTTTGGGATTCAACCAAAGTCCGTGATTTGATGGATTCTTTGTATAGAGGATTTCCAATCGGTTACATTATTGCGTGGAAAAATCCCGATGTGCGATTAAAAGACGGCTCGGTTTCAAACGGAAAGAAAGTATTGATTGACGGACAACAACGCATAACTGCGCTTCGCGCGGCGGTGCTTGGTCAAAATATCGTTAATACAGATTACAAAGAGGAACGTATCAATATCGCTTTTCATCCAATCACGGAAGAATTTGCCACGCTAACACCCGCAATCGCGAAAGATAAAGCGTGGATACAAGACATTTCAAAACTAATGACAAAAGACGGTGGACTTTTTGAGGATGTAACAAATTATTGCGAGAAAAATCCTGAAGTAGATCGAAAATTGATTGAAAAGAATATCGAAAAATTACTTCAAATCAAGAGCAAACAAGTTGGTTTTATTGAGCTTGATTCCAACTTGGACATTGAAACGGTTACGGAAATTTTTATCCGTATCAACTCCAAAGGTGTTGTTTTGAGCCAAGCAGATTTTGCTATGTCTAAAATTGCGTCCTATGACAAAGAGGATAATTTTGGTGTAAACCTGCGAAAGTGCATTGATTACTTTTGCCATTTATCGCGTGAACCGCAATTTTACAAACATATTAGCGAGAACGACACAGAATTTAAGAATACAATCTATCTTTCAAAAATTGCTTGGCTTAAAGATGAGAATGACGACTTGTATGACCCCGATTACTCCGATGTTTTGCGCGTGAGCTTCACCAAACAATTTGAGCGTGGAAAAATGTCTGACTTGGTTGGCTTGCTTTCCGGTCGCAATTTCGAGACGCGAAGTTTCGAGCAAAATATCATGGACGAGTCATTTCAAAAGTTGCGTGATTCAGTATTGGAGTTTGTAAGCGAAACAAATTTCAAGCGTTTTGTAATGATTATCAAATCTTGTGGCTTCACTTCAAACGATCTTATCAATTCGCAAAACGCTCTCAACTTCGCATATATTCTTTTCTTGAAATTGCGAGAAAAAAGCGAAAATCCGAGCGTGATAGAAAAATGCGTTCAGCGTTGGTTTGCCATGTCGCTTCTAACTGGACGATATTCGGGTTCACCGGAAAGTCAATTTGATTTCGACATAAAACAAGTTTCAAAAGACGGGGCAGAAAAAATCCTGCAATCAATTGAGGACGGACAACTTTCAGACGCATTTTGGAGCGCGCAACTTATCCAAGAGCTGGACAAGGCAAGTGTAAACAATCCTTTCCTTAATCTGTTTTTCGCCGCACAAATAAAAGC
>Ga0209211_10007710_pt1 | contig 15010 bp, 11 predicted proteins | sample RifGroA2_FD_183992 | JGI IMG/M metagenome (GOLD analysis project Ga0209211, IMG submission 183992) | Groundwater microbial communities from Rifle, Colorado, USA - Groundwater A2 (SPAdes) (version 2) | ecosystem: Environmental > Aquatic > Deep subsurface > Groundwater | place: Rifle, Colorado... | reverse complement strand
GTGGCAAATACAAACAATCAGCAAAAACTGGCCGTTCTTGTGCTTGCCGAATATATGTCTAATCTTACGCGTGGGGCTGCTGATATTGCTGATATAAACCAGCGGCTTACAGATTTAGGCATAAACACGAATTTACTAACACCAATTGGACCGGCATTAACCAGTCTAGGAACTGAAGTGCCTGAAACATTTGATGGGTTTGTTAGTCCGATGCTGGTTGCCACTGCCGCCACTATGATCAGCTCTTCGGGAAATTCAGTACTTAAACTTGAAGAAGTTGACGGTTACTTGGAGAATAGGGCCGCTAAAGCCTATGGGGACCTTGTCAAGGTAGTCGCGGCGATAGACGGAATGGAGGCGGAAGCCGACAAACGCGTGCGCAAGCGCAATTCCGAAGCACTACTTGGAGCAGGCATTAATGATAATCCGTTTAGGCATGGTTGGGCTGACAAGGTGCAAGAAACTCATGAGGGTAAATTCACTGAAGTAGTGCTTTCCTCCACTTTGGGAGATGAGAAGGTGGCAAAGAGTTTTTGGGGTGAGCAACATACAAATATGCGAGCAAAAGTGGAGAGGCGTACGTTGTATGGTCCTATTGCGGATGCCAAGGGTAGGGATCATGTTGAAGAGTTTGTTGGTGGGAGGCTGACTGTATCGGTGGGTCTTTGGGCGGGGGAGGTAAAAAGAGGGACGAGATTAAAATCCGGTGAAGTTGCTGACAGTAAGGACTTTTTTAACAAGGTTGTAGACATGAGTGTGCTTGAGCTGGCTATAGACTCTGCGGATTCCGCAGCCAATGCGCTTATGCAAATCGAAGCTGCCAAAGCGCTTAACGTGAATTCCGGGGAGTTTAAAGGCACAAGTAAGGATATTGAGGATGCGCACTTCTTAAATGAATTATCTGCAGAAGAGTATAAGAACGCGAAAACCTTTGCGATTCCCGTAATGGGAAGAGATGATAAACCCACCTACGTAATTCTTAAAAAAGAGGATTTAATTAGGTGGTACGACTTGGCCAAAGAGTGTAGAGCCAGTTTTGCTAAGTATGCAGAGAAAGATCCTAGATACAAAGCACGGCCTTGGAGCGAGCGTGCAGGAGAGTTTGGTTTGTCTCCGCAGGTGAATGAAACCAGCTTGTCCACGTTTAAGGAAGAGGTTAGCAATGTAGCTAAGATTCAAGTTATTGCTAGAGAGCAAATGGAAAAGCTAGGAGTTAGGAGGCCCCCCAACACCCTTGAATCCTACAAGAGTGCCCAAATTGATGAAGCTTTGACGGAATTTACTGAAAAATTTGCGGACTTTGAAGCAAATTACTGCAGGTACTCCTGCTATGAGCGAGAAGCTAGAAAAAGGCTGCTTTCTGAGGGTATGGTTGACAACGGAAGCCCAGCATGGCACGCCCAAATGAACAAAAAGATAAAGGAAATAGTATTGGAGTACGCCCACAAAGCCAACGCGTATAGAGTTTTGACTAAACAGGTGGTATCAACAAAGCGCAGTAAAGAGCTTGAACACTTACTTGGTAATATCGATTATGAATTTGATATGTTGGTGGCGATAGATAACAACCACGTTACACCATGGGAAGCAAAGAAAGCGGCGCACCCATTTTTAAGATCACCTGAAACATTTAAGTATAATCTAACGCAACTAGAGAACATGCATGGGTTTGCACGCCTCGATCTGGAAGCTGGAGCGGCGCGCTTTACGGGTGCTGGCGGCAAGGCCGACGACTTTAGTCATGTTGCAAGATTGGCGGGTAATGCTTATCTTGAGCACAGCTTATTAAGGATCTCACAATATAAAAAAAGATCGGTAACAACTATTGCCGCTGATGGTGATCCGGTGGTAGAGCAAAGCCATCAGGTAAATGCACGGAATGCAAGAATAGTGCACAGGCTGGTAGCAAAGTTTAGATCACCTTCCCGTGGCAACTACCCTGAACTAAACTATTTACGGAACACAGACGCAGCCGAACGCTACATGGACTACCCCAACATATTTGGCACACTCCCTTCTGATACTAGTGTTACGTTTATAAATGAACGTTATGGGCCAGATAGGGCGAGGTTCAAAGCCGCTTTTCACCGTGAGCCCTCGGAAAGTGAGGCTAGACGCTACTTTGACACCGACATCTTTCTAGTAAGGACTCGGTTAAATCGGATTCTGGACATGCGGCGAGCTGCCGCTCTATTAACTCAGTTTGGTGAGGAGGTCGCCCGAGTTTCTGCACTGCACCCAAATGACTTGGAAACATATGAAGGGGTGGCGGACGCTTCAGTAGTAGCAAGCGCACGTAGCATAATCGGCGTGGTTGGGTCGATAGCACAGCAGGATATAAAAGGGGCTCACGAAAAGACACTGTGGAAAACGGACAGGCTGGTTTATGAAATGCCAACAACTAGCCAGCTAGCAGCGGATCTTGGTTCATTTTCAGATGCGTATACCAGCAGAACAGCTTTAGAGGAAGTTCCGGAAATTTCTGCTCCGTCGGCGATGGTTTAGCTACCAATGGCTAAAGCAAGTTCTACGAGCCTATTTGCATAGCCCCATTCGTTATCATACCAGGCAATAACTTTTACCAAATCGCCGTCGATTACTTTAGTTAGCGAGAGATCAACAATGGCCGAGTGTGGGTTTTGGATAATGTCGCTGGATACAATTGGTTCGGTGGTTGTTTGAAGCACGCCTTTGTACGCAGGGTCTTTTTCTGCCAGCAGAAACGCCTTATTTACTTCTTCGGCGGTAGTCTTTTTTGCCACTAGTAGCGTAAGATCGGATAACGAGCCGGTAATGATTGGAACCCGAATAGCTAAGCCGTCAAAAACGCCTTTCATTTCTGGAATCACCTCGCCCACCGCCTTAGCTGCTCCGGTTGTTGTTGGAATCATGTTGAACCCCCCAGCTCTAGCCCGCCGTAAATCTGCATGTAAGCCCGGGGGAGCTCCATCTACCAAATTTTGCTCGGCGGTTAGAGCGTGAATAGTAGTCATAGTTGACTTTAATATCTTGAAGTTGTCGTTTATTACTTTAGTTACCGGGGCGATGCAGTTGGTGGTGCACGACGCGTTTGAAACAACGTTTTGGCCTAAGTAGGCAGTGTCATTTACGCCTAACAAAAAGGTTTGAATTCCACCATTTCCTGACACTGGGGCGGAGACAACAACTTTTCTTGCCCCTGCCGCAATGTGAACGGCAGCAGCGCCATCTTTGGTATACCGTCCAGTGCATTCAAGCACAACATCAATAGCCAAGGCTTTCCAAGGCAATAGCGCGGGATCTTTTTGGCTCACCATTAATGTTTTCTCACCATTTACGACTAGGTAAGTTTCTTTTGGTAGAGTATTGGGCGATTCATAAAAATGGGCGTTTGTGCTTGTTGCACCTTCGATATTAGTGGTTTTTCCGTCCTCTTCCAGCGCAATCCCGCTATTTTCTATGCCATAAACAGTGTCATACTTTAGTAAGTGTGCTAGTAATCTTGGTGAGGCTAAGTCGTTAACTGCTACAACTTCTAACTTTGGGTTGGCGGTCGCGATTTTATAAGCTTGTCTCCCGATTCTTCCGAAGCCATTGATTGCTAAACGTATGGACATAGGCAGTGTTAAAAACCATTAAAATCCTAAGTTACTTTAAATACCGAATCAGCCCAGACTTTAAATACTTCATAAGGCATTGCGCCCGACTTACGCGCCACTTCTTTACCGTCTCTAGAGATTACAAAGGTAGGTATGCCCATTATGCCGGCCTGCATAGCAAGCTGTTCATTTTTATCTACATCCACTCTCTTTATCTCGATTTTATCTTTGTATTCGGTTTCGAATTTTTCTAATGTTGGCCTCATGGCTTGGCAAGGTCCGCACCAATCCGCGTAGTAGTCTACAAGCGTAAACATATAGGGTTCATACTACACAACTGGTTTGATTTTATCAATAGAGTTAGGTAGAGTTTATACTACAAAGTTATGCAAAATAATCCTGATTCTTTGCCAAAAGGTTCGTGTTCGGAGCGTAGCAAATTGATTCCGGCTGTGTGGGTTTTAGGTGCTTTTGTTGTAGTGGTTTTAGCGGCTAGTTCCTTTATTGACCTTCCATTTTGGCCCTTTACTGCAAAAAAGTACATTACGGTAATTGGTTATTATCAGGCTCAACAGAACAACGAAACAGCCAGGTTTTCTGCCACGGTTACAACTAAAAACTCCAGCAAAGAGACCGCGGTAAAAGATGCAACCGATAAGTCGCAAAAACTAATTGATAGCCTTAAGACATTTGGCATTGCCGACAAAGATATTAAGACACAAAACATTAATATTTATCAGGATCAGGAAATGTACTATGACAACGGGGTTCAAAAATACAGAAACGGGGCATGGAATGTTTCGATGACTGTAGAAATGACATTAAGGGACGTAACCAAAGCCCCAACCCTTACCGAACTGTTAGCTAAACTAGAGATCTCAAACATGTGGGGGCCCAACTTTTCTGCTGAGCAGGGAGCCACCGACGAGGTTGCTCTGCTTGCCAAAGCTTTTGACAACGCGCAAGTAAAGGCCGATGGGTTAGCGAGGACAGTTGGCAAGAGGTTAGGTGGAGTAATTAGCATAACTGAAGGTTATCAAAGCGCATTACCAATATTTGCTTACAAAGATGCTGGTATGGGCGGCGGTGGGGGCGGTATAGAGCCTGGAACCAGCGACGTTTCAAAGACAGTAACGGTAACGTTTGAATTAAAATAGGCCGATTCAATGCAAGTTGACTACAGTACCAATGCCCAAGAGTTTCATAGTGCTAACGAACACGCTGGTCAGCTCGACGGTTTGCGGTTAGCTATGTTTAGCAAGGTTGATGGTAAGTTTTCTTCGCCCGAAGATTTTTTATCCCTGCCGTTTTCCGATTACTCGTCCACCAGCGGATTAATTTTACAGCCCTATGACCATATATTGTTTATTGGTATCGGCGGTTCCAGTTTAGGACCAAAAGCTGTATATGATGCGCTTTTTGGTTACTTCGACATTGTATCGCCGGCCAGACTGCCTAAAGTTCATTTTTTGGAAAACGTAGATAAAGCATATATTGATGCACTTATGGCTAGCATTAAAGGTAAAAGAGTTGCAGTTGTAGTTGCGTGCAAATCCGGTAAAACCTACGAAACAAATAAAAACCTAGCGTATCTTTACTCAAAATATCAAAATGTGATTAACCCCAATGCTGTTTTTGTTGTCGCTACTGAAGGCAACGCCATGTGGGAGTGGGGAAGAGTTAACGGTGCTAAGCTTTTAAAAATACCAGCCTCTGTAAGCGGACGGTTTCAAGTTTTTGCAGTGTATAACCTAGTTATGATCAAACTGTGCGGATTGGACGACCAAGCCTTTTTAGCCGGAGCCCGGGAAGCTATAGAGAGGTTTATGGATGGCAGCAGCGACTATTACAAACACATGTGTGGATTTAGATATTCATTTTTTCGTAACAACTTTCTTTCGGACGTTTATTTTGCGTTTGATGGGCGGTTAAAGAGTTTGGTCGAGTGGGCTGTTTCTATTACAGCAGAGAGCCTTGGCAAGCCGGGCGGCGGGATCTTTCCGGTTGCTAACGTTGGTTCCAGAGATTGCCATTCCACGCTTCAGTTGTATGTAGAAGGACCTAAAGATAAATTTACTTATTTTTTGTCGCTCTCCGGCACGGATGCTGACAACACTGCAACTTTAGTTGCAGTGAAAAAGGCTTACAACGAATTACACATACCGTTTGTCCATTATGTGCTTGATTCCTCCTCGCAGCAGAAACTGCTTAGGGAACTTGGCGAATATATGCAGGCAAAAATAATCGAGACCGTTTTACTGGGTGGGTTAATGGGCGTAAACCCATATAATCAACCGGGGGTGGAGTTGTACAAAAAGTATCTAGTTGCTGCTTAAAGGTAATCTCTTAACCTCTTGCTTCTAGTGGGGTGCCTTAGTTTTCTAAGCGCTTTAGCCTCTATTTGCCTTATTCGCTCACGAGTTACCCCAAACTCCTTGCCCACTTCCTCTAAAGTCCTAGTTCTGCCGTCGCGCAAGCCAAACCTTAATTCCAGTACCTTGCGCTCCCTGGGGTTTAAGGTGTCCAGCACTTCGTCCAACTGGCCTTTTAACAGCTCGTGGCTGGCAAATTCAAAAGGGGACAAAGAACTCTCATCCGGAATAAACTCTTTGAGTCGGCTGTCTTCTTCTTTGCCAACCGGGGTTTCAATAGAGGCGGTGTCTTGAGAAATTTTTACAATCTCTTTTGCCTTTTCCGCGTCGATACCCATTTCTTTAGCGACTTCCTCCGGAGTAGGAGCTCTTTCCAGTTCTTGCTCAAGTTTGCGTTCAATACGTTTGAACTTGTTCATTGTTTCAATCATGTGGACAGGGATTCTTATTGTTCTGGCTTGGTCAGCTATAGCCCTAGTTATTGCCTGTCTAATCCACCAGGTGGCGTAAGTTGAGAATTTAAAGCCCCGCTTCCAGTCAAACTTTTCTACTGCACGCATGAGGCCTATATTGCCCTCCTGAATTAAATCCAAAAACGACAGGCCCCTGCCCATATGCCTTTTGGCTATTGAAACAACCAATCTTAAATTTGCCTGGGTAAGTTTATGTTTTGACCTTAAATCTCCTTTAGCTGACCTTTTGGCCAAATCTACTTCTTCAGGACCGGTTAACAGGTTTACCTTACCAATTTCTCGCAGATACATTCTAATGGGGTCTGAAGACACCGTTTTGTCGAGTTTGATTTTGGAAAGGTCAATTTCCTCAACCTCCGCCTCTTTTTCTGCCGAAGCGTCGAATACTGCAATACCTTCGTCAATAAGTTTCTCGTAAAGGGAATCCAGTTCTTCAATGTTGTCTTCTGCGTTTGGGAAGATCTCTAAAATGTCGGACTGGTTCAAAAAGCCCTGTTTCTTACCTTTGATTATTAGCTTTTTGAAATTCTGTTCCCAAGTTTTGCCTTCTTTTTGTGGTTTGACTATTTTTTTGGTCATAAAGCCTCTTTAGCGTAGCTGTTAAACTCATCTGTTAGTTGTTCTATAGTCTTTGTGTCCTTTGTTAACTCTGCCTCTCTGATTCTCTGACTAACATCGGCCATTTTCCTTTTGGCCGATTCTTTCTTAATTCTCTTGACGGTAACTGTTAGTTCCTCAACGAATTTGTTGCTCTCTGCAGGGATGCCCACATCCCAAAGACTCAAGTCCCTTGCGCTAACTAAATCCTGTTCGGTAAGTGTGTTTATAAACGTTTTTACGCTTAAATCCTTACCAGCTTTCACAAACTTAAGCATCTTTGCGTAAATGCTTGAGATATGACTTAGCGAGAGGTCTTCTGGCGTGAGATTGTGGAGCATTTCCGCCGATTTGTCAAGAGTTGGTTGACTGAATATAAGAGCCAAAAGGTACTCTTGCGGGGATTTTGCGTTATTTATAGTTATAGGTGGCGTTTCTGTCTTGCTGGTGCTGAAATTGGCAACCGCGGCCAACACTGCTTCTGGGCTGGATGCTAGCTTACGAGCCATGATTTGAGCGTAATGTTCCACTACAACCTGGCTTTTCTCCCTGGCAAGGTAGGTGCATACCTCGTCGGTAAATTTCTTTTTGCCTATCGCGGAGTCAACATCGTTTTTGGCTTCCGCTATCTTTATAACAAAATCATAGGCCGGAATAGCGTTAGCAACGGCTTTTTTGCCTTCAGCGGGGTTTTTGCTGGCTAGCTCATCAATGTCTTTTATGCCCTCCGGCATTAAGGCAACTTTGATATTTAGCTCCAGATCAGTACCCAGTTCTATGGCTCTTAGTGTGGCCGCTACTCCCGCGGTATCTGCGTCAAAGCAGTAGGTAATGTCCTTGGTGTATCTTGAAAGCACTTTAAGGTGGGCCACAGTCAACGCCGTCCCGCATATAGCTGCTACATTAGTTATGCCGCTTTGATAGGCAGTAATCGCGTCCATATAGCCCTCCACTAATACCACCCCTTGGGTTTTGATAGTCATTCTTGTCTTGTGCAGGCCAAAAAGAAAATGCTCCTTGTGATAAATGGTAGTTTCTTGTGTGTTAAGGTATTTTGGTTCGCGGTTTTCCAGAGCCCGCCCGCCAAAGCCCAACACTTTCCCGTCGATTCCCGTTAAGGGAAATATAATTCTGTTGCGGAACTTGTCGTTGTTGTGTCTTTCAAATTTGTCGGGACTTACCACCCCTGCTTTAAGAAGGTCTTTTTCGTCGTAACCTCTTCTTACCAGGAAAGTTCTTAGGGTGTCCCAGGAATCCGGCGCAAAGCCCAGTTCCCAGTCCACAATAGTTTCCTTAGTCAATTGGCGCTTATCTGTTAAGTACCGTAAAGCATCTTTACCCACCGGATGCTTAAGTAATACCACGTGGTAGAATTTTTTGGCCGTTTCGTTAATTTCATACAGCAGGTATTTTTTTGAGTCAGCTGATTGGCTTGGGGCTATGTTAGCGAGCTTTACACCGGCTTTTTCGGCTAGAACTTCCAGTGCCTGTCTAAAGTCGTAGCCCTCTATTTTTTGCACAAACGAAAACATATCGCCACCTTCGTTACAGCCAAAGCATTTATAGATCTGAAGCTCCTGGTTCACCATGAACGAGGGGGTTTTTTCGCTATGAAAAGGGCAAAGGCCTTTGTGGTTTTTGCCGGACTTTTTTAAGGATACATACTGGCCTATTACGTCGATGATATCCAACTTTTGTTTTATCTCGTCTATTTCGGTCATTTAGGCTTCTTATATCAGTTTTAGTTAGCTTTATCAAACTAACAGTGGTCAGATTGTACATCTTAGGATACAATTAAGCGTGCCCTCTAAAGAACCTAAGTTTATTTTTGTTTCTGGTGGTGTAATTTCTGGCCTAGGCAAAGGTATTTCCACGGCGTCACTCTCCCTTTTACTCAAATCATGCGGCTACAAAGTGGCCCCGTTAAAAGCAGATATGTATTTAAATCTTGACGCCGGAACAATGAACCCACTGGAGCACGGTGAAGTGTTTGTAACTGATGACGGTACGGAAACTGATGAAGATTTAGGCCATTACGAAAGATTTTTGGGCCAACCACTTCTGGGCAAGGTAAATTACTTAACCATGGGCCAAATCTACGACCATGTGATCAGAAAAGAACGCGCCTTAGGTTATGCGGGCAAGTGCGTGGAAGGGCATGTGCATGTGCCAGAGGAGATTTTAAGGCGGATAAAGGCCCTAGCTGTAGAAAATGATGTGATAGTTGTGGAGGTAGGGGGCACCGTAGGGGAGTATCAGAATGTTTTGTTCTTTGAAGCGATTCGTAGGCTAATGCAGCAAAGTCCAAAAAATACGGCGCTGGTGCATGTAGTATATTTACCAGTGCCAAAATTTCTTGGTGAAATGAAGAGTAAGCCCGCACAAGCTTCGGTCTACGAATTGTACAAATTAGGCATTCAGCCCGACTTTTTGGTATGCCGAAGCGAAATAGGGATAGACACCAAACGTCGGAAGACTATTTCCTTTAACACCGGCATACCAGAAGAAAACATTATCTCGGCTCCGGATCTGGTTAGCGTTTATAGGGTCCCGCTGGTTTTTAAAGAACAGAAACTTCATGAAAAAATGCAAAAAAGGTTGGGTTTGAGAAAGCGCAAATTGGCTTTTACTCACTGGGAAGCGTTTGTTAACAAGTCCGACAAGATTAGTAAGAACGGAAAATCCGTAAAGATAGCTATTGCAGGGAAATACTTTGCATCTGGTGATTATGTTTTGGAAGACTCATATGTGTGCGTTGTGGAGGCGGTTAAACACGCCTGTTGGAAGCTGGGTGTTAATCCCTTGATCCAGTGGTTTAATATTGAGGACTTTGAAGACAATAACAAACGCAAGGCGCTGGAGGCTACTGTACTATCGGAGTATCAAGGCATCATTATTCCACAAGGCTGGGGAAGTAGGGGGGTTGAAGGTAAGATCAGGGCAGTAGAATTTGCCCGCAAGAATAAAATTCCATTTTTAGGATTGTGTTTTGGGATGCAGATGGCGGTTATTGAGTATGCCAGAAATGTTCTTGGTTTAACCAAGGCCAACACTCTGGAAGCTGACCCCAAAACTCCGGATCCGGTAATTTATATTATGCCTGATCAGGAAAGGTATTTACAGGAGAAAAAATATGGCGGGACTATTCGCCTCGGCTCTTGGCCATGCGTTGTGCAAAAGGGGTCACTACTGGAGCAAAGCTATACAAAGTATTCGCCTAAAGATATTACTGCCCTTACCATTAACGAACGGCATAGGCATAGGTATGAGGTGAACAATGCGTACAAAAAGAGACTCACCGCCGCGGGCATACTTTTTTCTGGAACTTCTCCTGACGGGAAATTGGCAGAGGCTGTTGAGCTTGCCAAGTCGGAGCATCCGTTTTTTGTGGGAACACAGTTTCATCCAGAGTATAAATCCAGTCCGTTAAAACCGCACCCGCTGTTTTGCGCCTTTATTGAGAGTTGTGTGCAGCCCCTTAGCGCGTAGGCGCCGTCTTAGCGCGTAGGCGCCGTCTTAGCGCGTAGGCGCCGTCTTAGCGCGTAGGCGCCGTCTTAGTGTAGACGGTGTGTAGAACTATGCCTACGGTAACGGTGACATTAAGACTATCGGTACTTGTTGTTTGCTCAATTGAAACTGGTTGACCATGCTTGCTGATATCTTTGTCCAAACCGGAGCCTTCATTGCCAAACACCAGTGCATATGGGCTTACAAAGTTTGTTGCGGCCAGCATGTCTTGTGAGCCGGTTACAAATGTGTACAAGTGATTGTGAAACTTAGTTCGATAGTCTGCGTAGCTTGAAAAATAGTCAAACCGCATTTGGAACAAACTGCCCATGGATGCGCGCACGGTTTTGGGATCAAACACATCGGCCGACGGTTTGATAATAGCCAGGTTATTGATGCCAAACGAGGCCATTGTTCTTATAGTTGTTCCAAGGTTGCCCATATCGCTTGGATTTACCAAAACCACATGGTTTGTTCCCGGCTCCAGCCGCGGCAGGTCTTTTTTAAATGCAGCAACAACGTATGCTCCCTCGCGTTTAGCGATTTTTCCAACTAGTTGGGCGTTTTCAAACGTATGTACTCCGGCCTTTTTGGCGATAGCCAGAATGTCAACCAGACCTTTATTCCTTAGCCCGTCGCGAGTGTAGGCAATCTCCAGGGTTTTGCCGGGTAAGCGGATTAACAGCTCATATGTAGGGTATACACCCATGGTAAACGAAATATCCGATCTTTTATCGTAAGGTTTGAAGACGCTCATTATCTATTAATGGTGAGCGGCAAGGGCTTCGGCCTTGGTTTTGTGCACAGTACCGTCTTTGTGTTCCGGAGGACTGTAAATAGTGTACAGCTTTAAAATTTGCTTTCCGGTATTTATAACATTGTGCCAAGCACCCGCCGGAACTACCACTGCAAGGCCATCAGAAACTTGGAACTTGGATCCATCAACTTCCACCTTACCGGCGCCCTGCTCAAACCTAAAAAACTGATCGTGATCCTGATGCACCTCTCTGCCGATTTCCTCACCTGGCTGCAGCGCCATTAATACCAGTTGGCTGTTAGGTCCGGTAAATAAAACTTTTCTAAAAAACTCGTTTGCTAAAGTTAGGTCTTCAATGTTTGCGTGATACCCTTGCATAGTTCCTCCTTTGGGAATTTTCGTTTAGTTGATTATATCAGAGTTTATAATATCAATAACTTTAGGAAATTTGGGTTTATACTTGTCGTCTGCCGTTAGTCGGAGGGTGCATTGCCCATCATGAAGGCAATGTCCAATATATCTTGGGCTAACTACCATACATGGCATTAGGAACTCGGCGAGGAAAGCAACCCATTCTGTACAAGTTAGCAAGAAGTTCCCGTAATAGTGAAAAAACCTTCCGCTGTCTAGTATGTATCCGTTTTTATTGAGGCAGATGTATCTTATGGTTTGTCTGATTACGTCTATGCCAACATTTTCAGGGTGGAAGTTCATCATAGGGATGTGTTTGTAAGTGCCATTTGAACACACTACTTTTGATATCAGGGACCACACCTGATTTTCAGGTAAGGTTTGGAGCTTATGTAGCTTTAGGTTTATGAATTCCCCTCTATTATATGTGATTTGTTTAATAGGTATGTCATGGCTAAAACCTTCAAGGAGTTTTTTGACTTTCGAAGATGTCGAGCTGTTCCTTTGACGCCAGTTTTGCCCGACCTTATGAGCTATCAGTCTAATTTGTCTTATTTCTGGATGGTTTGCCACAATTATTTGGGCGACCTCCAATGAATTTTGTCCAACACTAAAACTACGATCCATAACCTTGGCAGTTAAATTTTCAGAATAGTTTAATCCGTTTGACGTATTATTTATACCCGCCTTTCGGTGTTGGAAGTGCTTTATACTCTTTTTTATCCTTTGTGTAGGTTTGATTGGGGGTATTAAGCTCGTTTATTGCACCAACCCCATACCTTAACACAAAATTAACGGCAGGGGGTTTCATAGTAGATGGACTACGAGATGTGATCTTTGTTTGGCTTAAAGTAACGAACGTTGCTATAACCGTACCCACTACAATGGAAACAACTAGTGTTTGTTTTTTCATAAGCGCTTTTTTATATGGCGGAGGGGGCGGGATTTGAACCCGCGGTCCACCGTTAGGCGGACATCCGCTTTCCAAGCGAACGCACTAGGCCACTATGCGACCCCTCCACACAAAGCTATTTTGGTGGCACCTTTCTCGGCTATTTTATCATCTTTGGGGTATAATCAAGTAATGAAGCTTGTCATATTTGCCGGTGGTACGGGCACAAGGTTGTGGCCGCTTTCCAGAAAAAACTTTCCCAAACAATTTATTAAAATGTTTAACAATAAGTCAACTTTACAGCTTGCAGTAGACCGAGTGAAAAAACCTTTTGGATTGAACAACATAATTATTAGCACCAACGAAGCTTATGTATCCATGACCAAAAGCGAAGTGCCCGAAATACCGGTTTCCAACATTGTAGGTGAACCAGAAAAGCGCGACGTAGCCCCGGCTGTAGGCTTGAATTTAATGAGACTTAAAAAGCAGGGTTATAAAGGGCCTGTAGCCTTGTTGTGGGCGGATCACTTAATAACTAATATTGCTGGCTATCTTGAGCTTTTAAAAACATCAGAGGACTTTGTGCGAAAAAACCCTACTAAAATGGTATTTGTAGGGGAAAAACCCAGATTTGCCGATAACAATATTGGCTGGATAAAAATTGGTGGGGAGCTGACTGACAAAGGGTTCTACGCATATAAAAGTTGGAAATATAAACCGGATTTTGATGCTTGCGCCGATATGTACAAATCCGGTGAGTGGGTATGGAATTCCGGCTACGTTGTGGAAGACTTGGATTTTGCGTTGAGCCTTTTTGAAACCCTGCAACCAGAACTATTTTCCGGTCTAAGAAGGATTTATGACGCCCTTGGAACTTCCAAAGAGTCTCAAGTAGTAAAGGAAGTGTATCCAAAATTGCCAAAGGTTAGTCACGATAACGCTATTTCCGAAAAAGTAACCGGAGATCAGGCAGTAGTTTTTCTCGCAGATATAGGTTTTTCTGATCCGGGCACTTTGTATGTTTTGAAGAAAGCTTTAGAAAGTGACGAGAGCGCCAACGTAGGAGTTGGCTTAACGAGCCTTTCCGACTCACACGACACTATGGTGTTTAACAAAGAAGTGGGCAAACTGGTGGCGGGTATTGGACTTGATGGTATGGTTATTGTTAATACTAAAGACGCAGTTTTGGTCGTTCCAAAGAATAAAGTATTGGGAGTTTCTAAGTTTGTAGAAACCTTGGCTGCCGATCCAAAGCTGAAGAAGTTTATCTAGTCCTTTAGTTCAAAAATATTTGGGCTACCCGTATCGCTATGGAAGAAGACCGGTATCGTGTATTTCTCTAGGAATGCAAGAAGTATTTTGTTGTTTTCTTTTGGACACCCCTGATACCATTGGGAATATAAGCTGTATTTGTCTACGGTGATATATTTTATGCCTAGGTCTCTAAGCTCCTGATACATCTCATCCGGTGGCTTGCTTGCCGAAGCAAAGTAATAATTTGACTTGAGGACTTTGGCGTCGTTGTCGGTCATAAAAGTTACAGGAATTAAATCCTTGTGCTCGGAGGCATTTAGTATTAGTCCGTTTTGAGCCAGTCTTTCCAGTTTCTTGTTGTGCAGATATACGCCTGAAGCCATTGTGCCTTCTAAAGCTGTTTGGGTTATTTCGGCCATTGGGTGAGATACCAAGAGAGTAGTTTTTAGCGCCAGAAAGACATTTAAGGCCAGTCCGGCGTACAGCAAATTTACAAGCACCTCCTTAAGTCTGTGATTTTTTAGTGTTGAGATAAGGTAAACGACAATAGCCGAAGAAAGAGGGAAAAGGAAGATAATGTACCAATAGATGGCCGACACAAAATAATAAAAGCACGCAAGGGTGCCAAGGCTGACTATGTACAAAGCCTTGTGTATAGGTTGCAATTTGCGCCAGCCAAAAATTAGTGGTGCGGCCATGAGTAAAACCAGACCAACATACAAAAAAGGCCCCAGATTTTGCAGACCCTGCTCGCTAAATGAGTAGGCGTTGGTTCGTGTAAGATAAAAGTAGGGCTGGATGAGTACTAGCGGGGACCTGGCGCCAAAGATGAAGGAGCCGTAGTCCTTTGTGTCCCTTTCTTCAATACAAGCTGCTAATATCTTTGGATCTCTGGTGAGATATAGATGTCGCGGATTCTTTGATAGCACGGATGGCACCCTTATCTCCTCCTCAAACGATGGTACCGTGACGCCAAAAAATGTGCCCCATATAAAAATTGGCGAAAAAAACAGAATAACCCCGGATAGGATACGAGGTAAAGCACTACGCAACTTTTCTGCCTTTGCTACTTGCAGGAATGCAACCAATGTGATTAACAATGCCGCGGGAGTCGAGGATGTTTTAACCAGTATACTTAATCCGCATAGCAGAGCTATAAGGGGCAGGTG
>Ga0209211_10007708_pt1 | contig 15013 bp, 11 predicted proteins | sample RifGroA2_FD_183992 | JGI IMG/M metagenome (GOLD analysis project Ga0209211, IMG submission 183992) | Groundwater microbial communities from Rifle, Colorado, USA - Groundwater A2 (SPAdes) (version 2) | ecosystem: Environmental > Aquatic > Deep subsurface > Groundwater | place: Rifle, Colorado... | reverse complement strand
CGTCGGAGCTGGAGCTTATTATTATTTAAGCTATAATTCAATATCCAACAAAAGAATAGACATCAGTATTTCTGGTCCGGATGGAGCCGTTGGCGGAGAACGAGTTACTTGGGAAGTTTCCATTACAAACAATAATAATAAACCGCTTTCGGGCGCGGCGTTGATATTTGAATATCCTGCTGGCTCAAGAGTTTTAGACGAAGGAGTTAAGGGGCTAAGAGCTAAGAAAGTTTTGGAAACTATCGGGCGGGGCGAGACAGTGCGCTTTTCTTTCAGCGCTTATGTCTACGGCTTTGAAAACGAAAATAAGGACGTTCGCGCGGCGCTGGAATATACCCCTCAGGGATCAGGCGCGATATTTTCAAAAGAGGAGCTTGCTAAAATCACCATAACACGCTCTCCGGTCGGAATTTCTTTTGATCTGCCTGCGGAAATTCGGGCTGGGCAGGAAGTAGAGATCAAAGTCAATTATGTATCCAACTCATCAAGCGTTCTGGAAAAGCTCACGCTAGACCTCGAAATTCCTTCCGAGTTTGTTTTTAAGAGCGCGAATCCGAAGCCGGATACAGGCGGAAAATCATGGTTTTTGTCTCCATTAAATCCAAGCGAGAAAAGAACCATATCGATTAGGGGAATCTTGGGCGGAGGCGAGCTTGAAGAAAAAAGCTTTAAAGCTTCGGTAGGGATCCGAGACCAGTCCGGCAGTTTTAATATTTACGGTCAAGGAGTAGCAACCATTCAGTTAAAAAGGCCATTCTTAGAGGTTGATGCGAAAATAAACGGGCAGGATTCATATTCCGCTCGCCAAGGAGAGTCGGTTTACGTCGAGCTTACGTACAAAAATAATCTGACTGTTCCGGTAGAAAACGCAATTATCGAGGGCGTTTTATCAGGAAAAATATATGACGAAAGCAAAACCAAGGTTCAGCTCGGAACTTATAGATCAATTGATAAAAGGGTAATATGGAATTCATCTTTGAATAGTTCTCTTGGCAGGATTGATCCAGGGGAGTCCGGAACTGCAAGCTTTGAGCTGAATATTCTTGAGAAAGTTCCTGTAAAGACAGCTACAGATAAAGAATTCAAAATATCGATGCATTTTGAAATCAGGCCTGGAGCCAAGCCGCCAGGATATGAGGGAGCCGACTTAAAAGGGGAGGACAATTTTGATATAAAGCTGATTTCGCATCTTCAACTTGTCCGCAGAGGATTCTATTATTCTAAAACCATGCCCAATACAGGCCCAATTCCTCCGAAAGTTGGACAGGAGACAACGTTTACCGTAATACTGTCTCTGACAAATTCAACGAACGATCTTGATGGAGTGAAGGTTCGCGCATTTCTCCCGCCCTATATGGTCTGGAAAAATAAAATTATTCCGGCCTCGAGCGTTACTTTTGACCCTAATACCAGCGAGATAATATGGGATGTCGGGGACATGAAAGCTGGGATTGGCTATACCTCGCCCGCGAAGGAAATAACTTTCCAAGTCGGGTTTATTCCTTCCGCGAACCAAGTCGGACAGACTCCGGAACTCGTGACTAATATCACAGCTGAGGGACGCGATAAATTTACGGATTCAAATCTTCAAGCATCAGTCTCGTCGTTGACGCTGAAACTCGAATCCGATCCGAAGATTGATATGCGGCAAACCACAGTGATAAAGTGAAGAACATGGCTGACTTGGATAAAATCGTTTCTCTCGCCAAACGCCGCGGTTTTATTTTCCCCGGCTCTGAAATTTACGGCGGACTCGCTGGGACTTGGGACTATGGACCGTTGGGCGTGGCGCTCAAAAATAACATAAAAAATATTTGGTGGAGAATGTTTGTCGATGAGCGCGAAGACGTTTTCGGCGTGGACGCGGCAATTTTAATGAATCCAAAGGCATGGGAAGCGTCAGGACACGTTGCGGGATTTTCGGATCCCATGGGAAATGTTCGATTTAATTTAATGTTCGAAACTAAAATCGGGGCTGGGGAGGAAGCGCAGAAAACATACCTGCGTCCAGAGACGGCCGGCGGAATTTTTGTAAATTTCAAGAATATAATAGATTCTTTTCATCCCGAACTCCCATTCGGAATAGCGCAGATTGGACGTGCATTTCGCAACGAGATTGCTCCAAGAGATTTTGTTTTCCGGGCGAGGGAATTCGAACAAATGGAGATGGAATATTTCGTTCGTCCCGGGGATTGGGAGAAATATTTTGAGACTTGGAGGAGAGAAATACTTCGATATATCGAAGTGATTGGAATTTCTAAAGATTCTGTTCACGAACTTGAAGTTCCGGATAATGAGCGCGCGCATTATTCAAAACGGACTATCGATTTTGAATTTGATTTTCCGTTTGGGCGACATGAGCTTTACGGCCTTGCGTATCGGACTGATTTTGACCTTTCCGCGCATGAAAAAGCGTCAGGGGCCGATCTTCATTATAGCGATCCAGAAACTGGTGAAAAGTTTATCCCTCACGTGATTGAGCCCTCGCTCGGAGTAGACCGAACTATTCTTGCTATACTTTGCTCTTCTTATGCCGAAGATAAATTAGGCGGAGAGAAACGAGTTTTCTTAAAATTAAAACCTCAAGTAGCACCAATTAAAGTTGCCGTTTTTCCGCTCGTTTCAAATAAAGAAAATATTGTCTCAAAAGCGCGCGAAATTTACTCCAGCCTTAAATTACACATTCCTCATATTCAATTTGACGACAACGGCAATATCGGCAAGCGGTACCGCAGACAAGACGAAATCGGAACCCCATGGTGCGTGACGGTTGACTATCAAACCCTCGAAGATCAGACTGTTACCATCCGGGACCGCGACACAGGGGAGCAAGTTAGAAAAAAAGAAACGGAGCTCGAAAAATATTTCACTGATGTAATTTCATGAGAGAGCGCATAAACACAACTTTCCGCGCCTTGCGGTCGCGCAACTTCCGGCTGTTTTTATTTGGGCAGGGGATTTCGAATATGGGAACCTGGATGCAGAGAGTGGCTTTGAGCTGGCTTGTATACGAACTGACAAATTCCGCATTTCTCTTGGGCCTGGTGAATTTCGCGAGTTACATCCCTTTGCTTGTTGTCTCTCCTATCGCCGGAGTATGGATTGATAGATATCCAAAAATAAAAATCGTGATAGCGACGCAGATTTTATCCATGATTCAGGCGCTTGTGTTAGCGCTTCTTGTCCTTACCGGCAGAATTGAAATATGGCACGTGATAGTTTTGAGTTTGTTTCTGGGCGTGATAAACGCTTTCGATGTTCCGGGAAGGCAATCGTCGTATATAAATTTGATAGATAATAAAGAAGATCTGCCGAATGCGATCGCACTTAATTCCGTCGCATTCCATCTCTCGCGCTTCATTGGTCCGTCAATCGCAGGGATAATAATCGCGGCCTTTGGCGAGGGCATTTGTTTTTTGGTGAACGGCTTCAGCTATATTCCTGTTATCGCATCGTTATTTATGATTCGCGTTGCCGACGATACAAAGAGGGGCGAGGAGAAGCGCGCGCTCGAAGAGTTGAAAGATGGATTTAAATATATTTCCGCAAAGCCCGCCTTAAAAAACGTACTAATGCTTGTCGCAGCGGTGAGTTTTTTCGGATGGTCTTATGCGGTTTTATTCCCAATTTTCGCGAAAGATATTTTGGGCGGAGGCGCGCTTACTTTCGGTTTTCTTAATTCTGCTACGGCTGTGGGCGCAGTCATCGGGGCTTTTTGGGCGGCGTCCCGGAAGGATCTTCTTGGGCTCGAGCGCAGGGCGGTATTTTTCGCTTCCGTATTTGGAGCCGCCCTCATCTTATTTTCTTTCTCAAAAATGCTTTGGTTTTCGATATTTTTCGTAGCGTTATCCGGCCTCGGCGCGATGCTGCACAATACTTCGGCAAATTCATATGTTCAAACCTCGGTTAACGATAAAACGCGCGGCAGAGTTATGAGCATATATGCCTTTGGGCACCAGGGATTGATCCCAGTAGGCAGTTTGCTTCTCGGCTGGGCGGCATCATCTTACGGCGCGCCTATGGCGATGCTGGCCGCAGGAATATTCTGCGTCGTTTCCGTTTTATTTTTGGGCCCGAGGATCATTGCTTCAAAATCATAAGTTCACAAGTCTTTACATCGCGGGCACATTGCTCTAGATTTAAGAAAAACGACAAGGGGAGGCGTTATGGATCATTTACAACCCAAAACCTCCTTCTCAGATTTTATGGAGGCGCTATTCAAGACATTCGAGTCGAATCGAGAGCTTTCTAAATGGCAAAGCGGAAAATCAAAGGAAAGGAGAAAAGAAGATGGAATCTACAACTCCTAAACTAAGAACTGATGATGTCGAGTATAATTGTTTTGGCGCCATTGTTTCGCATTTTCTTGACAACGGCGCTTATACGGAACTGACCGCAGAGATGGTCGAGAAGAGTAATGGTTTTCTTTCCGACCGCGTCTCGAGAGCGCTCAAAGTCCTTGAGATGCGGGGTTATATTGAGAACAAAGAAGAAAAATCCCCCGCCAAGTATAAAGCAACCGCGAAACTTTCTGGGCGCGTAGCCAGAGATGTTTGGAAGGAAATCATTAATCTCCAGGGAGAAAACGGTTATTCCTCAGAAAGTATCGAGCCGTCAGATATTAGAGAGGCGGACGAGGTAGCGGAGGTTTGCGCTGACAATCGAGATCCTGATCAGAAAGGGGAAACTGATATGAGAAAGAGTGGAAGAAGGGAGAACGCTTTTAAAAAGGTGAAAGAAACCGTCTTGGAATTAACAAAGAACGGCAGAAGAATAACTGTAGAAGAGGTCATAAAGAAAAGTGGTCTTTCTCAGCCCTGCGTGGGTAGCCACATGCGCACAATGGCTGAGCGGGGGCTTATCAAGTCGGACAAGACCGCAAAGCCGTATGTTTGGTCGGCTGTCACTCCAAATTCGGTTCCAGTTTTAGAGCCGAGCCGAAAAGACGACAGCCGCGATTTTAAAGGAGATGGTAAAGCAGAAGAGATAACTGGGGACGGTGCGAAAGGCTCGGGTTCGGAAGCATTTCTAGAGATCCTTGCTTCGATCAGGCAGGGGATTATTAAGCACAAAGCCGCGGCAGAGATGAGAAAAAATGCTGCCGAGATGGACAAAGAAAGTAATCAACTTATCAGTGACGGGCTAGAACGCCTGGAAAACTTTGCTCCTTGGTTCGGTAGCATCACTCACATCATTGAGGAACTGGGGGAACTAAAGGGAAAGGCGCCTTAACGCTTTTTCTAAGTAATTATTTCCGCCTCGCACCTGATCTGTGATCGGGTGCGGGGTTTCTTTTTTATGAAAATATGTTATTATTTCCCAATGCAGTTTCAAAAGAAAACTTTCAAGAACGGACTCCGGGCAGTAGTGGCACCGATGAGGGATACGCAGGCGATGACGCTCCTCGCGCTTTTTGGCACTGGCTCTAAATATGAAATAAAAAAATTAAACGGCATTTCGCATTTTTTGGAGCATCTTTTTTTCAAGGGAACGAAGCACCGCCCAAAAGCTGGACAGGTTAATTTGGAATTGGATCGCCTGGGAGCGGAATCAAACGCGTTTACTTCAAAGGAATATACGGGGTACTACGTGAAAGCCGCCGCAAAACATTTCGACGTGGCTCTCGATATCGTTTCCGACATATTACTCGAGCCGCTTTTCAAAGCCCAAGAAATCGAGAAGGAGAGAGGGGTAATTTTACAGGAACTTTCGATGTACGAAGATAATCCACAGAGGCAGGCTTACGAAATTTTTGAGGATTTGCTTTATGGCGACCAGCCCGCGGGATGGATGACGGGCGGGTATCCTGGAACTGTAAAAAATATAACCCGAAGAGACATTATTAATTATAAAACAAGCCATTATCTTTCTTCTAACGCCGTGATCGCCGTGGCTGGAAATATTGATCAAGACCGCGTGTTTAAGAAAATTGGAAAGATTTTTTTAAAAATGCCGCAGGGGGAAAAATTGGAGAAACTTAAAGTGGAGGAATCGCAAACAAGACCCCAGGTTAAATTAAAAAAGAAAGACGTCGATCAAACCCATATACGCCTCGGCGTACGCTCTTACGATATGTATGACGAGAGAAGATACCCGCTCACGGTCCTAAACACGATAATCGGAGGAAATTGGTCGTCGCGCCTATTTACGGAGCTAAGGGAGAAACTCGGTCTTGCCTATTATGTCCGATCATCAGTCGAACAGTACACGGACGCGGGGTATATGATCGCTTCCGCCGGAATCCCGCACGGGACTTTGCAGAAAGTTTCAGAAAAAATTGTCCAGATTTTATCTGGCGCCAGGAAAAAAGGGGTTTCTAGGCAAGAAATTAAATTTGCCAAAGAATATATTAGAGGCTCCATGGGCTTGGCTTTCGAATCGTCCGATGAAGTGGCGATGTATTTGGCCTCGCAGGAACTTTTTTATAAAAAAATACTAACTCCCGAGGAAGTTCTGTCCAAAATTGAGAAAGTCAGGAGAAGTGATATTATGGGTGTAGCTAAGGATATTTTCTCTCCGGCGAAAATTAATCTCGCGGCCATAACTCCCGATGATAATGCAAAGCCGTTTGAAAAAATATTAGCGAAAATATAAATGAATAGCGAAAAATTAACGATAGATATTTCGATCGCCTCCCTAATAAAAGTTTCACTTTTTGTTTTTTTAGCTTGGCTTGTTTTCGAGCTCCGAGGAGTAATCGGGGTTTTATTAGCCTCGATAGTAATAGCGTCTTCGGTCGAACCAGCGGCGCGCTGGCTCTCCGCTTACAGGGTTCCGAGAGTCCTCGCGGTTATCTTAGTTTATTTAGCCGCGTTCACGATTTTCGGCTTGATTTTTTATCTCGTTTTGCCTCCGCTTGTCTCTGAGATGGCTGGATTTTTGACGGATCTCCCGGACAATATAGAGACGTTTGAGCCAACCAATATTCTTTCTTTTCTCCCGGAATTGCCGAAGAGCTTCAATAATATATTAAGGGACGTTATTTTGAATTTCAGGGATTATTCGTTTGAAAGTACGTCCGGGCTTTTGGCCGGAATCGCGAAAATATTCGGAGGAGCCGTTTCTTTCATAATGATAATAGTAATTTCGTTTTATTTATCTGTCGAGGAGCGCGGCATTGAGAATTTTCTGAAAGTAGTTACGCCAAAGGAATATGAAGGATACGCTCTTGATTTGTGGAACCGTTCACGCAGGAAAATCGGATTTTGGTTCCAAGGCCAGCTGCTTTTGGGCGTATTGGTCGGCGTTTTGGCTTATTTGGGCCTTACGATTCTCGGAGTTAAATACGCGCTCCTGCTCGCGATCCTTTCAGGAATTTTGGAGATAATTCCGGTGTTCGGGCCGATTATATCCGCGGTGCCGGCGATCGGAGTCGCATTTACTCAAAAACCTATTCTAGGCCTTGCCGTCCTGATTTTATATATCATTATCCAGCAATTTGAAAATCATCTTATCTATCCGTTGGTTGTGCGTAAGACCATAGGCATCCCGCCGCTTCTGGTTATTTTGTCGATTTTTATCGGCGGTGTACTTGCCGGATTTTTTGGAATAATGCTTGCGGTACCAGTAGCAACTGTGCTCGTGGAATTTGTCAACGACTTTGCCCGGCGAAAACAGATAGAATTCTAGATGGCTAAATTTTATATCACAACGACGCTGCCATACGTAAATGCGCCACCGCATATCGGTTTTGCCCTGGAACTCGTGCAGGCGGATATAATCGCGCGCTACCATCGATTTTTAGGAGACGAAGTAGCTTTTAATACTGGAACTGATGAACACGGAATGAAGATTTATCGGAATGCCTTGAGAGAAAACAAAGACCCGAAAGATTATGTCGATGAATATGTCAAACGTTTTGAATCCCTGAAAACCGCCCTAAACGCAAGTTACACGAATTTTATCAGGACAACCGATCCCCATCACAAAAAAGCAGCCCAGGAATTTTGGAATCGCTGCTCAGCTTCAGGAGATATATATAAAAAACTTTATTCTGTAAGATATTGCGTCGGATGCGAACTCGAAAAAACAACATCAGAACTTGATGAAAACGGCCGGTGTCTTACGCATCCCAATTTAGAAATCGAGACTATAGACGAAGAGAACTATTTTTTTCGCTGGTCGAAATATCAGGAAAAACTAATTGAATTATATTCAACCAGGCCTGATTTCGTTCTGCCAAAATTTCGGATGAATGAAATTCGCAATTTTGTATCTTCTGGTCTTCAGGATTTCAGCGTTACGCGCAAGCGCGAGAAAATGCCGTGGGGAGTGCCTGTGCCAGGGGATGAGGAGCACGTAATGTATGTATGGTTTGATGCGCTCATAAATTATATTTCGACTTTGGGCTGGCCGGAGAATGAAAAGAAGTTTAAAGATTTTTGGCCCGGCATGCAGATTGCCGGGAAAGACAATTTGCGTCAACAGACGGCAATGTGGCAGGCGATGCTGATGTCAGCCGGGCTCCCGAATTCGAAACAAATTTTGATACACGGCTTTATTGAAAGCGGCGGACGAAAAATGTCAAAAAGTTTGGGCAATGTTGTAGATCCAATTGAAGTAGTTGGGCGATATGGCACAGACGCGCTTCGTTACTGGTTTGCTAGAGAAATGCCGACTTTCGGCGACGGGGATTTTACCGAGGACAAATTTGCTTTCGCCTACGAAGGGAACTTGGTAAACGGGCTTGGGAACTATATCCAGCGCGTATCAACCATGGTCAGGAATTATTTTCCAGAGGGAATCGCGAGGCCGAGCGATGAAGATTTGCTAAAAGTGGCGCTGAAGAGAGGAGGTTCGGAATACGTCGCGCTAGAATATTTTGTGAAAGAAATAATAGCCAAAGAGTATAAAGAAGACATGGAAAAATTTGAACTCACTAAAGCAATAGACAAAGTTTTCAATCTCTTAAAAGAGCTCGACGTCTATGTTCAAGTTCACGAGCCTTTTAAGCTGGTAAAAAAGGATAAGGAAAAAGCTCGGGTAATTTTGTGGAATTTATGTTATGGCGCTGTCGGGCTTGCATGGCTTCTCGCTCCTTTCTTGCCGGAAACATCCGATAAAATATTCGATATTTTCGGAATTTCGGAGAAAATTAAACCTAAATGGGATAGTTTTAAGGCAAAAGAGCACAAAGCGCTTTTCCCCAGGATCGAAAAATGAAGTTATTTGATGTACATACACACGTCCAATTTGCGGCTTTCAAGGACGACAAAGAGGAGGTAATTAGGCGCGCGCTTGATTCCGGAATCTCGATGATAAATATAGGGACACAGCGCGATACGTCGCAAACAGCAATTGATCTGGCGAAAAAATACGAAACAGGCGTTTGGGCGACTGTCGGATTGCATCCGATCCATACTTTAAAATCTTTTCACGATGAACAAGAAATCGGCGGGAGCGGTGCTTTTGAAAGCAGAGAAGAAACATTTGACTATGAGTTTTATAGAAATCTGGCCCAAGAACCCAAGGTTGTCGCGATTGGGGAATGCGGACTGGATTATTATCGCTTGGACGAAGGGACGAAAAAGAAGCAAGAGAAGGTTTTTGTAAAGCATATTGAACTTTCACGCGATATAAAAAAACCCCTCATGATCCATTGCCGAGAGGCTTTTTCGGATCTCATCAATATTTTATTTTCTTATCGTTCCTCTCTGGCGGATAAGCCTGGGGTTGTTCATTTCTTTTCAGGAAGCAAAGAAGATGCGGCAAAACTCATGGATCTCGGCTTTTCTTTTTCCTTCGGTGGCGTTATAACATTTGCCCGCGAGTATGAAAAATTAATCAGCTATATTCCACTCGACAGAATTTTACTAGAAACAGATGCCCCATATGTCGCCCCGGTTCCATGCCGAGGAAAACGCAACGAGCCTAGCCACGTCATAGAAGTAGCGAAAAAAATCGCCGAATTAAAGGAGATTTCCCTAGAGGAAATTGCCGAAACTACTTTCAAAAACGCCGAAGCTATTTTTCTTGAAAAAAATCTTGAAAAATAATAGAATTATGCATTATGTCTGCGTATTCCAAGATAGAAAAAAAATGGCAAAAGCTGTGGCTAAGGTCCGGTGTCTATGAGCCTGATTTAAAGAAAGCAAAAAAGCCTTTCTATAATTTAATGATGTTTCCGTATCCTTCAGCGGAAGGATTGCATATTGGAAGCGTGCGGACTTTTACGGGGATAGATATTTACGGAAGGTTTAAGCGGATGGAAGGATATAACGTTTTCGAGCCGATCGGGCTCGACGGTTTTGGAATGCATTCTGAAAATTACGCGCTTAGAATCGGCGCTCATCCGATGAGGCTCGCGAAAGTAACCGAGAAAAATTTTTATCGCCAGCTTGAGATGATCGGAAACGGATTCGCGTGGAAGGAGAAACTCGAAACTTACGATACCGAGTATTACAAATGGACCCAATGGATTTTTGCGCAGATGTTTAAAAAAGGCCTCGCGTACCGCAAGCGATCGCCGGTAAACTGGTGTCCGTCTTGCAAAACAGTTTTGGCAGATGAGCAAGTCCAATCCGAAGAATGCGAAAGATGCGGATCGAAAATCGAGAAAAAAGACTTGGAACAATGGTTTTTTCGGATAACCGACTATGCCGAGAGGCTCTTGGAGAGTCTTGAGAAAATAGATTGGCCGGAAAGTATTAAAACAGCGCAGAGAAATTGGATCGGCCGCTCTGAAGGATATTCGCTGAAATTTCCCTTGATCGGCATCCCAGGACAGGAGGACAGGAAGCATTCGATTGATATTTTCACCACGCGCCCGGACACTCTTTTCGGGGTAACTTTCGTTGTGGTTTCGCCAGAGCTTGCGAAAAGATGGATCAACGCCGGATGGCATGCTTCGGACGAAGTCCAAAAATATATTTCAAAAGCTCTTGTCCTGCGCGGGAGCAAAGAGGCGTCCGTGGAGGCGGAAAAAACCGGAGTTTTTTCAGGAATATACGCGATCAATCCGGCTAATAAGGAAAAAATTCCCGTATGGGTTTCTGATTATGTCTTGGACACATATGGAACAGGGGCGATAATGGCTGTGCCCGCGCACGACAGCCGAGATTTTGAATTCGCGAAAAAATTCAACTTAACAATTCGCGAAGTCGTATCTCCCGATGGCAGAGATCATGATTTAAGAGTAGCGTTTACGGATCCCGGGGTCCTGATAAACTCCGCGAGGTTTAACGGCGCTAACTCAGAAGCGGCAAAGATTGAAATAACGAAATTTGCTGGAGGGGACAGAAAAATAAACTATCGCCTCCGGGATTGGCTCATTTCGCGACAGCGCTATTGGGGGCCGCCCATACCAATGATCTTTTGTGGCGTTTGCGGTAAATCGAGGAAAGGCGAAAGGAAAGATATGGCTGGATGGTATCCCATTCCAGAAAAAGATCTCCCAGTCAAGTTGCCTTTCATTAAAGATTATAGGCCGCGAGGAACTGGTGAATCGCCGCTCGCGAAAGATAAAAAATTCTCTAAGGTAAGATGCCCCAAATGCAAGAGCTGGGCGCGCCGCGAGACAGATGTATCCGATACCTTTTTGGATTCTACTTGGTATTTTTTCCGGTATTTGGACGCAAAAAACAAACGCATACCTTTCGACAAACTTAAGGTGAAAAAATGGCTGCCGGTGGATATGTATATAGGGGGGGCGGAGCATTCTGTTTTGCATCTTCTTTATTCTCGCTTTGTCGCCAAAGCTTTTTATGACTGGAAGATTATTAATTTCAATGAGCCATTTAAAAAATTTAGAGCTCATGGGCTTATCATTAAGGACGGCGCCAAGATGTCCAAATCCAAAGGAAATATAGTCAACCCTGACGGCTATTTTAAGGATTTCGGCGCGGATGTAATGAGGCTGTATTTGGCGTTTATGGCGCCGCTGGAGCAGGGCGGAGATTTTCGCGATCAAGGCATTTCTGGCATTGATCGGTTCTTGGCTCGCGTCAAGAAATTAAACTCTAAATTAGCAAGAACTTCTAAAGAGGGGCTTAGTGAAAATTCGGAAAAACTGCTTCATAAATCGATTAAGAAAGTTGGGGATGATATCGAAAATTTACATTATAATACAGCCATTTCTCAGTTGATGATTCTTTTAAATGAGTTTGAGAAGTTGCCATCTCTGCCGTGGCACGCCTTTGAGATATTTTTGAAACTTCTTGCTCCATTCGCACCACACTTAACTGAAGAGCTTTGGCAGAATTTTAAGAAAAATAAAATTTTCAAGAAACAAAATTCAATCCATCTCCAAAGTTGGCCTAAATTCGACTCCAAAAAAATAAAGGACGAGAGTTTTAAATTAATAGTTCAAATAAACGGGAGGGTGCGCGCAGTTTTGGATGCTACAACCGGAATTTCTGAGAAAGAGGCTATCGCGCTTGCCATGGATAATGAAAATATCAAAAAAAATCTTTCCTCGCTAGCCGGCTCTCCCAAGAAAACTATTTTTGTCCCGGACAAGTTATTAAATCTTGTAATATAATATGAAAGCTGTAATCCCATCAGCGGGCGAGGGAATCCGCTTGCGTCCTCTAACTCTCGATATGCCAAAACAGCTTTTGGTGCTTGGCGGGAAGCCTATTCTGGAACATATTTTCGATTCTCTCCCGGACGAGATTGACGAGATAATAATTGTCGTCGGTTATCTTGGAGGCAAAATAATTGAGCATTTTGGCGGCAATTTTAAGGGCAGAAAGATTAAGTATGTCTGGCAGAAGCAAAAACGCGGCACTTGGGACGCACTATTGTCGGCACAAGAACATATAGGGAAAGGAAAATTCTTAATGCTCTACGGCGACGACATTATCGATAAAAAAAGCATAAAAAAACTTTTGAAGCACGAGTTGGCTGTTCTTGCTAAGGAAGTTCCTGATCCGCGGAGATTTGGAGTGGTGGTTAAAGCTAAAAATGGAAGACTTTTGGAATTGGTTGAGAAGCCGGAAAATCCTAAATCAAATCTGGCATTGACTGGGGTAAAAATACTGGACGAAAGGATTTTTCTTTATCCTGCCGAAAGACATAAAAACGGCGAATTATACGTTACGGATTCTGTCGCAAAACTGGCTCAAGATCACAGAGTGATCGTGGAGGAGGCGGATACATGGCTCTCAATTGCGACCCCAGAAGATTTGAAGCGCATCAATGAAAACTATAAAGCTCACAAGAGAAAATCTTAAAGAAGCCGTTTTGGACCTCAATGCTGGAGAAGTTCTAGAGGTTCCAACGGATACCGTGCGGGGCTTCATTTGCGATTACTACAACAAATCCGCCGAAGAAGAGATGTTTCGGATAAAAAAGCGGCCTAAGGAAAAAATACTTTCGATTTTTGTTGCATCTATCGCGGAAGTGAAAAAAATAGTTCCGGTAAGCGAGCGCCAAGAAAGATTTTTGGCGAGAGTGTGGCCCGGGAAAGTGACGTGCGTATTAAAAAAAGATATTGGGGGATTTAGAATTCCAGATGATAAATTTATTTTAAAACTTCTTCGGGAATTTGGCGGCCCGCTTCTGCAGACTTCCGCAAATATTTCCGGCGACTCGCCAATTGGCGGAGGAACGCCTTCGACGGTTGTTGATTTGACTGGAGAAAATCCGAAAATTCTCCGCGAAGGCGCGGTCCGCGGCGCAGAGTTGCAAAAGATTTGGGAAGATTCTAGATAAAATACCGTGTTTAAACTCAGAGCCAGGGTTCCCTATTCTTATTCTACGCTATAGCGCAAAATAAGGATAAGCATTATTTTACCTGCGATCTGTCTAGAATGATGTATAAAGATTTGAAGGAAGATGAAGCGAGGTGCTAGGATTATTGGTATGAATTCCGAGACTCGATCTTGTCAAAATTGTAAAGCCGAATTCATCATAGACGCTTCGGATTTTAAATTCTATGAAAAAATCTCCGTCCCGCCCCCGACCTGGTGCCCGGAGTGCCGCGCCCAGCGCAGGATGGTTTTGAGAAATGAACGTTCTCTTTATAATCGAAAATGCGACTTATGTAAAAAAGACATCATAGCTGTATATCATAAAAATGTTCCATTCCCAGTTTATTGTTTGGGTTGTTGGTATTCAGATAATTGGGATCCTTTGATTTATACGCAAGAATACGATTTTTCAAAAAACTTTCTTTTGCAATTTAAAGAACTACAGAATAAGGTCCCACGCTTAGCATTATTTGGGGAAGATAATCTAAATTCCCCTTATACTAATTATACGTGGAATAGCAAAAACGTTTACCTTTCTCCCTCCACTCTTTTTTCAGAAGATATAATGTACTCCATTTTTTCCGATCATTCTTATAACTGTATGGATTGCACCAGGATAGCTAATTGTGAAATCTGTTATGGCAATGTCAACGCAGATAAATGTTATCATTCTATGTTTTTGGTTCGCGCACAAAATTGCATAGATTCGAGTTATCTTTTCGATGCCGGCAATTCTAATTATTGCTTTATGAGTGCAAATATCCGCAATAAGCAATATATGATAGAGAACAAGGCATATCCCAAAGAAGAATATGCTGAAAAATTAAGTAAATATGATTTCGGGAGTTATGAAGAACAGCAGAAACTTGCTAAACGTTTTTCTCAACTGAAAGAATCTGCCTTGCATAAATTTGCTAACGTTCTCAAATCTTTTAATTCTTTCGGTGATAATTTATCAAATAATAAAAATGTGCGACATTGTTTTGATATCTATGATTCAGAAAATATCGCTTATTCTTTTAGAGGCTTCAGTCTTAAGGATGTTTTTGATGTTTATGCATGCGGTCCGCGGTGTGAACTTACATATGACAGTATTAATATAGGCCTTGATGATTCAAGATATAAATTTTCTGTAAATTGTTGGGGAGGAAACTTTGAAATTTTATACAGTGATCTTTGTATGAATTCGCAGAATCTTTTTGGTTCAGTAGGCCTCCGCTCCAAATCCTACTGCATCCTGAACAAACAATACACCAAGGAAGAATACGAAACACTCGTCCCTAAGATAATCAAACACATGAACGACATGCCATATATAGACC
>Ga0209211_10007707_pt1 | contig 15016 bp, 14 predicted proteins | sample RifGroA2_FD_183992 | JGI IMG/M metagenome (GOLD analysis project Ga0209211, IMG submission 183992) | Groundwater microbial communities from Rifle, Colorado, USA - Groundwater A2 (SPAdes) (version 2) | ecosystem: Environmental > Aquatic > Deep subsurface > Groundwater | place: Rifle, Colorado... | reverse complement strand
GCTTTTATTTCTCCATTTATCCATTTAGGAATTGCGTCAATTAGCATTTCTCCGCCCAATTCCGCCAATTTTTCCTCCAGTTGTTTTGCGCTTGGTTTTGGAAATTGAAAATTGGAAATTGAAAATTCCAATTTTCGCTGAGCGAGAATTGGACCATGGTCTACTTGCTCGTCCATAAGCATTATCGTCGCCCCCGTCTTTTCCTCTCCGCTTAAAATGAAGGATTGAATGGGGGAAGGGCCTCTGAATTTTGGCAATAAGGACGGATGGACATTGAGTGTTCCGAATTTAGGAATATCTAAAATTGATTTAGGAATAATTTTTCCGTAAGAAGCGACGATGAATAAATCAAGCCACTTGGCGGTTAAACCGCCAAGTGGCGGTTTAACCGCCAAACGCTCCGGCTGGATTATTTTTAGATTGTGTTTTTGGGCAAAGACTTTCACCGGTGAGGGAGTCATAATCATTTTCCGGCCTTGCGGTTTGTCTGGAGTTGTAATCACAAGGCTTGGGATATAACCGTTCTCAATCAGTTTATCAAGAATTTTCACCGCAAATTCCGAAGTGCCGAAAAATGCGAAATTTAAGTTTTTATTAGTCATTGTTTAATATCAAAAATGTGTATCTTATTTCTGCTCCAGCTGAAATAGCGCAGGATTTTTAATTTTTTGTATTTTCTATTTTTTCAAGATTAACGGCGGTGTCGGTAAATAGGATACCGTTCAGGTGGTCCATTTCGTGCTGGAAGATTTGGGCGAGCAAGCCGGAGGCGCCACGGGAAAATTTTTCTCCTTTCTTGTTATAGGCTTCTATGGTCACTTTTTCGGCTCTTGAAACCGTACCGAAAATACCGGTTACGCTAAGACAGCCTTCTCTGACTATCTGCTTTTTCTTGGAAATCTTAGTGATTTTCGGGTTTATAAAAACGACCGTCTCGGGTTTTTCTCCGACGCTTCGGTCGGAGCTCCGACCTTGCGTCGGAGTTTCTTTTTTTTCTTGGATTTCTTTTAGCTCCCGAGCGGTTTTATTTTCCGTGTATTCTTTCAAAACGATGAAAATCCGGAGCGGTATGCCGATTTGAGACGCCGCCAAAGCCACGCCGTCTTTGGCGACGGAAAGAGCATCAGTCATTTGAGCTAGAATCTTCTTTATTTTTGCCGATTTAATCTCGGCCAAACTGATTTCCTTGGCCGTTTCTCTTAAAACCTTATCGCCCGTTTGGACTATGTTTGTCATTTTTTTATTCTAACATCAAATAAAACATTACAGCAAACTTTCCGGACCGATGTCTATTTTCCAGGATGGGGGAAGAGAAGACAAGATTCGGGATAATTTTTCTTGACCTTGAGGCCATGAAGCCGGGTCAATTTTAAGCAAGATGTGTTTTATGTACAAATCTTTTATTTTCGGGATGAAGGCCGGGTAGCTTGCCGGTTTCCATTCGTCCAGAATTTTTTGCAAAGCCTCTGTTTCTTTATTTAATTGGTTTTCGTTTTTTCCTTCTTTGGTAATTTTTATCAGCAACTTGAACGGCGGATATTGGAAAATCTTCCGGCTCGCTGTTTCTTCTTTGTAAAATCCGGAAATATTTCCTCTTAAGACATTGTCAAAAATAGGCAGTTCCGGAAATCTGGTCTGGATTATGAAAGATTTTTTGGCCAAAGACTTGAGTTTTAAAAGAAGATGGAAAACTTTTTCGTTCATTTTGAATTCCGGCAAAGTGAACAGTCCGTCCACTGATATGGCGACAACCCGGTCAACCGGTCGGTTTATGTAAGAAAAAATCATTTCCGTTCCTACAAGAATCCCTCCATCTGATAAAAATTCTTCGGCGATTTTTTTTCCGGCTTTTTCGTTGGGAATAAAGTCGGAATCCATTTCAAAAATTTTTGCGCCGGGGAAAAAGCCTCTCATTTCTTCCGCCACCATTTGCGTTCCGATGCCGTAAGATTCCAGTCGCCAGCTTTTGCAATAAGGACACTTGTCCGGCGCAGGCAGTTCTGAAAGGCACTTGTGGCATCTTTGGACGTTTTTTGAATCCGTTTTTCGCATAACCACCGGCGTGTCGCATTTTCCGCACAGTATAGTCCGGTGGCAATCGGCGCATATCGTTGTCGGGTGGTAACCTTTGCGATTGGCGAATATTATTATTTTTTCGTTCTTGGCGATTGCCTCGTCCATTATCCGCATGAGCCGGGGAGTGGAAACGAATTTCCGCTGATTTGTTTTCTTTTCTTCAAAATATTCTTTGGCATCTATGATTATTTGTTCCGCCGATGAAACCAGTCTTGCGTGGCGATTTGAAGAAGGAGAAAATTCTCCGGACTCCTGCCTGTAAAAAGTTTCTGTCCGGACAAGCTCGTCTCCGAAAATCAGGCGGGCTTTTATTTTATCGCTTATTATCTCGGCTGATTTTCTTGCGTCGGTGTAGGGTCTTTTCTGATTTTTATAAGCCGAAGAACTTTCTTGGTCAATTATTATGGCGCCGAAATCGCGTCTGGGAATGGACAGGAATATTTTTGTGGCGATTATCAAAACGGGATGTTTTTCTTCAACAATCTTTTCCCATTCTTCCTCCATTTTTTTCTTTGGCATTTTTCCGGATAAGACAAAAACATATTTTTCTATTCCGCGCCCAAGTTCAGCGGCCATTTTTTCCATATCGGCAGTAGTCGGCAAGCACAAAAAAACTGATTTATTTTTGGCCAGTTCTTCTCGGACAATGCTTTTGTAATGCTGGATTCTTTCCTCCGCTGGGGATTGAATGACTGTAATTTCGTGTCTTTTTCCTGCCTGTCCGGCAGGCAGGCCCGAGCCGACGGCGGTTTGTTCCGATATCTTGAGTATTTTCAACTCGGAACCGCTTTCCAGTATCGCTTGCGGAACGAAATCTTTTATCACGGAACCCGGCGTAGAGAGATAATATTCGGCAATCTCTTTGCAGGCTTCCAAAAATTCCGGCGTTATGAAATTGGCGGAAATTACCGATTTGACCGGCTTAATGGAGAAATCCGAACCCTTAAGGCTGGTTTTTGATTCTTTGGCGTCAGACACGGCGCTGACAATGGCGGGAATTTCTTTTTTTCTTACCGGGACGGAAACCAGCGCGCCGACGGAAACGTCTTTGGAAGTGAAATAGGAAAGTTTTTCTTGGGGGATTCCTTTGGCTATCGGGATGACATCGATTATTTTCATTTTATTTTTCCAATTATTTTTTGCTGATATTCCATCCATTCTGGCAAAAAAACCGGCGGAAGTAAATGGTCTTTTTATTTTAAAATAGCGTCCTGACTTATGGTCAAGACGCTATTTTTGTCTTTTTAAGAAAAATCAACTCTGTATCATTTCCTTTTCTATTTCTTTTTTTGCCCTCCTTTCACTTTCAAATATAGAAAAAGGTTTAAACAAAAGATGGTTTTCTAAATCTAACACTTCATTCCAGCTCTCCTTTAAAAAATTTTTAGAAATATGGTCAAAAAGTTCAATGCCTTTTTTTGCCAATCCGCCACTTTCAAGAAAAAAGTTTATCTCAATTCTTTTTAATTCTTCTTTTTGATTTTCCGCATAGATTAGTCCGGAATTTTTTTCTAAGCAAAAATTCCAATTATCAAATATACGGAATTTAAGAATAAAAATTTTAATGTTTGTATTAGAGTAACTTTTACTAAAAAAAGGATGGATATTCATCCAATCTTTTTTTCTTTTTGCAAACCACCAATTCCGAATATTGTTATTTAAAACATCGTGATATTTTAGAAACTCTTCATCCTCTACCGCAACATACGGCCCGCAAATAATTTGCAATTTACAATCTCGGGGAAGATACTCGGCTATTTCGGAGTATCTTCTAGTATCCAGTTCCCCGTCTAAAAGAAAAAGTTCTTTCCCTTGTCTAAATATGTCTTTCAATGTTTTGTCTGCAATATATCCACGCACGTTTTTAGTACAAAATGGGAATCTGCAAATGGAAGAAATAAACAAATTATATAATACAACAACTCCTCCTTGCTTTTCATTCATTTTTCACCCTTTCTTTTTTAAAAGTGGATTTAGTAAATGTTAATGTCCTATTTAAAACCATATTACTTTTTTTAAAAAATAATGCAATCCAATGCGTAATGTATAGTTATTAATTTTTTTAAATTTCAGTTTACCAGCGATAGCAAATATAGTATAATTGTTGCATGTCGCAAAGGTTTGGAAAAAATCAGCAAAAACTGCTTCTCTTGCTTATGGGAGGATTAACATTGTCTCTTTCTCGAAACCCGCGCCAATATTTCAGGACATTAAAAGCCATAGGCAAAGGTTATGCCGAAATTGAACGACAAGCTCTCAAAAACGCCATTGTCGATTTGTATAAATCAAAAATGCTAGAACAAAAAGAGAACAACGACGGATCTTTAACTATTGTTTTAACCGAGAACGGCAAAAGAAAAGCTTTAACTTATCAAATTGATGAAATGAAGATTAAAAAAGCCCAAAAATGGGACAAAAAGTGGAGGATTGTTCTTTTTGACATACCGGAAAAGAAAAAGAAAATCAGAGAGGCCATTCGTCATCATCTTAAGAATTTTAATTTTTTTGAATATCAAAAAAGCGTGTTCGTTCAGCCTTACGACTGCAAAAACGAAATAGAATATATCATTGAATTTTATAACATTAGAAAATATGTCAGATTTATCATTGCTGATTCGTTGGATAATGAGTTGCATTTGATTAATCATTTTAAACTGGATTAAACTAAACAGGATCAGATTATCTAATTTTGTAAAAAATGAAATTAAGGTATATTTGCTATCGCTGGTAAAGTCTAATTTGTGAAAAGAGGATTTTGGAAGAAAGTTTTTGCCGGATTTTTGTTTGCAAGAAAATTCAAAAACATTATTATTGTTTTGTGACAAATTACATAATCAACGGCGGGAAAAAATTGAAAGGGGAGATAACGGTCAATTCTTCCAAAAATTCGGCGGTGGCTATTTTGTTGGCTTCTCTTTTGAATGACGGCAAGACGACAATAGTCAACTTGCCGAAAATTGAAGAAGTCGCGAGGATAATTGAAATTTTGGAAAGCATTGGGGTAAAAACGGCTTGGCAAGGCAAAGACTTGAAAGTGTCTCCGCCGGAAAAATTAAAACTGGAAAAATTGGACATTGAAGCGGCTTTAAAGACCAGAATAATGATATTGCTTATAGGTATCTTGGTTCATAAGTTTAAGAAATTTTCCCTGCCTTTTTCCGGCGGTTGCAAGCTGGGCAAGAGAACGGTTACGCCTCATCTCTATGCGCTGGAAAAATTCGGGATAAAAATAAAGGTCAAGGAAAACGAATACGAAATCAGCCGGAATAATCTGGTTCCTTGCGAGAATATAATAATGTACGAATCCGGCGACACAGCGACGGAAAACGCCATTTTGGCGGCGGCGCTGATTGAAGGAAAAACGGTTATCAAATTCGCTTCGGCCAATTATCAAGTCCAAGATTTATGCCATTTTTTGGCCGGTTTGGGCGTGAAGATGGAAGGAATAGGAACGACCACTTTGACCATTTTCGGCCAAGAAAATATTAACCGAGAATATTCTTTTCAATTAAGCGAAGACCCGATAGAAGCGATGTTTTTTATAACTTCGGCAATTGTGACGAAATCTTCAATTGTTATCAGGCGATGCCCTTTGGATTTTTTGGAGTTGGAATTGTTCAAGTTGGAAAAAATGGGATTCAAATACAAGATTGTCAGAGAATACAAATCGGAAAACGGATTCGCCCGGCTGGCGGACATAAAAACATATCCTTCGGAAATGGTCGCGCCGGAAGAAAAAATTTACGGCCGGCCTTATCCGGGACTCAACATAGACAACTTGCCGTTTTTCGTCCCAATCGCCGCGCAGGCCGTCGGGGAAACCTTGATTCATGATTGGGTCTACGAAAATAGGGCCATATATTACACGGAATTAAATCGCTTGGGAGCCAAAATAGATTTAGCCGACACTCATCGGGTTTTCGTGAAAGGGCCGACGGAATTCAAACCGGCGGAAATCACTTGTTTGCCCGCCTTGCGTCCTTCTGCCATAATACTGATAGCTATGCTTGCCGCCCGTGGCCAATCCGTGCTAAAAAATACGTATACTATAGAAAGAGGCTATGAAGACATTTGCGGGAGGCTGGCAAGTATTGGAGCCGATATAAAAAGAATAGCAACTAATGAATAGCAAGAAACAGATTTTATTTTTTAGATTTTAAATTTGAGATTGCAACATGGGATTTTTCAACAAAAAATTAGGCATTGATTTGGGCACGGCCAACACGCTGGTTTTTGTTCCCGGCAAGGGGGTGATTTTAAACGAGCCGTCCGTGGTGGCTATTTCCTTGCCGGACAATAAAGTTATGGCAGTGGGAGACGAAGCCAGAGCGATGGTCGGCCGAACTCCGGACACCATCACCGCTTATCGGCCGATGAAAGACGGAGTGATCGCCGATTATCGGGTGACGGAAGCGATGCTGAAATATTTCATCTCCAAAGCGATGGGAAAATGGAGTTTTGCCAAGCCGGAAGTGCTGGTTTCGGTGCCGGCCGGAGTTACTTCCACCGAAAGAAGGGCGGTGGTGGAAGCGGCTATAAAAGCCGGAGCAAAAGCGGCTTACGTGATGAAAGAGCCGATTTTGGCCGCTATCGGCGCGGGTATTTCCATCCAAGAGCCGATAGGGCATATGGTGGTTGACATCGGCGGGGGAACGACGGACGCGGCCGTTATCTCTTTGGGAGGCATTGTCGCTTCCGCGTCGTTTAAATGCGCCGGGGACAAAATCAATCAGGCCATCGCCGATTACATCAAGAAAAATTTTAATCTGTTTATCGGCGACAGGACGGCTGAAGATATAAAAATAAAAATCGGTTCGGCGGTTTTGATGGACGAGGAAATGGTTTATAAAATTAAAGGCCGGGACTTCCTCACCGGTTTGCCCCGAGCGGCGGAAATTACCACCAACGAAGTCGTGAAAGCGATTGATTCCGAACTCAAAGATATGATGAAGGTCATCAAAAATGTCTTGCAGGAAACTCCGCCCGAACTTTCTTCCGATATCATAGACAACGGCATTACGCTGACCGGCGGGTCTTCGCTTTTGAGGAATTTGGACGAGCTGGTTTTCCGTTCTACCGGCGTAAAAGCTCATGTCGCCGATGACGCATTGCTCTGCGTCGCCAAAGGCGCCGGTCTGGCTCTGGATCATTTGGATACCTACAAAAAAAGCATTATCGCCAAGAAGTAGTTTTTATGCACCCGATTCTAAAAGCTCATATTGAGAAAAAGGAATTTCATCACGCTTATTTGCTTTGCGGGGACGGGGAAGCTGGCAAAAAAATGGCCGAGGAAGCGGCCAGAGCCATACTATCGGAAGACAATCTGGAGTCTCATCCGGATTTTTCGTATAGCCGTTTCGGATTATTCGGCATAAACGACAGCCATAATCTGACGAGCTGGGCGGCGACGAAATCTTTTTTCGGCCAAGGGAAAGTTTTAGTTATGGAAGTTTTTTCCTTCAATATGGAATCATCCAACGCGCTTTTGAAAACTCTGGAAGAGCCGGGCGAGAAAATCCATTTTTTCATCATCGTTCCGTCGGCGGAAAATGTCATACCTACTCTTCGCTCAAGGCTGACCGTTATTGATATTTCTTCAGGCAAAGAAGAGTTGGAAACAGAAACACTGGAAACCGGACGGAAATTTTTAGCTACTTTGCCCAACAAGAGACTGGAAATGATAAAAAAATTGTCCGCAAAAAACGATGAGGAAAATGAATTACTTTCGGAATCGGTCGTGAACAAACAAAAAGCTATCCAATTTTTAAACACTTTGGAATTTTTTCTTCACTTGGACATTGAATGTCCAAGTGAACAAGTCAAATGGCGGGCCTTGGAAGAATTATCCCGAAGCCGGCAATTTATATCCGACAAGGGAGCCTCGGCTAAAATGATTCTGGAACATCTGGCGCTGGTGTTGCCTGTTTTCAAATAAACGATAAAATTGATACAATAAGAGCGCAATTGTTATGAAAAAAGGTAATTATGTAAAATTTTTACTTGCGTTTACGAATCGCTTGACTTCTAGCGAGCGATTGTTTAATATTAGAGCATTAATCTCACTGCCTTCTCGGCGTTATTGTCGGGACGGCAGTTTTTTTATTTATCCATGATTATGAATAGAGTTTTTGTTTTCATTGACGGAAATAATTTTTATTTTAAATTGAAAGAATTGTCTTCGCAATTAGACGGAAAATTTTCTTTGCTGGAGTTTGATTTTAAAAAATTTTGTGAATGGCTCGCCGGATCTGATAATCTAATAGATATTCGTTATTACATTGGCGCCTTGAAAAGGCAACGCAATAATGAAAAGTCGGAAAAAATGTACGCTGATCAGCAAAAACTGATTAGCAGATTGCAAAATAAAAACATTTCTACGGTTTTCGGACATTTGATTCAGCATCCAGACAAGACATTTCACGAAAAAGGTGTTGATGTGAAAATAGCGGTTGAAATGATCAGATACGCAAGGGAAGATAAATACGATACGGCATATTTATTAAGTTCTGATACGGATTTGGTTCCGGCCGTTGAAGAGGTTAATTCACTCGGCAAAAAAGTTTGTTATGTGGGGATAGCGAAAGGGCAGTCTTTCGGATTGACGAAAGCTTCCGGCGACGTAAGATTATTGAGACCGGAAGAAATAAAAAAATTCTTGCCAAAATATTTTTTATAATAAAATGTCTAAAACAGTTATTAGTTTCATAAAAACATTCAACCAAATCTCCAAATCCGACGCTCCCATCGCCGGAGGCAAAGGCGCTTCTTTAGGGGAAATGACCCGAGCGGGGATTCCAGTGCCTCCCGGCTTCGTTGTCCTTTCCTCCGCCTTTGAAAATTTCTTGGAAAGCGCCGACCTTAGCGTGGAAATAGATTCTATTCTTCATACCGTCAACCACAAAGAAATGCATACAGTGGAAGACGCTTCCGGTAAGATAAAAGACTTGATTCTAAAAGCCGAGATGCCCCAAGATATAAAGGAAGAAATAACAAAAGAATTCAAGAAGCTGAAAACAAAATTCGTGGCCGTGCGTTCTTCCGCCACCGCCGAAGATTCTTCTTTTGCCGCTTGGGCGGGACAGCTGGACAGTTTCCTCAACACCATCGAAGAAACTTTATTGGAAAATGTCCAAAAATGTTGGGCATCACTGTTCACTCCCCGGGCCGTTTTTTACCGGTTTGAGAAAGGTTTGCATAACAGCAAAATATCGGTCGCCGTGGTCATTCAAAAGATGATAGAATCCGAAGTCTCCGGCATCGCTTTCTCCGTCCATCCCGTCACTCAAGACCACAATCAACTGATCATAGAAGCCGGTTATGGCTTGGGCGAAGCCATCGTTTCCGGCCAAATTACCCCCGACTCTTATGTTATAGAGAAAAACCCGAGAAGAATCATAGACAGAAACGTCTCCACTCAAGAAAGAGGCATTTACCGAAAACCCAAAGAAGGCGGCAACGAATGGCAAAACATTCCTCAAGATAAAGGTAAGAAACAAAAATTGACCGACGGTCAAATCTTGGAACTTTCCGAACTGATTCTAAAAATAGAAAATCATTACGGCACACCTCAAGATATTGAGTGGGCATATGAAAACAACAAATTCTACATAACGCAGTCAAGGCCGATAACGACGCTGGGAAAATAATATGGAAAATTTTGAAACAAAAAATATCTCGGAAAATATAGAAAACAAGTATGGTAAAAATGTTAAGATACACGCTATTTTTTTGCGCCATGGAGAAAAAGAAACAGATATGACCGCTGCTGATACCGGTTTGACCGAGAGAGGAAGAAGAGAAAGCTTAGAAATTGGCAGAAAATTGGATGAAAAAGATTTGATAAAAGCTTATAGTAGCGATACTGACAGAACAAAAGAATCAGCCGAACTGATAGTTTTCGCTTCACCGACAGAGAAAAAAATGAAGCACAGAATAGAAAAAGAATTAAGTTTTTATTATGACAAAAACGGAGTTTTTTTTAACAACTTGATGAAAGCTAAAAAAGAAATGTTGGGGAATGGCTTCAAAGAACTTCAAGAAGAAGAAAAAAAGGAAAAAATGGAAAAATATGAAAATTGGGCAACTGATTATTATTTAAGTTTTAGCGAGCAAAGACCGGATGAAAGCACAATGTCTCCTGTTGAAACAGCGGCCATTATGGCTAAACGAGTGGAAACATATATAAAAATGGCAGACAGATTGCGTTCCAATTCTGATATTCAGATGATTAACGATACTCACGATCTAAACCTAGCCGCTTTTTTAAAAGAAGCCTTGGTGAGAGATGTCAACGGCCAAAAAATCAGAGGATTTAAAAGCATAGAGGAAATTGGCGGGTCGTTAGCATTTAACGAAGGATTTGAAATTATTGTTGAGAACGATGAAGAAGGCAAAAAAAATATAAAATTTGTGTTTAGGAAGCGGCAATATGAGTTGGATTTTCAAAGATTAAATGAACTGTCTAAAATTGCCAAAGATGTAGAAAAAAATTTTTAAAACAGTTATGAATAAAAAAGAATTAGATAAAATCATTAAAAAAATTCCAGAAGATTTATTTATGGTCGTAAGAGATTTATCGTTGTTGAGTTGTTCAATTTTTGGCGAATCTCAATCTGTTGTTATCAAAAAAAATTTTGGAGTAGTATTTTATACCTTTTGGTCAATTAAAAACAATCAAGTCAGTCTTTATAGATCCGAAAAGGAAAACTCCAAGTTTTCAAAAATAATAGCGTTGCGTTGCCGGCGCGATGAAAAATACGCTAAAAATTTATCAAAAAAATTAATCAAACTGACTGATTGGTTTGATGATTTTTTAAAAGAAAACAAAAAAACAGTTGATTTTAAAAATAAAGCCAAATCGTTCTTTATTAATTACAAAAATTTTTACGCTCTTCATCAGGCGATTTATTGGGGTGGCGATTATTTATCAAAAACAAAGAATAAAAATTATGATAATCTCGCAATAGATATTTTGAAGCATGCTTATAAATACAACGAACTAATTATTCCAAAAATAGAAAATTATTTTAAAAAATTAAAAATAACAAATTTTTTATATGATGAAATTATCAACGAAAAAGTTAAAATGTTAAGCGGAATAAGTTTGTTGTTTTTTGGCGGTCGGCGCTTTATCTTGTCGCCGAGTGAAACAGAAAAATTGGAAAAAATTATAGAGGATAAACAAAAGCGCGCCGATAATTTAATCAAAGAATTTAAAGGGTTGTCTGCAACCAAAGGTGTATATAAAGGAAAGGTAAGATTAGTGACGGATTTAAACAACTTAAAAAATGTAAAAGTGGGCGATGTTCTTGTTACTCACATGACCAGACCGCAATTTAATTTACAAATAAAAAATTCCGGCGCAATAATTACAAACGAAGGAGGAATTCTGTGTCATGCCGCATTGCTCGCCAGAGAATTTAACATTCCCTGCATAGTTGGCACAAAAATCGCCACCAAAGTTCTCCACGACGGCGATTTGGTAGAAGTGGATGCGGACAATGGGGTAGTGAGGATTATTAAAAATAAGTGAAAATAATTTTTTAGAAAAAATGAGCAATAAAACTGTACTTTATCGCAAATATCGGCCGCAGAGCTTTGAGGAAGTTTTGGGGCAGGATCATATTGTTTTGGTTTTGAAAAACGCCGTTAAGACTGGGCGAATTTCCCACGCTTATCTTTTCTCCGGTTCCAGAGGGACGGGCAAGACGAGTTTGGCCAGAATTTTGGCCAAAGAAGCGGGATGCTCTGATGTTGACCTTATAGAAATTGACGCCGCCTCTTCGCGAGGCATAGACGAGATACGGGCGTTAAGGGAAGCAGTGAGATTTTCTCCTCTGCAAGGCAAGGTAAAAGTCTACATCATAGACGAGGCGCATATGCTGACCAAAGAAGCCTTTAACGCTTTGCTTAAAACTTTGGAAGAGCCGCCCGAGCACGCCATTTTCATATTGGCAACGACGGAAACGGACAAAATGCCGGAGACGATAATTTCCCGATGCCAGAATTTTTCTTTTCGCAAAATTTCCGAAGAAGTCTTAAGATCTGCGCTGAAAAATATCGCCCAAAAAGAAGGTTTTGAAATAGACGACGGAACGGCCGGCCTTATCGCTCTTGGCGCGGAAGGGTCTTTCCGCGACGCGCAGGGAATGTTGGAGCAGATAATTTCCATGGGCGATAAAAAAATAACGGAAGAAAACGCCCGCCGATTTTTGTCCGCCCCGCCGAGGGAATTGATAGAAAAATTCATCAACGCCGTTTTGGAGAAAAAAGCGGAAACAGGTTTGGAGGCTGTCCAAGCGGCGATGGAAAAAAACGCGGATATGAAAATTTTTTATAAAATGATTTTGCGGGATTTGCGTTCGGTTATTCTGCTTAAACTGGCTCCGGCGATGAAAAAACAAATCCAAGATTCGTATAGTGAAAACGAATTCAAGTTTTTGGAGCGCTGCAAAGACTCGGCCAAGCCGGGCGAGCTGGAAAGGGCGCTGAAAATAATGCTGGAATATTACGAAACCCGCTCCCGTTCTTACTTGCCCCAGACTCCGCTGGAACTTGCCTTATTGGCGATAATCAGCGATGGCAAGTAGGCTGAATTTATAAAAAAGGAAACGCAACAATAAAGTTTATTATAGAGGTATTAAAAATCATCCCCTTATTTAGGCGATAGCAGAATTAAGGGGAACATTTCAAATTTTTAAAATTCTACTACTAATTATGCTCCAGCATTTTTAAGCGTATAATTTAATATTCAACACCTTTAATTTTTCCGTCAAATGTGTTAAAGTATTGTCGAAAAGTGTTAAAAGATAAATTAAAAAATTATTTACAAAATAAAGACATTGACCTCAAACCTGCGGGATCGTCTAATGGTAGGACATCGCCCTTTGAAGGCGAGTATCTTGGTTCGAGTCCAGGTCCCGCAGGTTTGGGGTTGAATAGTCGCCTCATCGGCGACCCGCCGGAGAGGCGGGGACAGGGGACTTTGAATCCCCTAATCTAGGTTCGATTCCTAGTCCGGCAGCCACCTTGAGATAGGTTCTGGCTACGAGGAATGTAAATTTATGAAAATTTTAGATACTATATTAAGGTTCTGGGCAGTTACGTTGCCACACATTCTTGTGTGGCTTGCGCTCGCAATTCTTGCAAATACAGCACTTCAAACTTTTACTAAAGAAGGCACTTTTACATCTTTACTACAATTATTTTTCTCTGCGATAGCATTGGTTATCGCTCTCGCCTCTGTTACCTTCGCCTATGCAAAGGCCAAGGAAAAGAATGAAGAAGAGTATCAGAAGCTTGTTTCTGCTGGAGAGATGTTTTTCTATGCTGCCCTTATCTTGATAATGGTCTTCCTCATAAGTTGGTTGGCGTTTCAGGCAGATCATTTTACTAAGCAATTTTCTTGGTATGGGTATGTTAAATGGCCGTTAAGAATAATTTTTGGAACACCTTTTGCTTTTTTAATCTTTGCTGCAAACGCATTGTCCAAAGCCATAAAGATTCTCGAAACAAACTTGTGGTTTAAGGTTAAAGAAGAAATTAAATAGCCATTCCTAGAAGCATCAAAATAGTAAAATAAAAATAATCAAAAAACCCTTGTTTGGCTTGATGGAGAAATTTACTAGATCGAATCGGCCAATCAAATTTGACACAACAAATACAAAAACTTATATTTTAATCAATAGCGTTTGGAGCTCTTTTAAATAAAACAATAAAACAACAAACAATAAAACTAAAGGAGAAAAAATATGCAAAAGGAAAAAGTTTTATTCACGCTTTGTTTTCCCGTTAAGGAAGATAAAATTCTTCTTGCTTTGAAGATGAAAAAAATCGGGCAAGGTTGTTGGAACGGATACGGAGGAAGAATTGACGATGAAGAAACTCCGGAACAATCAATGATAAGAGAATTGGAAGAAGAGGCCAAGGTAAAAGCGTTTCCGAACGCCCTTGAAAAGGTGGCGATTATGGATTTCATAAATACCGAGACCGACGGAAGTGTCTTCGTTTGCAGGGTTCATATATATCTGCTTCATCAATGGGAAGGCGATTTCCAGCCGACGGACGAAATGGCAAGTCCGACTTGGTTTGAGAAAAAAGAGTTGCCGTTGGACGGTATGATGCCCGCGGACAGGGAATGGTTGCCGATTGTTTTGGATGGAAAAAAGATAATAGGAGAAGCCCAGTATGGGCCTTTTCAAAAAACACTGCTTAAAGAGGTAAAATTGCGATATGTTGATTTTTTCCCCGATAGTTAAAGCCCGATTCTTTTAAAAGAATCGGGCTTTTCTCATTAACGCCGGACTTCGACGAGCTGTGGATAACTCAAGCTTTGATAAATTTTTAGTATGATATAATAAATAAAAATAATTATATTATCAGCTTAATTATCAAGGGGAACAAATTATGGCAAAAAAATTATATTTTCTTTTCGCGGTCGTTTTGTTTATCGCGGCGGCCGGTTTTAATTTTGCTTTTGCAGAGGAGACGATGAGGCGGCCGGACAGAATAGAGATAAAAAGTTTGCGGTCCGAGCCGGCAAAAGGCGGGATAAACATAAGCGCGGTTTTGGCCAACCCCAGCGCCGAAATGGAAACTTACCCTTCCACTTATCTCATTCGCCTGCAGGAAACCAACCCTTTGGTTAAGCCGAAAAATCCCGATTTCTCCCCGTCCTCATTGATCGTCTCGGCCATAGAAGGAGACGGCAGTCCCGACTACATCACCCTGAAGCCGTTGGAAGAAAAAACGATTGATTTATTTTTGCCCATCAGCCAATACGCCCCTTTAAACGACTACAATCTTATCGTCAGCTACATATATTCGGACGGGCGGGGATTGGGAACGGCGGACAAAATCATTCCCAATTTCGGCTATAATTATAAAGAAGGCAAGTTATACAAAAACGGTTTTATTGATTTTGACCAAGAAAATTGCTATT
>Ga0209211_10007702_pt1 | contig 15021 bp, 9 predicted proteins | sample RifGroA2_FD_183992 | JGI IMG/M metagenome (GOLD analysis project Ga0209211, IMG submission 183992) | Groundwater microbial communities from Rifle, Colorado, USA - Groundwater A2 (SPAdes) (version 2) | ecosystem: Environmental > Aquatic > Deep subsurface > Groundwater | place: Rifle, Colorado... | reverse complement strand
ATTCTCTGGATTGCATTGATTGCCATGTTTGTTTTTTTTGAAAAGATACTCGGAAAAGAAAAACTTGTAAGCTATATTTCCGGAACTGCTTTGATTCTGTTTGGAATTTACATGATTTTTCCGAAACTTTAATATACTTTTTTGAATAAGCCATTCCTGGTGCTCAAATGAAAACAGGATACAAAGTCTATGACTGCATGACAACAAAGCCTATTTCCTGCCCTTCAGACACAACCCTGCAGGAATGCGCAAAAATCATGGACAAAAACCACGTCGGCGCATTGGTCATAAAAGACAACGGAGATTCCGAAGGGCTGATTACTGAGCAGGACATTGTGAGGAAAGTCATTGCAGAAGGCATTAATCCCTCCGACAAAAAGGTCAAGGACTTTATGGAGACAGAGCTCATCACAATTTCTCCTAAAGAGGACATTTACGACGCGCTGATAAAGATGAGGGACTTGAATATCAGGCATCTTCCGGTTGTTGAAAACAAGAAGATGGTTGGCTTGCTCACGCTGAAAGACATACTTAAGATTGAGCCGCAGTTGTTTGAGCTTCTGATTGACAAGTGGAATTTGAGGGAAGAGGCGAGAAAGCCCGTCAACAGGATAATCCAGCGAGAAGCTATCTGCCAGGCCTGCGGAGCTTACGCTGAAAACATAAAGAAAATAAAGAGCATGCTTCTCTGCGAGAGATGCGCAAAAGAGCAAAATTAAGAAATAATCCACAATCTTTATAAACAACCCGTGCCTCTTTTTTCTTTTGATATGGACTTCAAGAACAGGGACATCATCTCAATCAGTGATTTTACCAAAGAGGAATTGCTGCATATTCTCAAGGTTGTCGCCTCATTTGAAAGAAAGCCTGACTTCAACATTCTGAAGGGAAAGATACTTGCCTCATTGTTTTTTGAGCCGTCTACAAGGACAAGATTAAGCTTTAATTCTGCAATGGAAAAGTCCGGCGGCAAAGTTATTGGATTTTCAAGCGCCAGCAGTTCTTCTGTTGAAAAAGGGGAATCATTGTGGGATACCATAAAGATGATTGAGCAATATGCCGATGCAATTGTCATAAGGCATCCTTTAGAGGGCTCTGCAAGACTGGCTGCAGAGGCTGCAAAAATTCCTGTTGTAAACGGAGGGGACGGCGCAAACCAGCACCCGACGCAGACTTTGCTTGACCTTTATACGATACAAAAGACAAAAGAAAGGCTGGAAAATCTCCACATTGGATTTGTAGGGGACTTAAAATATGGAAGGACTGTGCATTCGCTTGTCATTGCCTTGGCCCATTTCAACCCAACTTTCTACTTTATTGCGCCAGACGAGCTGCAAATGCCGGAAAGCTATCTTGACTTCCTTTTCCAGAAAAAAGTGAAGTACCTCAAGACTTCAGACGTAAAGAGGTTCTCAAAGGAGCTTGATGTGCTTTACGTCACAAGGATACAGAAAGAAAGGTTTCCTGACCCGATTGAATATGAAAAATTCAAGGGGATTTACAGGATTGACAATGAATTCCTGCATTATGTGAAAAAAGACCTGAAAATCATGCATCCTCTTCCAAGAATTGATGAGATTTCAAAGTGCATCGACAAGACAGAGCATGCAGCTTATTTCCAGCAGGCAGCAAACGGGATTCCTGTACGGCAGGTGCTGCTTGCCCTGATAATGGGAAAATTAAATTGACAAAATGCCAAAAAGAAAGAAAGAAAAGATAAAAGCAAAGAAAGTGGATATTTCGCAGAAGGTTGAGCCAAAAAAGCAGCTCAGCATAAGCGCAATCCAGGAAGGAACCGTGATAGACCACATTCCGACTGACGCGACTTTCAAGGTTGTTGAAATTCTCCAGCTGCAGAAGCACCATGGCGTTGTTTCAATCGCCACAAACCTTGAGAGCAAAAGCATGGGGAAGAAGGCAATCATAAAAGTCGGGGGAAAAAGCCTGACAGAAAGCGAAGTCAGCAAGATTGCGATTGTCGCTCCGGACGCAACAGTAAACATCATAAAGAATTTTGCTGTAAAAGAAAAAATAAAAGTTACAACTCCGGATGTAGTTGACAATGTTGTCAAATGCTCAAATCCAAGATGCATAACAAACCACGAAAAGATCGCAACCAGGTTTTATGTCATGAAAAAGGACCCCTTGAAAATAAAATGCCACTATTGCGAAAGGTCAATGGGAAAAAATGATTTGGAGATAATTTAATCAAGAAACTCAGGAGCCGACTATCCCAATATTATTGGAATATTCTTTATTGCTTCTCCTGTAATCATACTGCCACTTGGTGATACCTTAACAAATTTCACGGCATCGGCAGCAACTTGGCCGTTCTGGTCGTTTGTTTCAACAAAGCTGTTTGAACCCAAAGTGTGCATTCCAAGCGAATTCCATCTGCTGCCGTTGACCTGTTGGTTAACTGTAAATGTCCTGGCATTTCCATCTGCTGCAATAACTTTTATGGGGACTTTTGTTGCCCTGTTTGTATGGGCAGTCCACCACGCAAAGACTTCATAGTTGTCCTTTGTAATCAGGCCCGGACTCCATACATAGACTTCCAACCCGCTTCCGCAGCTGTACAGGGAATCGGTTCCATAAAATCCCGATGAACCCGATTTGCACCAAGTGCCTGTAGCGCTTGTTCCGGTCTTGTTGTTGTCGATGATGATTTCTGTTGGTCTGCAATTGAATGTTTTTATCTCATCTTGTCCGTCAAGCACAATAATATTCATGTTTTGATTTGTATCACCGCATGAGTTCAATATGGGTCTTTCAATAAGCTCGTTGATTGTGACATCATTGACAGAAACATTAATAATGCATGAGCCGTATCCGGCACATTCAAACGGATATGTGTTTCCTTTCCACTTTACATCAAACCAGCATTTCTCAGCTTTAATTGCATCCTTAAATACGCATGTAAGTTTTTCTTTAACATTCTTGCAATCAGAAGGGCAACTTAAGGTGGAGTCTGTTATTTCGCAGATTCCATTTCCGCAAGAAATTTGCTGCACACAGGCCCCGTCTCTGCAGCCGTATGGGCATATCACCCCATACGAACTTTGAAGTCCATTCTCGGTACAAAATGCCTCATTCAAATGTGTACTTGACGGACAGATATCTAGATAATATCCTTCAGGCAAACCATTTGAATAACCCTTCACAAACAAATCCGGATTTTTCTCAATTGTTGGGTTTATCACGGCATATTTGGTATAATCCGGGCTCTTATCGGAATCCGTGCAGTTCGATTTTTCATTTATTTGGAAGGTAATTTTATCACTTGCGGCGATTATTAATGACCGATTAAGTTTGGATACAACATTAATGTAGGCGGTCCACAACCCGATCTTGTCTGTATCTGATATAATTTTATCAAACTTATAAGATTCTGATGAGGAATTATATTCAAGTTCTGCCCAAAAACCAGTTAATGAATTCGGCGGCATCAAGTTCAGCGCAACTATTGCACCTTCTTCCGGGGTAAAAGATGTTCCGTCTGTTTGCAGGACTTTTGCAAAAAACTTTATGGTTTCACCTTTTGTATAAACAACTTTGTCTGTCTTTAATGCAGGGCTCATTAATTTTGTAGAATTAATAATTTTAAAATAGTCATCACTTGTGTCAGACAATCCTGAATATCCAATACTGATCACATAACTTCCTTCAGCGACATTGTTTGGGATGGTCCATAAAAATTCTTTGGCAGAAGCAGGATATAAGGAGGATATTTGATAGTTTTTTCCAGTTCCTTTTGGATAGCTTAGCAAATCGATGTTAATTTTATCCAATCCGTATGAATCCCATTTTATTGCATAGGCTGTCCCAATCTCTAAATATCCTCCTGTGTTTGGAGCTACAACTTTCACCCAAGCTTTTGTAAATTTCACAGCGTCGGCAACAACTTGTCCGTTCTGGTCGTTTGTTTCAACAAAACTGTTAGGTCCCAGATTGAATATGCCAAATGAATTCCATCTGCTGCCATTTGTTTGCTCATTGACCACAAAGGTCTTCATGCCACCATCGCCAGAAATAATTTTTACTATTCCGTTTTTTGCCCTGTTTGTATGGGCAGTCCACCACATTGAAACACCATAATAATCAGTGGATTTTAGTCCAGGATTCCATTTATAGACATCAATCCCATTTCCGCAGCTGTACAGGGAATCGGTTCCATAAAATCCCGATGAACCAGATTTGCACCAAGCGCCAGTAGCGCTTGTTCCGGTCTTGTTGTTGTCGATGATGATTTCAGAAGGTGTCGACAATCCGCATTTCTTTGGGCAATCAACAGCAGAGCATTGCTTTTCATCAAACCTTACTTCATCGCCAATAGAGTAAATCCTGTAGAAGTGCTTGTTCGATTCTAGATTGGAAGGGTTCTGGAGAGGGTTATGAATTGTCAGATCCAGTGTAAATGGAGTAATGGCGCCAAATTCAATCTCTGCACCGTCAATTGTATTAGGATTGGCAATGACGAAAGTTTGTGTGTAATTATTGAATTCTAGGAATCCATTTCCGTTGAGGTCTATTTGAAGGTCATAATCATCAACTAAATGGGATGAAGCAGAGTAAACATTAAAGCCTCCGCCGCCTAACTTAATCTGTCCAAGGTAATTATCCGTTGCAGTTATCGACCTTTCAATACTTTCTCCTGATCCCAGGTCATCAAATCTCAGGACTGGATTTTCAGCAGTTACTTTGTCTGCCCCTCTATACCTTAGGGCAAAAGATTGCCTTTGTCCATTTGCATCAGAATAGTCAGTCACGATAAAATAATCGTCCTTGGAGATGATTTTTCCTTCCTGGACAACCAAATCGTTTACAGCGTTTCCCAGCTTAATTCTGTCTTTTGAATGGGCAAATGCAAGAGGCAAGGTTGCGTTATTTCCTCTGCCATCTGCAAACTTAAGGTTGTACTGGTTTGATGAAAAAGTGGTAATTGTAATTTTGTGACTTGTTGCCACTAAGCATCCCTCGATTGGGTCTGTTACGTCCTGTGGAACACATGCTCCGTCTTTGCAGCCATTAATGCACGTTGCAGTGAATCCTCCAAGGTCTGGATTGCATTGATATTCGACTAAGGTAAATACTGTGTCACAATTGTCATCAGTAGAACCTGAAATTGTAGAACCGCTTCCTTTTGTATAATAATTTAGTCCTCCGTCGGAATCCGTGCAGATTTTTTGTGCTGTACAATATCCAGAATCAGTTACTGTCAATTTGTCATAGGCTTTCTTTACACTAACTGCAGTTGCCTGTGAATTTTGCAAGTATGTCTTGTATTTTGCCAGCGCTTGGCCTGCGTTTCTGAAATCCAAATCAGAATAACCACTAACAATCACGGCAATTTTTCCCGTGGAATGTTTCATTATGGTTATAGTTCCAATCCCGGGTGTCAAGTCTTGAGTGCAATCCTGAGGAGAGCCTAATGCCTGGGCTATGGCAGCATTGTTGCAGGCATTTCCAATTAATATGGAGTTTATTAATTTTATATTGGAAATTTCAGATGCCAATTTTGATGCTTGCTGTAATCCAAGAGAATACAGTATATCAGTTGCTGTGATTATAATTTCTGCAGAAGCAAAGTCTCCAACCACAATGGAACCGTCAAAGTTTCCGTCTTTACCATAAAATATTGATGGATATGTGGCAAGAGTATAACAATCAGACGGCGCTTTGGTGCAAGCTCCGTCTTTGCAGCCATAAGGGCATTTCACAGACTTTGAATATAATCCAGGCACAGCGCCGTCAAAAAAGTCCGGCTCCCTGCTGCAGGAGTATTCAACCAAAATATTTGCGTCACTTGGCGAACAATAATCTTGTGGCTGCTGTCCTGTTGTAAGTAACGGCCCATTAACAGTTCCTTTTTGGTAAATATTGTCGCCACCGTCAGAATCCTCGCAAAGCAGAGCTTTGTCAAATGCTCCGTACAATCCCGTTCTTTGGTTGTCGTGATGGAAGGTTGGCCAGTGCATTGTTGATGGCTCTATGTTCGCAGGGAGTTCCCAGGCATAAATTGAAACCCTGTTTTTTGTTTCCCAAAGTGATTCAGAATCGAATCTTGAGCTTGCTATAATTTCTAATTTTCCGTCATTATCCAAATCAGCGATTGTTGGGGCAGCATAGGGGTCAACTTCAACAATTTTTGGAAATCCTTGTATGGTTTTGCCTCTGTTTGTCCATGCATAAACTCCTGTTTCGGAGTCTATTGCGCCGGCTGCTGTCGCCAAATCTGGAATCTTGTCACCATCAATATCTCCGATAATCACAGACGATAAGTCATTGAGTGACGTTGGCTGCGGCCAACCTGCCATTACTTTTCCATCATTGCTGTAAACTTCTGTTTGAGAACCGACAATCTTTCCAAATTCCGTGTCTGGACTTGGCTCAAAATCACCCTCCCTGCTGATAGCAATCTCCGGAAAGCCGTCATTGTTTATGTCTCCAATGGCCGGGGAAGCATAATAACGGTTGCCAAGCCCCTGGGGCCAGCCAGGATAAATTGAGCCGTCATTTCTAAAAGCATAAATTCCTCCTTTAATCTTGCTGTCGGGATCATTTTCAAAAGGAATCGCAAAAAGTGCAACTATTATCTCATTCTTGCCGTCATTATTCAGGTCTGCAATTGCAGGTGAGTCGATTATTTCACTGGGAAGCTTTCTTGGCCAGCCGGTTACCTCAGTTCCATCAAGATTAAAGACATCCAGCTGCCCTTCTGATTTATAAATAGGCATTCCGTCTTTTTCTCCAATAATTGACATAGAATCAGCAGAAGGCCCTGCAATCACAATCTCAAGTTCAGGGTCAGAATCAAGGTTCCCTATTGCAGGAGTTCTTGAAAAATCTTGCCAGCCTGTTAAGGGTATGTCCCAGCGGTTGATTACGGATCCTATTGAGCTTATGATGTAAACAGAACTTTCAGTGAATACTACTATTTCTTTCCTGTTATCATTGTTAATATCTGATGCACTCAATGTAATTGTAGAACCAACTGAATCAAGTCTTGTAGGAAATCCTTTCAAAATCATTCCTTTATAATCGAAAACATGTACCTCTCCCCATTCTCCTCTTCCAGGCAAAGAAGGTTGTCTGACAGCGATAATTTCTTTCTTGCCATCCTCTTCCAGGTCTGCCACTATCAGTTTATTGTCTCCTTCTCCATTCCAGGAATTTCTTGAACCGACATTAAGGTCCCATTTCAATGAGCCATCTGGATTGTAAACAAATATTCTTGGATAGACTCCTCCTTGATATACAATTACTTCCTGCTTTGTATCTCCGTCCAAATCAGCAACTATTGGTTCAGCTACTCCCCCTCCCCAATATAGAGACCTTCCACAATCATCTCCTTTTTCAGGCTCGCATCTCTGCATGGTTATTCTCTTGGGCCACCCTTTCTTTAATGTTTCATCCAAGTAAATTGTTTTGTTTAGAATTGTAACGGCGCTTCCGCTGTTGATTATGAATCTGGCAGTATAAAAACCAGTATGCAATCCAGTTGTATCCCAATTGCTTAAGCGATTTATTGGAATTGGAAAAAATTGAGTTGGAGATTTTCCAATTCCAAATTCCCAATTGACTGTTGGCGGATTCAAGTATCTGGTTGTGATTTGCAGCGGCACAATATCGCCTGCCCGGTAAATATCATTGTTTAATGGGGAAATTATGTCTATATTATCAACATTAAAATAGCCATAGCTAACGGCTTTTTGCCCGTCCTGTTCAGAAAGCTCAAGCTTCAAAATGTAGTATCCATCCGGAATTATGTCGGTGTTTAATTCAAACAGGAAGTCTCCTTTTGGGACATTATTCTGAACTGACAGCACTTTCCAATCTGCAGGAGTGTTTTCTGCTACAAAACTGGAATTTGAAATAAATAATCCTCTGAAACTTGTATAGGATATCCTAAGTTCCTTCAAATCCGTATATGAAATTCTTGACTTAATTTGCCTGATGTTTCCATTTTCAAGAATTTGTCCCAGCTCTGCAACAGGGGGTGTGTTTTGAAAAACTGCTTTTTTTGCATTGATGAGCCCATTGCCTTGAATAACAGGGCTGAAGGGCAACTCTTCTGCAGTGTCCTTCAGTGCTGCCTTCAATTGCTCAGGAGTCCAATCCGGATGCACCTGCTTAATCAATGCTGCCGCACCGGATACATGGGGCGTTGCCATGGATGTTCCTGAGATAGAGATGTGATTATCATCTATACATCTCTTAGAAGAGAGCCAGTCACTCCATTCGGCTGCACATATATTCACGCCAGGAGCAACAATATCTGGCTTTCCCAAAGTATAGATTTTCAATTCCTCATCTTCCCACCTTACCGGTCCAATTGAACTAAAAAAAGGAACGGCTTTATTTGTATTCACAGCTCCAACTGTTAAAGCCTTTCTTGATGTGCCTGGGGATCCTACAGTGTTGTAATAAGGGCCGCTATTTCCTGCAGCAACAACTGCAATTACTCCTCTTGTAACTGTGTTATCTATTGCCCGAGATAAAGGATCATCAGGATTCCCATAACCACCTAAACTCAGGCTAATAACATCTAAATGATCGTCAAGATTTCCATCCTGATTTGGGTCAACGCTTCTTTCTATTGCAGATAGTATAGCATCCCAGTAACAGGTGCCAATCAAATCACAAACTTTATAGGCATAAATTGAAGCGTCTGGCGCAACTCCTTTTAATATCCCATTTCCTGCAGCAGTTGCTGCCACATGTGTTCCGTGGCCATTGTCATCCATTGGGTCTTCATCATAATTCACAAAATCATAACCTCCGATAACTTTTGAGTTTGGAAATGACCCATCCAAATTAGTAACATGAGAAGTAGTTATTTGCGTCTCTTGGCTCGTTGCAAGGTCATAAATGAATATTTCCCAAGCAGTGTCTGTGTGACCAAGTCTTCCTTCATATACAATCTTATTTTCGTAAATGTGGGGATCAAATTGTTTATAATTGTCTGAGGTTACTTGTCTTTCTACTCCTGTTGATATATCATAAGCGTAAACATCCCACCAATAATCCGTTCCCTGCCATCTATACTCACGCCACACCACTTTATTGTCATAGATTTCCACTTCGTTCACTCCATATGGGTTGGTCTTAATTTGAGTTTCTTGTCCTGTGGTAATATTATACATATATATTTTCGAAGATGCCATATCCCTCCATACAACTTGTTTACCATTAGTAGTAGGAATGTCAGGCACAGCTCCATCTTTGGTAATTTTTTTTGTTTCCCCTTTTGAGATATCATGCATGTAAATACCTGAAATACCATCCCTATAATCACTCCAGACTATGATATTCCCATTAATGTCAGAATATCTTTGATCATAAATATCATTGGTTACCTGCTTTTCTTTACCAGTAGACAGATCATACAAATAAATATCATTATTCCCATTTCTAAAGTCCGTCCAGGTAATTCTTTGACCGTCAATTCTTGGATACGCCAAGTGGTAGGCCTTATCAGTGATTATCTTTTCTGTTCCAGAAGTCGTGTCATACATATAGATTTTAACAAGAGTATCATTACAGTCATTATAAACAATCTTATCTCCAAAGACATCAGGATAGACAAATGGCATAAAACCACTGCCGAATACATTTTTGCAATTTCCAGATAAGCCACTTGAAGTATCTGTTATTAATTTTTCTCGCCCAGTGGATAAATCATACATATAAACATCATTCCCTTCACGTTGATCCAGCCATACAACTAAACTTCCGTAAATCCTTGGATGGAAAAGTTCATAAGGAGAAATAGGATTACAATCAGTTTTGCTTGTACATCCCAAATCAGGATGCATGTAATCAACGCCAGTGTCAATAATTCCTATCTTTACACCTTTTCCTGTAATGCATTCTTTTCCGGTTGTTTTACAGCTATTTCCGTCTGCATCAAGCTCCCAGACTTTATCAGCGCCTATCAACGGAACAGAATCCATCAGATTAATCGAAGCTTTTCTATTGGGATGGACAGCTTTTACTTCAGGAATTTTTTTTATTTTCTCTGCTTCATTTTTTGTTACCTTCAGTGTCAGTCCGTTAAAAACCGTGTCAAATTCACTCAAGACAACCAAAGTCTTTGAATCTGCTATAACGTTTCCTGTCAGTGAATTTTGTATATTGTCCTTCCTTAATGCTCTCTTGATATCTTCCTTGGAGTCCTGCCTCTGCTCCTTCAAAGATTCCTCGCGCTCTTTTATCTTTTCAGGAATCTTGTCGCTTGTTGCGCCAAATATTTTATATCCTATCTTCAATGGATTATACCTCCCCATAGCGGCAATTTTTTGCTCATTTGCTTTTGCTATTTCCTTTAGCTTTACTTCTTCAACAACAAGAGGCTCGCCCTTAAGCTCAACAATATAGCTGGTCACATTTTCCTCAATATCTTTATTCAAGGATTCTGGCAAGATTTCCCTCTCCTGAAAGTTCAAATTTCTGCCCCTATTGTTAACTGTATTTGACCTGTCATTGAGTCTAGTTGAATCTCCCCTATTATATGGCAGAGCTTGTCCTTCTTGCTGAATCATAATGGGGGCATTCTCAAAAGAATTAGCGAAAAGCGCATTTCCGGTAAGCTTTACCTTCCCTATGTTGTTAAATTCATATGCCTCCGACTGATTATAGAGGACCAAAAGGACGCTCATTGACACAAATAGGAGCAGAAAAAAATACTTTGAATCTTTTGTAACATCCATAGTCAGGAAATCATTCTATTCCTTCAATAATAGACTTTTTAAAGTTATCTAAAATCCATCTCCCGAAAACCTCTTCAATCAAAACAATTATATACATAATTCTTAAAACATTTTTAGAATGCTGCAAACAAACCTCTGTGGAATAAGACTGCGGAATCCCACAGTCCTTGCATCCGGAATTCTCGGCGTAACAAAAGAAAGTGTTGACAGGATTGGAAAAAATGGCGCAGGCGCAGTTACTTTGAAATCATTGTGCCATGAAGAAAGGATGGGCAACAAAAACCCAACAATGTTCGGCCATGATGACGTGTTCTTTAATGCAGTCGGGCTGCCCGGGCAGGGAATTGACAATGCTGTCAAAGAGTTTGGGAGGCTTGATGACCTTAGCGTTCCTGTAATCGGAAGCATTTATGGCTACAAAGTTGAGCAATTCGGGGAAGTTGCAAAAAAGATGTCAGCTTTAAAGCCTGCTATGATTGAAATTAACATTTCTTGCCCTCACATGGATTACGGCAAGCCATATTATGCTGATCCGGAACTGGCTTACAAGGTGACAAAAATTGTGAAGCAGAATGCAGGCAAAATTCCAATTTCAACAAAATTGAGCCCGAATGTCTATGACATAAAAGAGATTGCGCATGCTGCAGAGAGAGCAGGTGCTGATGCAATAACGGCAATAAACACTGCAACAGGCATGCAGATTGACATTGACGCCAGAAAACCAATACTTGCCAACAAGACTGGTGGAATTTCAGGCCCTGCATTGAAGCCAATTGCAGTACGTTGTGTTTACGAGATTTATGAAACTGTGAAGATTCCGATAATCGGCACCGGTGGAGTTACCTATGGAAAGGACGCAATTGAGATGATAATGGCAGGCGCAACTTGTGTTGGGATTGGTTCAGGAATATTCTACAGGGGAAATGATGTTTTCAGGAAGGTCTGCAATGAAATGGAGCAATGGATGAAGAAAAACAAAGTCAATAGTTTGGATGAGATAAGAGGATGCGGGCATGGTTAGTATTATTTTATTTCTTTGTATTTTTCTTTTCCTTATATCAATGGTTTTAATACCAGTTATCTTAATTATTACTTCAATGTATAAGAAATCAGAAAAGGAGGTTCCACATACAGCAAAACCTTTCATAATAATTTCAATTGTGATGAATTCAATTGCATTTTTGTATTATATAGGAGGTTTTCTTTATGGTGTATATGGAGTCAGCGATAGAAGATATTTGGTTTATCTAGGGATACTTTCTTTTTTTATTGTTTTTGGGTTATTATATCTTAAGCAGCTAAAAAACCCAAGCAAGAAGTTACTTAACTTTACGATTGCGAATATCGCCATAAAAATGACATTGATTTATTACATTATCGCATATACTATAATGAATGGTGGGTGGTCCTACGGTGCTGGATATATTACACTGGCTTTATTCTTGATTTATCAGATTCCAGCCTTCATATTTTTCCTATTTTACTTCATAAGATTAAGAAAAATGATTAGATAAAAAAACAAATGCTGAAAGCACAATTCTTGGGAAAATTTATGGTAGAGTGGAATAATGACTAAGAAAAGCAAAATTGTTCAGGATGGTTACAACAAAATCGCAAGCCAATACAGTAATCAGCGACATTTGTACCCAAACAAATCTCTTTTGTTAAGATTCATGAAACATGTTCCTGAAAATTCCAAAATCCTCGATTTAGGTTGCGGTTCTGGAATTGCAATTAGCAAATTTCTTTCCAATAACGGGTTTAATGTCACTGGTATTGATTTTTCAGACGCAATGTTAAAGCTTGCCAGAAAGAATGTGCCTCGAGCAAAATTCATAAGAATGGACATGACAAAAATGGAATTTAAGGAAAATTCTTTTGATGGGGCCGTTTCCTTTTATGCCATAATTCATGTTCCGAGGCAAAAACATTCTGGAATCTACAAAAGGCTCCATAGAATACTTAGACATAATGCAGTGATGCTCGTAAATGCGGGTGGGCACAAGCAATGGGAACAAATTGCTGATGATTACATGGGAGTTCCGATGTTCTGGAGCTTTTACTCTCCCAAAAAAACTTTGGATATAATCAAGAGTGCGGGCTTCAGTATACTTTGGAGCAAGAATCTCAAATTAGGAGGAGAAACTCAATTCTGGGTTTTGGCTAGAAATAATAAAACAAAAAAAAGGAATTGGAACATTATAGTCAATGGCGAAAAAAGTCTAACAAAAAATGACGCTAAAATAGTCAAGAAAGCTATTGCTGGATTTAGAAAGGGCTTCAAATTCCGAGAATTTACATGAACCAAGACCAACATTACAGAACAGACCTTCCAATATTGATGGAAATTAGTGAAGTTGTAAAAGAAGGAAAAATCCAGTCTTCTTTTTTCTTCAGGGAAAAATTAGACTGCAGGCCCGGCCAGTTCATCATGGTGTGGTTTCCCGGAGTGGATGAAAAGCCTATGGCCGTTTCATACCATTCAAAGACTGAGTTCGCATTCACAGCGCAATCGATTGGAAATTTCACGCAAGGGCTTGAAAAGCTCAAAAAGGGTCACAAGCTGGGAATCAGGGGCCCTTATGGAAATTCATTTTCACTTAAAGAAAATTCCTGCATTGTGGCTGGCGGCATCGGATTTGCCTCCCTCGCGGTTCTTGCAGAGACGCTAAAAAATCCATTGATAATTTATGGCGCGAGAAGCAAGGATAATCTGATTTTTCTCAAGAGATTCAAAAATAAAAATATGGTTGTGGCAACTGATGACGGCTCTTTTGGAAGGAAAGGATATACGACCGATGTCCTTGATGAAGTTCTCAGCAAAAAGAAGATAAATCTAGTGCAGACTTGCGGCCCTGAAATCATGATGAAAAAAGTGCTTGACATCTGCAACAGGCACAATGTTGAATGCAAAGCTTCTGTCGAGAGATACATGTCATGCGGCTTCGGAGTCTGCGGAAAATGCATGGTCAATGACAAAATTGCCTGCATTGACGGGCCAATATTCAATTCAAGGCAATTAATCCAGATGCCGGAGTTCGGAAATTACGCAAGGCTGAAGAGCGGAAGGAAAGTCAGCTTAAAAGAATATCATGAAAGACGTTAAAAAGAAAAATATATTAACTTTCACCCATATTTATAAAATTATCAATGGCTTCCGAAAAAGATAAGGGGCATCCGTCAAAAAAAGGGATGCCTACAATTCTGATAGGGATTGTTGTAAATATAATATTGGCAATTATTAAAGGCACAGCTGGTTTTCTTGGAAATTCCTATGCCTTGATTGCTGACGCGATTGAATCTACTTCTGACATCTTCACCTCAATTGGAGTGTACATTGGGCTGAAAATCGCCTCAAAGCCTGCAGATAAAAACCACCCTTATGGCCATGGCAAGGCAGAGCCAATGGCTGCGGGTGTCGTCTCTTTAGCGTTATTTATTTCAGCTTCAGTAATTATTGTGCAAAGCATTAAAGAAATGTTCACGCCGCATCATTCTCCTGCGCAATTTACTTTATGGGTTTTGGTAATTGTTATTATTTCCAAGGAAATTTTGTTCAAGTACGTAATAAAGGTTGGAGAAGCCACCAGCAGCTTGGCTGTCAAAACAGATGCCTGGCATCATAGGAGCGACGCAATTACTTCTGCTGCTGTATTCATAGGAATTTCAATTGCATTAATCGGCGGCAAAGGCTATGAGAGCGCAGATGATTTTGCAGCATTGTTTGCCTCGGGAATAATATTTTTCAATGCGTATCGGCTGTTAAAACCTGCCATAGGTGAATTAATGGATGAGTCGCCTTCAAATGGAATTGACACTCTTGTCAAGGAAACTGCATTATCAGTCAAAGGTGTAATGGCCCTTGACAAATGCTATGTGCGGAAAGTCGGGTTTGATTATTACGTTGATTTGCACGTTATTGTGGATGGGAAGATTTCAGTAAGCAAAGGGCACAGAATTTCCCACATGGTTAAGGAATCTATCAGAAGCTCAGATTCAAGAATTATAAACGTGCTCATCCACATCGAACCGTTCTTGAAGAGGAAGAGCGACCCAGCGCACAACTGATATAAAAGGGGCAAAAAACTTCGTAAATATCCCACACTTTTAGCGCAGAAAAGCGCACAAATAAATTTACAATGGAGGTGGATTTTATGTCACTAAGCTTTTTAGCGCACAATATGATGCATGTTGTCATTGCAGTTTTGGCTGGCATCTTGTTCGTGATATCACTGATAACTTACACAAGAAATAAGAAAACCAAGTTTCTGTTTATTTGCGGGGCATTCCTGATGTTTTCAGTAAAAGA
>Ga0209211_10007700_pt1 | contig 15024 bp, 14 predicted proteins | sample RifGroA2_FD_183992 | JGI IMG/M metagenome (GOLD analysis project Ga0209211, IMG submission 183992) | Groundwater microbial communities from Rifle, Colorado, USA - Groundwater A2 (SPAdes) (version 2) | ecosystem: Environmental > Aquatic > Deep subsurface > Groundwater | place: Rifle, Colorado... | reverse complement strand
ACAGACTCTGATAATCTTTCACTTGATTCTCCTAACTTTTGATCAAGTCAGTAGAGTCAGGCTGACCGTAGCGCTCGGTCAAACCTTGTGAGTCCCCCGGCTAAGCCGGGGGATTACCTTATTTATTTACAAGGAGAACGAACATGAACAAGATCACGATACTGGCAGCCGTTGCCTCATTGTCTGTGGCTGCGATGCCGCTTTATGCCGACGACGCGCACCACCCCGAGAAGGCGCAACAGGCCGCGCCGGCTCCCAAGGCAACTATACCTGCCCCCGCAATGGTGAAACCCGCCGGGCCTGATGTCGCTCAGCAGGCAGGACGGGCGCAGGAAACCATGCGAAAACTGCAAGACCAGATGATTAAGATCCGCCAGACCAGCGACCCGGATGAACGTCAGAAACTGATGCATGAACATATGCAGATCATGCAGGAAGGCATGAAACAACTGCGCGAGATGGGCGGTATGAAAGCACAAGTTCCGGCGCAAGCCCAAACGATGGGCATGGGGCGCGACGGCAAGCAGGGGGGCATGATGATGGGCGGGGACATGATGAAAATGCACGATATGATGAATATGCACGATATGATGCAAATGCGCATGGAGATGATGGAATCGATGATGGAACAAATGATGCAGCGCGAAGAAATGCGTGATCCCATACTCAAAAAATAAGGTTGATATGGTTTGATCCGGCAGTTGTCGTTAATGCGGTGGCTGCCGGGCCAGGGTAGGTGTGGCATGTTTCCCCGGCGGGGTTGGCAGTGAAGCAAAATGACCATGTTCCCAATCTCTATTTGAGGTTTTGCTCGCCGTCGGGTTTGTTATTCTCGCCTGCGTGACAGGAAGTGCAGATGGACTTCATCGTTTCGCCGCGAGCAGGACCAGATAACTAAAAGCGTTATGTCAGGGGGAGTCGTGCAGAACAGTGCCCATGTTTCACAAAAGGAAGTGCCGTTTCCGCAGAATACGGTGCTGATTTCGCGCACCGACACCAAAGGCATCATCACCTACGCCAACGACGCGTTCGTCGAGATCTCCGGCTATAGCCGCGAGGAGCTGATCGGCAAGAACCACAACATTGTGCGTCACCCGGACATGCCGCCGCAGGCTTTCAAGTGGTTGTGGGACACGTTGAAGGAGCGTCGTCCATGGCGCGGCACGGTCAAAAACCGCTGCAAGAACGGCGATTACTACTGGGTGCGCGCGACGGTCGCGCCGGTGTTCGAGGGCGGCGAGGTGATCGGGTATTCCTCGGTGCGCAGGCCGCCGACCCGCGAGCAGGTCGCCGAAGCCGAGAGCCTGTATCGCCGGATCAATCAGAGTGGCGAGCAGCTGGTTTCCCGCTTCGAGCGCTTTAAGTTCGGCAACTGGACGCTGTCGCGCAAGCTGCAGTTCGCGATCCAGGTCACCCTGCTGGCGGCGCTGGGGTACGGTCAATATTCCGTCTTCGAGCACATGAAGGAAGATGCCAGGATGGCTGCGATCAGAGATGCGGGGAAACTCGCCAACGAAATCATCGACAGCTCCAACATGCTGATGGTCGCCGGGCAGATCGGCAATCCGGATCTGCGCAAGTTGTTGTTGCACAAGATATCCGTGTCCGAAGGTGTCAGGTCGGTACAGATGGTGCGCGCCAAGCCGGTGGTCGATTTGTATGGTCCCGGCCTGCCGGAAGAGCAGGTCGCGAACGACGTGCAGCGCCGCACGATCGAAACCAGGCAGCAGATCGTGTCATTCAACGAGGATGGGACGCATGTCCATGTCGTGACGCCCTATCTGGCCAGCAAGGACTTTCATGGTACGGACTGTACTGGCTGTCACCAGGTCGAGGAGGGGGTGGTGCTGGGGGCATCCGAGCTTGAGATCGACGTGACGCCGCAGTTCGACGCGATTGCCAAACTTGAAAAGCGCACGCTGATCGGGCAGATCGCGCTGCAGGTGTTCCTGTTCTTCTACCTGGCTTTCCTGGTCAAGAAATATGTCGCGCGTCCGGCCGATGTCGCGCAACGCGATTTCGAGAAGCTGATGCAGGGCGACATGAACGAGGAGATCGACATCAGCGGACGCGACGAGCTGGGCGTGCTGCTGTGCGGCGTGCAGACCATGCAGTCCTATCTGCGCACTATTGTCGATGAGGTGGTTACGCCGGTCGGCAAGATGCAGAAGCGTATTGCGGACATGGGTAGCCGCGTTTCCGGCGTGGCCGAGAATGCGGCGAATGAGCACCAGCATATCCAGCAGATCGTCGGCACGATGGAAGGTTTCAGTCGCTCGGTTGCCGAGGTTGCCAACATGGCCGGGGATTCGCTCGGCGATGCGCGGGCAATGCAGCAGGTAGTCGAGGCGAATAGCCGCAACATGGAGCTCAGCATTGCCGCGACCAGCAAGGTGGCGGAAACCGTGCAAAGCAGCAGCCGGACGATTTCCGATCTGGGTAGCGCCGTGGAGAATATTGGTTCGATCGCCAATGCGATCAAGGCGATTGCCGAGCAAACCAATCTGTTGGCTTTGAATGCGGCCATTGAGGCGGCGCGCGCCGGCGAGCAGGGGCGCGGATTCGCCGTGGTTGCCGACGAAGTGCGTAAGCTCGCGGAGCGCACCTCGTCCAGCACCAAAGACATCACCCGCACCATCGAAGAGGTGGGCGCGATCTCGGAGGCGGCGGTGAAGTCGATGCACGATGCGGTGTCCGAGGTGGAGACCGGCATCGCGCTGATCCGCCAGAACGGCGATGGCCTGAAGGAGATCATGGCGGCGACCAACAGCGTCTCACAACGCATCGAGCATATCGCCGGCGCCTCGAAGGAACAGTCCGCGGCGGGGGAAAGTGTGTCGGCCAGTCTGGAGAGCATCGGCCGGTTGGTGGACAGCAATGCCCATGCTGCCAGCGATGCCAAGGCCGAGGCCGAGGAACTGGCCAAGGCCGCCGTCGAACTAAGCAAGGCAGGCTATCCGTTGACTAAATGCGCGATAGGTTAAATCCGAAGATTACACAGATTAACGCAGATTCTTGTGTACTTATGCTCGATGAGAGTCTCGCCTGAAAGGAGGAGCTGATTAACGAGATAGTTTGCTGTTTAATCTGCGGAAAACTGCTTTTTTAAGGAATGCGCCTCCGCGTTGTCGTCCTGAGGCCTGTGGTGGTATAGACTTGGTTGTTCGTACGTTCCGCTTTTCGGAGGTGCAATCATGAAATATGTGCCCAGCATTCCCCCGCCGGGGATCCCCGGGGTTGGGGAGGGTGTCACGGTGACTGGTCTGGCGGCGGTCAAGGCGGTGAAGCCTGTTCAGCCGCGCACGCTGCCGCCGTTGGTGATGCTGCCGCATGAAGGTCATGAGCCGGCGGGGGAGGTGGCGGAACGGCGGCATGATCCGAAGTCTCAGGGCGAGCGGCGCACATACTGCCGTCGTCTCCGGCGATTGCCGATGCTGGCCGAACTGCGCTCCGGGCTGGAGCGCCGACGTCACAACCAACGGGAAGGCGATCAGATCGAGCACGTCGATATCAAGGCCTGATAGCAAGAAAAATGGCTTTTCTATTTACCCGGAAACCGAAGTTCCATCCGCAGATTACACAGATTGACGCAGACTTTCAGTCGCATATGATTGAAGAGCGGCTCATTTGAAATGTGAGTCTGATGAACGGGATAGTTGGTTTTTTAATTTGCGGAAATCTGCGGATAACTATTTTTAAGGTTCATACCCTTCATGAACAACTGCTTTTTCTAAGATGAAATACCTTTGGGACAAAGACGCTTTGCTGCAATCGCCGATGTTTCGGCCTTTGCATCCGGCCATTGAACGATTGGACGGCGCAGCCTTTCCGTCGCTGCAGGATTGCAATGAGTTGCTGGCATCCAGCCCGATAGGCGTGCGCAACGGTCTGCCGTTACGCTTTGTGGTGCAGGAATATGGCAAGTTGCCGTTCGAGGCGCAGTATGAGCCGCGTTGTTACCTGAAAGGCGAAGTGCAGACCCGTACCGGCAACTGGCACGACTTGCTGAATGCGCTGGTGTGGCTGGTTCTTCCCAAGGCCAAGGCCGCGATCAATGCGCGCCATTACGATGCGCTGACGGATACGGCGCAGTTACCTGCAGATGCATCGAGCAGTCAGCGCGGCGCGGTGCGCGACATGAATACGTTGTTCGACGAGTCCGGCGTGATCGTGGCCTGTTCCGATCCAGAACTTGTCGGGCTGTTGAGCGATTTCCGCTGGAAGGAGCTGTTCTGGTCGCAACGCGAGCGGGTGAGGGAGTCCATGGGATTCTTCATGTTCGGGCACGGTCTGTACGAGAAAGCGTTGCAGCCTTACGTCGGGATGACCGGGCAGGGCTTGCTGCTGCCGGTTGAGCCGGCATTCTTCGGTTGGTCGCTGGAGTGTCAGTTGGCGCATCTGGACGAGTTGCTGGCGCAGTATCTGGCTGCGCCGGAACATTGCCGCAGCACCGCGGAATTGACGCCCGTGCCGCTGCTGGGAGTGCCGGGCTGGACGCCGGACAATGACAGTGCGGCATATTACGACAATACCGCCTATTTCCGGCCGGGCCGGCGTCGCCAATCGGCCTGATCAGGCCGTCCGTATCCGTTTCGAATCGGGGGCGGCCTGCGACAGCAGGGGCAAACCCTGATAGAATCGCGCACTCAGAATTTTCTGATTAACTTTAATCATTTGGAGAAAGTAGCATGGCTGTTGAACGTACCCTGTCGATTATCAAACCCGATGCAGTTGCCAAGAATGTTATCGGTCAAATCTATACCCGTTTCGAGAACGCCGGCCTGAAAATCATCGCTGCACGCATGGTGCAACTGTCCCGCGCCGAAGCCGAAGGTTTTTATGCAGTGCACGCCGCACGTCCGTTCTTCAAGGATCTGGTCGATTTCATGATCTCCGGCCCGGTGATGATCCAGGTACTGGAAGGCGAAGGCGCGATCCTGAAGAACCGCGACCTGATGGGCGCGACCGATCCGAAGAAGGCTGATGCCGGCACCATTCGCGCCGACTTCGCCGACAGCATTGACGCGAACGCAGTGCACGGTTCCGACGCGGCTGAAACGGCTGCCGTCGAGATCGCTTATTACTTCCCCGCACTGAACGTCTACTCGCGTTAATTCACGCCCAGCTAGATGAAGCAAAACCTCCTCGACTTCGATGTCCAGCAACTGACTGCCTGGTTTGCGGAAAATGGCGAAAAGCCATTCCGCGCCAAGCAGGTGCTGCGCTGGATTTACAAAGCCGGGGAGTCCGATTTCGATGCGATGAGCGACCTTGCAGTGTCGCTCCGCGAAAAACTCAAGCAGATCGCCTGTGTGGAAGCGCCGAAGGTGATGCGCGAAGAGCTGTCCGACGACGGCACGCGCAAATGGCTGCTGGACATGGGCACCGGCAACGCGGTCGAGACCGTGTATATCCCGGAAGAGACACGCGGTACGCTGTGCGTCTCGACGCAGGCCGGCTGTGCGCTGGACTGCGCGTTCTGTTCCACCGGCAAGCAGGGCTTCAATCGCAACCTCAGCGTCGCCGAGATCATCGGCCAGTTGTGGTGGGCGAACCACCAGGTCGGCAAGGATGCCACTTCGGCAGGCTCAGGGCAGGCTCAGGGCAACTGGCAGATCAGCAACGTGGTGCTGATGGGCATGGGCGAGCCGCTGCTGAACTTCGACAACACCGTGAGCGCGCTGCGGCTGATGCTGGACGATCATGCCTACGGCCTGTCGCGCCGCCGCGTGACGGTGTCCACCTCCGGCATCGTGCCGGCGATGGACCGGCTGCGCGACGAGTGTCCGGTGGCGCTGGCGGTGTCGCTGCATGCGCCCAACGACAAGCTGCGCGACGAGCTGGTGCCGATCAATCAGAAATATCCGCTGAAGGAGCTGATGGCGGCTTGCAAGCGCTATCTGGAAAAGGCGCCGCGCGACTTCATCACCTTCGAATACGTGCTGCTGGACGGCGTCAACGATCGTGACCAGGACGCGCGCGAACTGGTGAAGCTGGTGCGCGATGTGCCCTGCAAGTTCAACCTGATTCCGTTCAACCCGTTCCCGCAGTCGCCTTACCGCCGCTCGAATCCGGAGACGGTGCGCCGCTTCCGCGACCTGCTGATGCAGGCGGATATCGTGACCACGATACGCAAGGTGCGCGGCGACGACATCGCCGCGGCCTGCGGTCAATTGGCCGGGCAGGTGCAGGATAAGACCAAGCGAACCATGCAACGTATAACCGAGGTGCATAGATGAAGTCGGCCATTTTGGCGTTATTACTGATCTTTCTGGTCGGTTGCGGAACCCCGTCGGGTGGTGGCGGCTCGCAGGCGCCGACGCAGAACAACAGTCGTGCCACGGCTAGTGCCAAGGTGCATACCGAATTGGCCGGGATGTATTACGAGCGTTCGCAACTCGGCATCGCGTTGGGTGAAATTACCACTGCGCTGCAGGCGGATCGCAATTACGCGCCGGCCTACAACGTGCGCGGCCTGATCCACATGGCACTGCGCGAGGACAAGGAAGCGGAAGAGGATTTTGAGCAAAGCCTGCAGTTGGATAAGGCCAACTCCGAAGCGCACAACAACTACGGCTGGTTCCTTTGCCAGCGCGACAGGGCGAAGGAGTCCATCCCGCATTTCATGTCGGCGTTGAAGAATCCGCTGTACACCACGCCGGAGCGCGCCTATCTGAATGCCGGCGTGTGTTCGCAGAAGGCGGGAAAACTCAAGGATGCCGAGGAGTTCCTGCAACGTGCGCTGCTGGTGCAGCCGGGCAATCCGCAGGTGCTGCTGGCGCTGGCCGAACTGAGTTTCTCCAATGGAGACTATCTGGCTGCGAAGAAATATTTCGCCGGTTTTGCCGACCGTATCGAGAGTCCGACCGCCGAACAGCTATGGCTCGGCGTACGTATCGAGCGCAAGGTTGGCGACCGGAATGCGGCCGCCAGTTATGCGGTGCAGTTGCGCAAGCGCTATCCCGAAGCACGTGAAACCCAATTGATGATGCAGAGTGAGTGATGGAAGAACAGATCGAAAATAGCGTCATATCAGCCGAAAACGTGAATGTGTCGTCCCCCGTTCTGCCTGGCGCGGCGTTGCGCGAGGCGCGTGAGCGTCTCGGCCTGAGTGTGGCGGATGTGGCGGGCCAGACCAAACTGGCGCCGCGCCAGATCGAGGCGCTGGAAGCCGACGACTATCAGCACTTGCCGGAGATGGCGTTCGTGCGCGGTTTCGTGCGTAGCTATGCCAAGGTGTTGCGGCTCGATGCGCTGCCGTTACTGGCCGCATTGCCGCAGGCCAGGCCGGATTCGGTACAGGTATCTCCGATCTCGGTCAATGTGCCGTTTCCGGATGCGCGTTCGCCACAGTTGCAGAACCTGATCTGGCTGGGGGCGGCGTTGTTTCTGTCGGTGGTCGTCGTCGCGTTTGCGGTGTGGCACTACACTTCTCCGAGCACGCCGGCGGAACCCGAGCAGTCCCAGTCGGTCGAGTCGGCGATTCCGTTGCCGGCGCAGATGCAAGTTATTCCGGCTTCTGCAGTAGAGCAGGCGTTCGCATCGTCCGTCACGTCGGCTGTCCCTGCGGCGGAATCTGCCGTTCCCGTAGTTACATCTTCCCTGCCGGCGGTTCAGGCCGCGACTGCACCGATTGCCGCGATGCCCGCGGTTAAACAGCCTCTGGCGGTGTCGGCGGTCAAGTCGGCACCAGTTGCTGCGAAATTGCCTCCGGTCTCTGCCGTCGCCGCGACCAAACCCGTAGCGGTTGCAGCGAAATTGTTGCCGATTCCTGCCGTGCCTGCGGCCAAGCCAGTTGCTCCTGCGACCAAGCCTGCCGCCACTGCGCAGCCGGCCAGTCTGCGCCTGACGTTCGGCGCGGAATCATGGACCGAGGTGCGCGACAGGAACGGCAATATCGTTTCGTCTCAGCTGAATTCGGCCGGTAGCGAGCTACGTCTCTCCGGGCAAGGGCCGTTTACGCTGGTAGTCGGTCGCGCCAGCTCGGCACGTCTGACATACAAGGGTAAAACGGTAGACCTGAAACCCCTTACCAATGCCACCAGCGATGTGGCGCGCGTGACGCTGGAGTAAATCATGAGTGCAGCGATCAAGCGTCGCCCGTCGCAACGGGTGCAGGTGGGCAAGATCATGCTGGGCGGCGGCGCACCTGTCGTCGTGCAGTCCATGACCAATACCGACACCGCCGACATCGGCGCGACGGTGCAGCAGGTCTACGAGTTGGCCCAGGCCGGCTCCGAACTGGTGCGCATCACCGTGAACACGCCCGAAGCCGCTGCTGCGGTGCCGGCGATCCGCAAGCGCCTGGACGCGCTGGGCTGCGACGTGCCGCTGATCGGCGATTTTCATTACAACGGACATCGCCTGCTGACCGAATATCCCGAATGTGCGCAGCTGCTGGCGAAATACCGCATCAATCCGGGCAACGTCGGGCGCGTGCGCAAATCCGAAAACCTTGTGGCCGGGCACCCGGAAGCCGATCCGTTCACGATCATGATCGAAACCGCGATACGCTACGGCAAGCCGGTGCGCATAGGCGTGAACTGGGGCAGCCTGGACCAGAGTGTGGTCGTGCGGATGATGGACGAGAACTCGCGGCAGCCCGAGCCCAAGGATGTGAAGGAAGTCACGCGCGCAGCGCTGATCGCTTCCGCGATCGAGGGTGCTAAACGCGCCGAGCAGCTGGGCATGCCGCACGACCGCATCGTGCTGTCGTGCAAGGTCAGCGAGGTGCAGGATCTGATTGCGGTGTACCGTTCGCTGACGCAGCAATGCGACTACGCGTTGCACCTCGGTCTGACCGAGGCGGGCATGGGTTCCAAGGGCATCGTCGCTTCGACCGCGGCGCTTGCGGTGCTGTTGCAGGAAGGCATAGGCGACACCATACGCGTGTCGCTGACACCCGCACCGGGCGGCTCGCGCACCGAGGAAGTGATCGTGGCGCAGGAGATATTGCAGACCATGGGCTTGCGCGCGTTCGCGCCCATGGTCACCGCCTGCCCCGGTTGCGGCCGCACCACCAGCACGGTGTTCCAGGAACTGGCGCAGAGCATACAGGCGCATCTGCGCGAACAGATGCCCGAGTGGCGCAAGCAATATGCCGGCGTCGAGAACATGACCGTCGCAGTGATGGGTTGCGTGGTGAACGGACCGGGCGAGAGCAAGTTGGCGAACATCGGCATCAGCCTGCCGGGCACCGGTGAGACACCGGCGGCGCCGGTATACATCGACGGCGAGAAGGCGATGACGCTGCGCGGTGAGAACATCGCGGCGGAGTTCGTGCAGATCGTGGACGATTATGTGGCAAAGAAATATGTGAGGAAGAACGGCTAATAGCTGGTAGCTAGTAGCTTGAAATATTTATGAGCAAAGAAACACTGCAAGCCGTAAAAGGCATGAACGACATCCTGCCGGAAGAGGCGGAGCTTTGGCTATGGTTCGAAGAGGTAGTGCGCGACTGGCTGCATAGCTACGGCTATCGCAACATCCGCATGCCGCTGGTCGAGCCGACCGCACTGTTCAAACGCGCGATCGGCGAGGTCACCGACATCGTCGAGAAAGAGATGTACAGCTTCGAGGATGCGCTGAACGGCGACCATCTGACGCTGCGCCCGGAAGGCACGGCTTCATGCGTGCGCGCGGTGCTGCAGCACAATCTGCTGTATAACGCACCGCAGCGTCTGTATTACAGCGGGCAGATGTTCCGCCATGAGCGTCCGCAGAAGGGGCGCTATCGCCAGTTTCATCAGGTCGGCGTCGAGGCGCTGGGCTTTGGCGGGCCGGACATCGATGCGGAACAAATCATCATGTGCGCGCGGCTGTGGCGCAAGCTGGGCATACGCGATGTCGCACTGCAGCTGAACACGCTGGGCGACAGCGCCTCGCGCCATCGTCATCGCGACAAGCTGATCGCGTATTTCGAGCAGCACAAGGACGTGCTGGACGCGGATGCGACGCGCCGTTTGCACAGCAATCCGCTGCGCATCCTCGACAGCAAGAACCCGGCGATGCAGGACATCATCGCGGGCGCGCCGAAGCTGATGGACGAGCTGGAAGAAGATGCGATCAAGCATTTCGACGAGTTGCAGGCCATACTCAAGCGCCATGACATCGCGTTCGAGATCAATCCTCGGCTGGTGCGCGGGCTGGACTATTACAACCGCACGGTGTTCGAGTGGGTCACGACCCGGCTGGGGGCGCAGGGCACGATCTGTGCGGGCGGTCGCTACGACGGCCTGATCGAGCAGATCGGCGGCAAGCCGGCGCCTGCGATGGGCTTCGCGATGGGCGTTGAGCGTTTGCTGGCGCTGGTGCAGGAAGACGGCATGATTGCGCCGAAGCCGGAGGTGGACGTGTACGTGGTACATCAAGGCGAACTTGCCGGGCAGCTGGCGAGTCAGGTTGCGGAGCAGTTGCGCGACGACAAGCTGCGCGTGCTGCTGCATTGCGGCGGCGGCAGCTTCAAGTCGCAGATGAAGAAGGCAGACGGCAGCGGCGCACGCATTGCGCTGGTGATCGGCGACGACGAGGCGCAGGCGAACGAGGTCAGCGTCAAGCCTATGCAGGGCGGCGAGCAGGTGAGAGTGAGCGTGCAGAATCTCATCGCAACAGTTAATCAAATCATCAAGTAGGAGTCGAACATGGCGGCATTGGACTTGCAAGAACAGGAACAACTCGACACGCTCAAGGCGTGGTGGAAGGACAACGGTAACTTTGTGCTCGGCGCATTGCTGGTCGTCGTCGTCGCGATGGGCGGCTGGCGCGGCTGGCAGTATTACCAGAACAAGCAGTCCGCCGAGGCGGCGACGCTGTACGCGGAATTCACCAGGCAACTGGAGAGCAATGATGCCAAGCGCGTCAACGATGCCGCGGCCGCGGTGATGGACAAGTATGCAGGTTCCGCCTATGCCTCGCGGGCAGCGTTGCTGGCGGCGCAGGTCAACGAGTTCAGCAAGGACGTGGCGCGTGCGAAGACCCAGTTGCAATGGGTGATCGATCACACCGGCGAAGCGTCGCTGAAGGATGTGGCGCGCCTGCGCATGGCGGCCATCCTGATGGACGAAAAGGCTTACGATGGTGCGATGAAGCTGTTGAATGCCGCTCACCCCGATTCGTTTAATGGCCTGTATTCCGATCTTAAGGGCGACGTGCTGAGCGCGCAGGGCAAGACCGACGAGGCGCGCACCGCATACAAGCTGGCCTATGAGAAGACCGATGCGAAGAGCATGTACCGCAACCTGATCCAGATGAAGATGGACGCGCTGGGAGCGGCAAAATGATTTTGCTGCGCCTGTCCCTTCGACGTTGCTCAGGACTGGCTGTGTTATCCGGACTGTTGCTGTTGAGCGGCTGCGCTGCGGTCGACACCGTGCAGGGCTGGATCGGCAAGCCTGACGCGAACGCCCCCGTGAAAGTGCAGGACTTCGCCGAGTCCGCGAAGTTCGAAGTGCGCTGGCATGCCGAACTGGGCGAATCCGGTGCAAGCCTGTTGCAGCCTGCATTGACGGCGGAGGCGATCTACGGCGCGTCCGGCGACGGCGCGTTGACGCGCATCGAGCGTTCGACCGGCAAGCAGCTGTGGCGCATCGAAAGCGGCATCAAGGTCAGCGGCGGCGTCGGTGCGGGCGAAGGCTTGGTGCTGATCGGCAGCGGCAAGGGCGATGTGCTGGCCTACGACGAAGAGGGCAAGCAACGCTGGAAGAGCAAGGTTTCCAGCGAGGTGCTGAGCGTGCCGCGCGTCGCCGACGGCGTGGTGATCGTGCGCAGCGGCGACGGTCGCATCGCCGGGCTGGATGCGGCGGACGGCAAGCGCCTCTGGTTGTACGAGCGCAGCACGCCGGCGCTGGTGGTGCGCAGCCATGCGGGCGTGACCATCCAGCGCGGGGTGGCGTTCGCCGGTTTCGCCGGCGGCAAGCTGGCCGCGCTGAAGGTGAAAGACGGCTCGGTGTTATGGGAGACTTCGGTGTCGCAGCCGCGCGGCAACACCGAACTGGAGCGCATCAGCGACATCACCAGCGATCCGGTGGCGGACGACGAACAGGTGTGCGCGATCGCGTTCCAGGGACGCGTCGCCTGCTACGACGCCGCACAGGGCAGTCCGTTATGGAACCGCGACATCGGCAGCGACAAGGGCATGACCTTGCTGCGCAAGTATCTCTATCTCAGTGACGCGAGCGGTGCTGTCATGGCGCTGGACAAGTCCAGCGGCAGCACGCTGTGGAAGAACGAGCAGCTGTTCATGCGTGATACCGCGGCGCCGCAGGCGCTGGGTGACTACATCGTGACCGGCGATTACGAAGGTTATCTGCACGGCCTGAGCCGTGAAGATGGCCGTTTCACTGCGCGCATCAGGCTGGACGGTGCGGTCCAGTCTGCGCCGCAATCAATGGACGACGGGCTGCTGGTGCAGACCCGCGACGGCGATCTGTATTCGCTGTCGATTAAATAAGGAAATATTGAAATGTTGCCCACTCTGGTATTAGTTGGTCGTCCGAATGTGGGCAAGTCCACGTTGTTCAATCGTCTCACGCGCAGCCGCGACGCACTGGTCGCCGACTTGCCCGGCCTGACGCGCGACCGTCACTACGGACGCGGCCGGGTCGGCGAGCGCCCCTATCTGGTGGTGGACACCGGCGGCCTGGAGCCGGTCGCCAAGGACGGTATCCTGTACGAAATGGCCAAGCAGAGCCGCCAGGCGGTGGACGAGGCCGACGCGGTGCTGTTCCTGGTCGATGGCCGCGCCGGTTGCACGCCGCAGGATGCGATCATCGCCGAGCAATTGCGCAAGACCGGCAAGCCCATCCTGTTGCTGGTCAACAAGGCCGAGGGTATGCAGCGTTCCAAGGTGACTGTCGACTTCTTCGAACTGGGACTGGGCGAGCCGATACCGATCTCTTCGGCTCACGGCGACAACGTGACCGAAGTGGTCGAGCTGGCGCTGGAGCATTTCCCGCTGGAGAGCGAAGAGAAGGCCGAGGAAGAGCAGAAGCCCAAGCTCGCCATCGTCGGCCGCCCTAACGTCGGCAAGTCGACGCTGGTGAACGCCATCCTCGGCGAGCAGCGCGTGATCGCATTCGACCAGCCGGGCACAACGCGCGACTCGATCTACATCGACTTCGAGCGCGACGGCAAGCAATACACCATCATCGACACCGCCGGCGTGCGCCGCCGCGGCAAGGTCGACGAAGCCGTCGAGAAGTTCTCGGTGATCAAGACCATGCAGGCAATCGAGGATGCCAACGTCGTCGTGCTGGTGGTGGACGGCGCCGACCAGATCACCGAACAGGATGCCCACGTCGCCGACTTCGTATTGCAGGCAGGCCGTGCCTTAGTGCTGGCCGTCAACAAATGGGACGGCCTGGACGCGCACCAGCGCGACACCGTCAAGAACGACATCGAGCGCAAGCTGCACTTCCTGAGCTTCGCCAAGCTGCATTACATTTCCGCGCTGAACGGCACCGGCATCGACAAGCTGCTGACCTCGGTAAACGAAGCCTACGCCGCGGCGATGATCAAGCTGCCGACGCCCAAGCTCACCCGCGCGCTGCTCTCTGCGCTGGAAAAACAGCAGCCGCCCAAGGGTTCACGTTTCCGCCCCAAGATGCGCTACGCCCACCAGGGCGGCAGCAACCCGCCGCTCATCATCATCCACGGCAGCGGCCTGGACGACGTGCCGGCCAGCTACCAGCGTTATCTGGAGCGCGCCTTCTGCGAGATGTTCCGTCTGCAGGGGACGCCGCTGAAGATCCAGTTCAACAGCAGCGCGAACCCGTTCGAAGGCAAGAAGCGCGTGCTGACCGAAGAAGAACAACGCCGCGCCCACCGCGCACGGATTATCGGGCGCAAGCGTTTCGGGTAATCGGCAGGCAATTGCGGACCGTCGGCGACGGTCCGGCTGCTTGACGACAAGTTTTCCGGTTTTCATACTTAACCGTATATCGCAGCAAAGGCGACATGCTGGTTGTTTAACTACTGGCTTACGGGTAGGCAGCGGATACGCCAACCTTGTGCTCATCGCTCATGCCAGTTTCAAGGCCATTGAGCCACTCAAGTAACTCATCCCAGTTGTTTAGACTGAAGACTCTGACACCATAGCGCTGCTCAAGCCCAACAGTCGGCTGCCTAACCAGTTCAGCCATTGGTGTATCCATGACAAATGCGTCGCAGTATGGTGCGTAGAGCGAGATGTGTTTGAAGTCTTCAAATATTCCGCTCAACCGTTTCTGAGCCTCTTCGCGATTCGCATATGCGCCTCGCTTCACCATATCTTTAAGAGTTGCGAACATTCTGGCTTCGAGCCATAGGTTTGGTACGTTTGAGAAATGCTCGGAGGCAAAGAATTCGATGCAACGTCGCACTTTGTCTACAAGGGGCTGCTCATCTGGTAGCCAATGCAGCATGTGTTCCACCACCGTAGCTATGATAGGCGAGTCGATGACAGCATTGAAATCGCCTTGGCTAATACGATTGACCATGGTGAGGTATGTGTTCACGAAGTTCCTGCCTGCGTCCCGAACCTCCAAAGCGACATCCTGCTTAAAAGTTTGCGTCGACGCCTGCCACTCGTCAAAAATTTTGACTAGCTCTTGCACTGCCTGCGTCTTGAGTGTCCGCTTCAACTCGATGTCGCGCATGTAGCTGCCAACGTCTATGCGGAAGTAGTCGTCCCATTCATCCAGTTTGCCTTCGATGGCATCACTTTCTTCGAAGACATATTCCGCGGGCCGGCCTTTCAGAAAAGCATCCCAAGCCTTCAGTATCTGCGTTCGCTCGACGTTGTAATCTTTCTCGAACTCGGTGCCACGAGCCGTCGCCTTGATAAACTCCATCAGCTGGTCATGGCTCTTGTCTTTGTAGCCGCGCCATTGGTGAGTTTCATCTTCATGGACAGATGAATATGGCGCCACGAGCAGTTGTAAATAAATAAGGTAATCCCCCGGCTTAGCCGGGGGACTCACAAGGTTTGACCGAGCGCTACGGTCAGCCTGACTCTACTGACTTGATCAAAAGTTAGGAGAATCAAGT
>Ga0209211_10007699_pt1 | contig 15025 bp, 7 predicted proteins | sample RifGroA2_FD_183992 | JGI IMG/M metagenome (GOLD analysis project Ga0209211, IMG submission 183992) | Groundwater microbial communities from Rifle, Colorado, USA - Groundwater A2 (SPAdes) (version 2) | ecosystem: Environmental > Aquatic > Deep subsurface > Groundwater | place: Rifle, Colorado... | reverse complement strand
GGAACAGACAATCACTGGAGCGGTTGTTGCTGAAAACACAGAAATTGTTTCTGGAAGTGTGAGAAAAGGGGAGATTTTTACCTATGAGCTGAAGGTAGGGGAAAGAGTGTCATTGAAATCCGGAAGCGTTAAAATCACAGGACAGAGCGTTGATGATGGGAGTGTGCAGATTGCATCTACAGATGGGAAAGTAATTGCGACGACTGAGCATGAAACGCAGGTGAACGCGAGCGAGAGCGTGCAATTAAAGATTGAGTTATCACGCTTCAATATTACTGCTGAGAAAGGGACTTTGAACGTGAGGGTTATTGCACAGGGGAGTGAGATTGTTCAAGTTAGCAAGAAGATTGAAGTTGAGGTTGAAGAAGAGACAGAGAGCATCGCGAATATGACTGATGAGAGTAATGAAACGCTTGATGATGTGAGCAACGCGACAATTGTGAATTTGACTGGGATGAATGTGACTGTACTTGGTAATGAGACAATTGGCAACGCGACTGTAAAGACAAGCAGAGCGAAGATACGCGTAGGGGAGAGAGTGAAATGGGTGAAGAATGTTTCTTTGGAGAGAGCGGAAAACGTGACAGTGGAGTTGCCTAAAGAGGCGGAGAACGTGAGTGTTAAGAAAATTGAGGAAAGTGGAAGAGAGGAAGAGGCGAAGGCAGAGGTAAGAGGAATTACGGGGAACGTGATTCATGGCGAGGTGACAGCGGAGATTGAATTAGCTAAAGAGGGGGGATTCATGAGGTTTGTGCGGGGATTGTTTGGAGGGGCGACGGGGAGAGTGATTGCCAAGGATAACGCGAGCGCGGGGATAAACGAAAGTGCGACGACTGGAGAGATGATTGTGGTGACGCTTTCTGACAATGCGACTTCTTACACGATTGAGTATTACACAGAGGCGCCGATTGCTTATGAGCAGAACATTTCGAGTGGGAAGCAGGTTGTTATTTCGGGGCCTGATGGACTGAATTATACTGATGTGATTTCGTTTACGACGATTGAAGAAAGATTTGCAGTTGGGCAGGAATCCGCAATTCAAATTTATTGGCTGGAGAATAAGAGCTTTATTGATTTTATTGTGGGGGATACACAAGGCAATGGACTGTTGGATTATGTTGAATGGATTACTCCGCATTTGTCGAATCAAACGTTTAATATTACATTAGGTGCAGGTAATGTGAACATGACTTCTATACAAAACATCACAATTGACGGAGATTATATGCATCTCACTGTTTCTAGCGCGTCGCCTTATGATTCTCTAGTTGGTTATTGGAGTTTTGATGGAGATAATAGTACAACTGCTTTCGATTGGACTGCAAACAATAATGATGGGAATTATACCGCGGATGCTACTAAGACAACAGGATGCCTCTATAATGATTGTGCAATATTTGACGGTACTGGAGATAATATTGTTGTTTCAGAAAGTTCTTCTTTGAGGACAAACTCTGCGGTAAGTGTTTTAATGTGGATAAAACCTGATTCTGATGCTCCAGCAGCGGTTCTTGGAATTCGTTCACCATCAGAGGGCAATGGGTGGCAAGTGGGATATAAAGATTCTGGAAGCAATTCTCTTTATTATATTGGGACAGGAGCTTGGACGAGCCTTACAGGTGCGGCGCCTACGGCTGCCGAATGGCATCATCTTGCATTTACATGGGATAGTTCCAGTACAGTTATGACGATTTATCTTGATGGGGCATGGCAAGCAGATACTACAAAGTCAGGAACTATTGCGGATGGCGCGGCTACCACTTATATCGGTTCGTATAACAACGGTGCGAGTAATTTTAAGGGATTGATAGATGAAGTTATGATATTTAATGTAGATATTGGTGCTACTAATGTTGCGAATATTTTCAATAATCAGAGCGCCCGCTTTAAGGCGCGAGGTGTAGTGGCTGTGAATCAGACGAATTTTACCTCGAACAAAGAACATCTTAATGTCACTGTACGTAATTACGAACGAGCGCAAGGAAGCAATATTTCTTTGAGAGTCAGAGAATATAATAGTTCATGGAGTTATACACCATATCAGAACTTAAGTGGGAACGCAGGAGATACTCAAAGCAGTAATCGCATCAACATTTCATATCTTACGACTAATGCTTCTCTGGACTTTTTACTTTTACCCGGAAATGGGACTACAAGTAGTGCTACTAAGAGCTTTTACAGTCCGTTGTTGCTTGCTTCTGCCAGTGCAAATATTACCGTCAATGCGGTTCATAACCCTCTTTATGTAAACTCATGTGATACTTTGTCTGGGGCAGGAAAACAGTATTTCTTGACAAGAGGCATTGGAAATGCGAGCGGCAACTGTATTATTATTACGGCGAGTAATATTGTTCTTGACGGACAAGGGTATAATATTACTTATGGGAGTGGAGGGACTGGTGTGGGAATTAGTGCGACGAGCGTGAATAATATTACAATAAAGAATGTGGTTATTAACAAGAGCACTGCGGATGTGACTACTGCAAATAATTATGGTATTTCATTTTTAACTGTAACAAATAGTACTATCCAGAATGTTACTGTGAGGACGAATGGGACTGCCTTTAACATAGGTCTTCTTGTCAATTCTAGTAACAATAACACTCTTATTAATAACACCATCTTCACTGGCGGTAGTAGTTCCAATAACAATGGCATTTCTATTTCAGACTCTAATACTACTACTGTAACTTTTAATACTATTAATAACAGTAATGGTAACGCCCTCTATGTCGATACTGCAACATCAAACAATAACATTATTATTAACAACAGTATAATCAGTTCAGCTAGTTTGAATTTAGACCTTGAAATTGCTACTGCTGCACTTAACAACACTTTCTTTATAGACCAAGCAATACGCAACTACTCCTTCACAGGTGTTGGCTCGAAGATAATTGTGAATGACTCGCGCTTTGGCGTTGTAAGTTTCTTGGATACAATCAACGGCTCTGGCTCGAATTTGTCCAATATGATTCGTATAGGGAACAATAGTGTTTATGTGAATTCTACAGTGTCTGGGGGAGGAAGTTTCAATAAGAGCGCGAACGTGACTTTCTTCAACACACCGACGTATTATCTGCCTGAAATAAGGAGAGATGAAGTGACATGTCCTTCTAATGTTTGTACTGCACTTACTTCTTTAACTGGACCGACAATTTCATTCAATGTCACTGGATGGAGTAACTATAGTATCTTTGAGAATGCTATTTTAGTTTCTGCTTGTGGAACTTTAAGTACTGCGGGAGGGCAGTATGTGTTGACGCAGGGCATTGGAAATGCGAGCGGGAATTGTATTATTATCACAGGGGATAACATTGTTTTAGATGGGCAGGGATATAATATTACTTATGGAAGCGGGGGGAGGGGTAATGGAGTGTACGCCTCTTCGAGAAGTAACATAACAATAAAAAATGTGCATATTAATAAGAGTACTCAGAGTGTGAGTAATTCGGATAATTATGGAATCCAGTTTATTACTACCTCGAATAGCAAGATAGAGAATGTGACAATACGGACAAACGGTACAAGCGATAATTACGGCATTTTTGCTTGGAGTGGTAGTGATGGAAATAACATCACTTCTAATACTATTACCACAAGCGGTACAACTGGCAACTACGGTATAGGTCTTTTTAGTTCTAGTAATAACATTATCTTAAACACGATTACTACAGATGGTACAAGTGATAACTATGGTATTCGAGTCTCTGGTGGTGACAGAAATAATATCACGTCAAACACCATTAACAATACAAACGGAGCTGCTATTTCTCTGAGCACGATTACAACGACCCAAAATGTGTTCATCAACAATAGCATTATCAGTTCTGCAAATCGATATTTAGATTTGGAAATCGTGGTTGATTCTTTGAATAACACTTTCTTCATCGACCAAGCAATCCGTAATTACTCATTCACAGGTGTTGGCTCGAAAATTACTGTGAACGACTCGCGTTTTGGCGTTGTAAGTTTCTTGGATACAATCAACGGAAGCGGAGGCAATCTTTCTAATGCAATTATAATCGGAAACGATAGTGCTTTCATTAATGAGACTGTGGGAGAAAGCGGATTGAACAGAAGTGCGAACATTACATTTACGGGAATGTCGATTGTGTTTAGCAATCCTGTGATATTGCGAGATGGGGTGATATGTAATGCGACATTAGGGGGATGCAATAACTTTACTGCTTTGACTGCTGGAACAGTCAGATTCAATACGACAATTGCAGGCAATTACACAATTGATGAGAGACCTGATGAGGTAATCCCTGAGAATATCACTTTTGTGCCTTGGACACTTGCCGATGAGACGAATCAGACGCTGACTGAAATACGTGTTAATGTGACTGCGAATGATAATGTTGATGTGCAGGCGATTGTTATAAGATTGTATAATGCGAGCAGGGCGCTTAATACGAGCAGGCAGAATGCTAGCTCACCACATGCTGTGAACTTTTCTGGGCTTGCAGACGGGGTTTGGTACTTTAATGCGACTGTGAATGACAGTAAGAACAATATCAATGAGACTGCGACTAGGACAATTAGGATTGATACTACTGTGCCAAATATGAGTTATGGGAGCGGGACGGAGACGAATGCGACTTATACTACGCGAACTTATTTGATTGTTAACGTGACTGCAAGTGATGCGACAGTTGGATTGGCGAACATCACAATTTTTGTGTTGAATAGTTTATTAGCGGTTTTCAATCAAACTACTAGAACTAGCGCAGAGAATTACGTAAATGTTTCTGGATTGAGCGATGGAGCGTGGTATTTCAACGCGAGCGCAAAAGATTATTTGAACTGGGAAAATACTACGGAACGCAGGACAGTTACAGTTGATACTACAAGACCGCAAATTGGATTTGGGGCGGAGACAGCAAACAGTAATGTGAACATGAGTAGAACATGGATTTACTTGAATTTGAGTCTGAATGAGACAAACGTGGCAAACGTCACATATACGCTGTATTATCAGAATGGAACAAGCGTGAATGTGACGACGTATGCGAGCGCGACAACGATATTCAATTGGACAAGTCTTACAGATGGAACATATACTTACAATGCAACTGTTACTGATTTGGTGAATTATGAGAATACAACTGAAAACAGGAGAATCACTTTGGATACGACTAAACCTGCAATTGGATTTGGAGCAGGGACAGAGACGAACGCGACTGCTTTTGGTAGGACATGGGTTTATGCAAACATCAGTTTGAATGAGACAAACTTTGCGAATGTGACATTCACATTGCAAAATGCAAGCGGAATTGTGAATCAGACGATGTTCACAGACACGACGCGGTCGCTTAATTGGACTAACCTTACAGATGGAGTGTATTATTACAATGCGACTGCAATGGATTACGCGGGGAATGTAAATACTACGATAATGCGGATGATTACGCTTGATACGGTGGGACCGAACTCAATTAGCTTTGTCACACCGACAGACAGCGATAATGCAAATGTGAGCAGGAATTCGACATACGTTAATGTGACTGCGACAGACAGCGCGGCGGTTCAGGCGATTGTGATAAGATTGTATAATGCGAGCAGAGCGGAGAATATGAGCAGGCAGAATGCAAGCAGTCCGCACGCTGTGAATTTCTCTGACTTGCCAGACGGGGTTTGGTACTTTAATGCAACTGTTAATGATAGCGTTGGGACGAAGAATGAGACAGAGACGAGAAGAGTTGTTCTTGATACGACGATGCCGAACGTGACTTATACTTCTGGGACTGAAGTGGATGGGGCGACGATAACGCGGACTTACGCTGTTGTTAATGTAAGCGCGAGCGATACATTATCTGGCGTTGTTAATCTGACTGTTGTGTTTTACAATGCGACACGCGTGGAGATAAACAGAAGCACGAATACAAGCGGGACGCTTGTTTATACTAATTTCTCTGGACTTGTGAATGGGACTTATTATTACAACGCTACAAGCACTGATTATGCAGGCAATAGGAATACGACTGCAACACGGACAGTTATTGTCAGCACAAACCCTGTGATTGTGACGTTTGGTGATGGGACAGAGAGCAATGGAACGTACCAGACGCGGACGAATATCTATGTAAATGCGAGTGTTACTAATGTTTCTGCATTAAGTACGATTGCTATAAGATTATACAATACAAGCAGGAGTGAGAATACGAGCAGTATAAACAGCACTGCTGGACAGCACTTTGTGAATTGGACAGGGCTTGCAGATGGGGTTTGGTACTTTAATGCTACGGCGAATGACATTTCGGGAAACAATGCCAGCACACAAACACTGCAGGTGACTATTGATACGACGAGACCGGGGATTGGCTTTGGCGCGGGCGTGGAGGCGACAGGGACGAACTGGAGCAGGAGCTGGATTTATGTGAATCTTTCGTTGAATGAGACAAACGTGGCAAACGTCACATATACACTGTACAATCAAACGGCAAGCGTGAATGTGACTGTTTATGCTTCGGCGCAGACAACATTGAATTGGACAGGGCTTGCAGACGGGAATTATACATACAATGTGAGCGTTAGTGATTTAGTGAATTATGAGAATACAACTGAAAACAGGAGAATCACTTTGGATACGACGCGACCTTTGATTTCATTTGGAGTGGGAACTGAAGAGGATAGCGTGGCGAGAAGCAGGCAATGGCTCTACGTGAATGTGTCTGTCACGGAGGCGAATGAGCAGAATATTACGTTCACGCTTTGGAATCTGACTGCTACTGTGAACGTGACAACGTTTACAGATGCGCGAAGAACAATCAACTGGACAGGGCTTGCAGACGGGAATTACAATTACAATGTTTCTGTTTCTGATTATGTGAATAACAGAAATACGACAGCCACAAGGAGTTTTGTTGTGGATATAGCGATACCGACGACAATCACTTTTGTCACGCCGACAGAGAGCGACAATGCGAATCTCACGACGAGAAATGAGATTCTTGTGAACGTTACTGCGACAGACAGCGCGACATTGTCGCGCATTGTGATACGATTGTTTAACGCGACAAACTCTAATGTGGCAAACAGAGTAAATACTTCGTCGCCACACAACGTGAACTTCACTGGCTTGGATGACGGAAGATATTACTTTAACGCAAGCGTGAATGATACGGCTGGGAATGAGAATCAAACAGGGACGCGGACAGTGTTGATTGATACGCAGCCGCCAAACGTTCTCGCTTTGAGAAGCGATGACGTTGTGCAATACGGTAATGCGACATTACAGATAAATGCCTCTGACTTAGGATTTGGATTGCAGGCAGCTAACGCGCAGGTATGGTATGGCAATGGAACATGGATTGCTAATTATACGATGACTTTGAATGCAACAAGCGGAGTGTTTAATCTTACTTTGTGGAATTTGTCTGTGATTGCGGATTATGATGTTAATTACTCAATCAATGACACAATAGGAAGACAGACAAACACAAGCGATTATTTTGAAGTTTACAGACCGCTGGGAACGACAATAAGAGGAAATGTTACGGATTCTGCTGGAACACAGAAGAATTACACTTACATCTTTAGAAGACCTGGGACGAACATAACACTTTTGAACTTTACAAACAACAGTTATTCTTTTGCTGCTGATGAATTGAAGAACAGGACGTATGACTTGGAGATTAGAGTGGGAACACATGTATTAGTGTTACGAAGTCTGAACTTGACTACAACATACATTCCTGTAAATGTGGATAATTTGAGCACAAGTATTACAAACATTACAAACTACAAGATACTTGCGGGCTTAGGAGTAAACACGACATATACTGGTAATGCTACTTTGAACTTTAGTTATACTTACAATGCAGATGGTGCGGCTGTTGTTGAATCTGGATTGACTGTGCATAGATGTGCTGACTGGAATTACACGGACAGAGTATGTAATGAGGGATTTGCATTATATGGGAATAAGACAGTATTCAGCGAAGCAGATAGGATGATTGTAAATGCTTCCAGCTTTTCTTCTTATCTAGTAACAGAATATACTTGTGGTAATTCGATATGTCAGGCAGCATACGGAGAGACAATAAGCACTTGCGCAGGAGATTGCGCGCCTGCAAGCTCGAGCAGCAGTAGTTCTGGCGGTGGAGGAGGGGGAGGCGGAGGTGGCACTGCTGCTAATGCGACGCAAGAGCAGACAAGGCAGACAACAGGCGGAAACTTACAAGTTGGATTAGCGAAGATTGAGAGAGAATTGACTATTGGGGAGAATGTGACTGAAAGACTGACATTGATAAATGGGAAAGATATTGCTTTGGATGTGAGGTTTTTGCTTGATAAGGCATTACGCAGAGTGATGGAAGTGCCTGAAAAGATTAACATTGAATCTGGAGAGACTAAAGTTACAGATATAACAATACGCGGAAGCAAAGAAGGAGTGTATCAAGGTAATTTGTATTTAGAAAGTATTGACTTCAATCAGAGTATTCCTGTACAGATTTCTGTTCTCTCACTTCAGAAGAAGCTTTTGGATATTTCTGTTTCTTTGCTGAAAGAACGTGTTCCTGCCGGAAGTGAGTTGCCTTTCAAAGTTGAGATTTACAATCTTGGACAGGAAAGGCGTTATGATATTGCTCTTACTTACGATGTTGTGCGGAAAGCTACTAATGAAAGCATTTTGCATAAAGAAGAACAGACAATTATTGGGGGGATGTTGTCAGTTGTGCGAAGCGTTGAGCTGCCGAAAGATACGGAGAATGGAGAATATAAGCTGATTGTGACAGCGGATTATGGCGAAGGGAAAGCAGAAGTATTTGCTTCTTTTGCTGTGCAAGGCGGACTTATTTTTGGAACCATTAAAGAATATGCAAATACTGTCTTATTATTGATTGTAGTGGGTTTCATACTCTTCATCGGAATGTACTACCTAGTGTCTTTGAGAAGACAGTTGAAAACTAAGCAGATTTCAGAGAAATTGAAGAACAGCGTGTATCCTGCGCCTGACTTCTTGACTTTGCCACAATCGAAGTACGCTCATGTTGGATTGATTGCTGATGCTGATGAACCTGCGTATCTTGACCATACGCAATTGAACAGGCACACACTCATTGCAGGAGGCACTGGATGCGGGAAGACTGTTGCTGCGATGGATGTTGTTGAAGAACTGCTGAAGAAAGGAGTTGGTGTTGTTGTATTTGACCCTGTCGGACAATGGTCTGGATTTGCAAAGAGGAATACTGATGAGAAGATGCGAAGATTGTATCCAAAGTTCAAGTTGGGATTGCCACAAGCTTTCAAGCCGAGGATTGTGGAAATAAGCGATGCGACAATGAATATTGATGTAGTTCATTACATGCAAGAAAAGGGATTGACGATATTACGCATGGATAGATTGACTCCGAAGAAAGTTGATGCTTTTATTGAGGGTGCATTGGGGCAGATTTACAGAGCGAATTTGAATGAGTCAGGTAGTTTGAAGTCGCTTGTTGTTCTTGATGAGGTGCATAGACTGTTGCCGAAGTATGGTGGGCGAAAGGCATACACAAAGCTTGAGCAGGCTGTGCGTGAATTCAGAAAGTGGGGCATTGGATTGCTTATGATTTCACAGGTATTGACTGACTTCAAGGGAGCGATTAGAGGTAACATTGGAACAGAGATACAAATGCACACGAGATATGAGGGAGACATCAAGAGAGTGAGAGAAAGACATGGTGCGAATGTGTCGAAGCTGATTGCAAAGTTGTCTATTGGGATAGGTATGGTTGAATGTTCTGAATACAACAAAGGGAATCCTTACTTCATAGAATTCAGACCTTTGTTGCACTCGCCTTACAAGCTGACGGAGACAGAGGCGAAGCAGCTTGTGAAGAAAGAGACGCCGATATTGAGAATGGATGCTGGGAAGAAGTAATTTGTACAGACATTTTTGAAACCTTTATATGAACATCTCCGTTGAAGTGCTATAATGTTTATATAGTCTGCAATTTTCTTTTTTGAATAAGGTCTTTAGTTAAGAAAACTATATACTCTATGGCAAAAAGTAATGATGAACCTACAGAAGAAAGCAAAGAGGACAATAAATCAAATGCTGAACTAGGGTTAACCGATATACCTGGCATTGGTCCAGGTATTGCTGCAAAGTTAGAGGCGGCAGGAGTTTATGACCTTATGGGACTTGCAGTTATGTCTCCTTCTGCTTTGTCTGAGCTTGTAGGCATTGGTGAAGCAGTTGCCCGTAAAGCTATTCAGGCAGCACGTAGCATGATGAAGCTCGGGTTTAGTGATGGTGTGGAATTTGCCAAAAAACGAGAAGATGTTTTTTATATTACTACAGGATCGCAGAACTTAAATGCACTTCTGGGAGGAAAGGGGATTGAGAGTAAAGCATTGACTGAAGCATATGGTGCCTTTGGCAGTGGAAAGACACAATTAGGTCTGACTTTGACAGTCAATGTGCAATTACCAAGAGAAAAAGGTGGAGCGAACGGAAAAGCAGTATTTATTGATACAGAAGGTACATTTAGACCAGAAAGGATTAGGCAGATTGCCGAGGGTATGGGTGCGAACGGTGAGAAGGTTCTGAAGAATATTTTGGTAGCTCGAGCGTTTAATTCAGACCATCAAATCTTACTCATTGATAAGATTGCAGAGCTCATTAAGGAAGGAGAGCCTATCCGTTTGATTATCATTGATTCCCTGACCGCTCATTTCCGCGCAGAGTTTGCTGGACGAGGACAGTTGGCTGACAGGCAACAGAAATTAAATAGATATTTACACACATTAATGAAATTAGCTGAGCAACATAACTTAGCAGTTTATCTTACTAATCAGGTTATGGCAAATCCAGGAATGCTTTTTGGAGATCCGACCACTCCTGTTGGTGGACATATAGTGGGGCACATGTCCACATATCGTGTTTATCTACGCAGAGGTAAGCAAGGGAGCAGAGTTGCAAAATTAATTGACTCGCCAAACCTGCCGGATAACGAGACAGTATTCTTTGTTACTTTGCATGGCGTTAAAGACGAAGATAAAGATTAACGTTACGATATATTACAGAGAATTCTGATGATTAAGTCATATTTTGTTCTGAATTCTCTGTCTAGACAATTCTGTTTAAACGTGACACAACCAACAGAATTGTCTATAATACCATGGCAGGTCTTTTTTTTGAATCTTTAAGATTGGAAAAGGGAAATTCTATAACTATGATATCTCCTTTTACAAATCCTTCCACGCTTCATCCTCTTTTTTATTAAGCCATGTCTTTCCAAAAGACTTCTCTGACAAAATTGCAGAAAACGTAAAGTTTAAAGAAGGAAGAGATTGCGATTCCATAAAAGGTGTGTTAATCAACTCTAAAGTTTATGAACAGTTTGTAGATCTTCTAAAAATTAACTTAAAAGATATAAAAATTAACGAAAATCCATTAGATAAAGAGATTACTAATCCTGAATTTTGTTCTAGTTTATGGATTAAAAAATTCGGTTCTGAAGAAGAAATTCTTAGTCTATACAAACAGAACAAGCATGGATTGAGTAGTGCTATATTTTGTAAAGATACAAAAAGAGCATTGGAATTGGCTAAAAAAATAAATACTGCCCGAGTGATAATAAACTCAGACACCTTGGATATTAACCCATTAATCCCTTGGGGTGGAATAAAATCAACAAGTCATGGGGGAGTAGAATATTGGATAAATAAGTTTTCAAACAAAAAACTTATCTAGATTTCTTAAAGAGTTCATCTAAATTCTTTTCATTTGTTAGAATACCCTTTTTAAGATCTTCTTCTGAAATAGTCTTTAGTCTTTTTTGAAAATTAGAGGTAAATTCAACCAATTTTTCAGAGAGCATCTTTTTAATTTCCCCACTTAATAACTTCCCTTTTTTATAATCTTCAATAATTGTTTCAGACTCTTCTTTCTTCAAGAAAAACTTTGATAAATATTGGCAAGCAATATCAACATCAGGATTTCCACCCAACTTTCTATGCTCTTCTACTGTTTTTTGTCCACCACTATAAGCTCCACCAACTTTCTTAATTATGCTTTTTGCATCATCTTTTAAGAATATAGCATTATTTCTCGTTTTTGACATTTTTTCTCCATCTACTCCCGGTAAAAAAGTTATATGAAGTATTGATGGTTTATTATAGCCCATAAGTGGTGCAACATCCCTGCAAATTCTTATATGTGCATCTTCATCTGGACCAATGGGAACGAGAACATGCTTTATACCGAATTTTTCTTGTGGAAATAAAATATGTGCTGACTGAATTGAAGGATAAAAATGTAAACCAATATTATCCTCATTTTTATAACCATAAGTTGCTTTTATTTCAGATAAATTAATTTTTTTTGAAAGTTTTATTGCTAGATTGTAAATATTAGTGTATATTTGATCTATGATGAAATAGGTTTTATGCGGGTCAAATCCATAAGCCAATAATTCTTTAGCTAATTCTATGGAATATTTTAAAGCTTCTTCTTGATTCTTTACTTTTCCAGCAACATAACTCTCATCATCAGAAATGGGTATAAATACGGGAATTCCGTACTCTTTCTGAAAATAAAGATTTGTGTCAAAGACAGGTCTATGCCCTAAGTGAATTGTTCCAGAAGCATTAAACCCAGAAACAATAGCACATTTTTCACCGCTTTTTATTGCCTTAAGAAATTTATCAAAATCCCTATGCGAATAAATGAGCTCGTTTTTAAAAGTATAGAAATCTGGAATTTCCTTTAAGTCAGAGATACGACTAGCTCCAAAGTCTCTTACAAGTTTCTCATTATCTGCTAATAAATTATCCACCATTTTATAATTAGAAATCTCTGGTTTTTAACTCTTACCTTTCCAAAACTAACCCGGTCCCATCAGGGTAAACCCTGCATCTTCCATAACTAAAATCTCCATACTTCTTATCAAGAGCAGAACCAATTTCCAGGACAGTATCAACTGCCTTATCAATCTCTTTCTCAGTTGACCTATCGCCTTTCCCTGTTTTAATTGTTATTGCAATCTTTATCTTATTTGCATGGCTCTATTTTATTCCCGTTTTTGGGAATACCCCGTAGCTTGCTACTGTTGTGTTGCATGATTAAGACAAATTTACTGGAATAATCTGCATTTTTGCCTTATTCTTCTTTAGAAGAGGTATTACCTTGTTCTTGTGCTTTAGAGGTATAATGAAAACTCCCCTATTGAGCTTTTTCCCCGAACAAAGCTCAATAATACCCTTTCTCTGATATTTGTAAGCCATATTATTAGAAAGGTCATTATAGCCGTAAAGAAGCCTATGGATAATTATCTTCTGGTGAGGTTTAGCCTCTTCCAATTTATAACTCACAATTATTGACTTCATCTATATACTACACAACAACAATATATAAATATATCTACTGCAATTAAAATTGCAGTATGAAAAAGAGGGAATATGTAGATAAAAGAAACTGGAAAGAAACCAATGAGAAATATATTCAGATAGGATACTTCTATTTTAATCCTGCTTTCTTGCTTACATGGAATGAAGAATTAGCAATAATGAATGCTGGCAAAGTCGGACAACCATATCTTTATCCAGAGTCAATGATAAAGTTTCTTGCAGTGCTTCACTGCAAGTTTGATTTTAGAGGATTAGAAGGATTTATGCGATGGCTGTCTGAGAATCACGAGTTTCAATTTCCAATTATCGATTATTCTCAAATTTGCCGTCGTTATAATGTTCTTGAAGTAGACTTCAAGATTCTCGAGGAAGATATGAAAAATTATCTCGAAGCTGGTGTTGATGGTTCTGGAGAGAAATCGACAAAGAGAGGAGGATGGATGAGAGAAAAATGGAAAGTTAGAAAAGGATGGATTAAAGTTGTAATTATGGGATGTAAAAATAAGAACGATAAAAAATACGTTATAGATATTCGTGTTGGCAATGAAGATATGGATGAAAGAGCGGCGGGAAGAGGAATGGTAAGAAAAAATCATAAAAATATCGGCGTTCTATTCGCAGACGGATTGCATGAAAATGAAGCAATGTTTGATTTATGTGACAAGCACGATATTCCAACCGCGATTAAATTAAGAGAAAATTGCTCGGTAAAAACAAAATCTCCCAGAAGAAAAAAAGAGGTAAGAGTCTATAGAAGTATGCCTTATGAAGAATGGTCTAGAGAGAAAAATTATGGTAAAGATGGCCAATAACAGAAGGAATATTTTCAGGATGCAAGAGAACAACGGGGGAATATGTTTCAGCAACAAAGAAAAGAAATATGTATCACGAAGTAAAAGTAAAGTTCGGAGTTTATAATTTGTTTCAGGGAGTTACAGAGAATTCTGATGATTAAGTCATATTTTGTTCTGAATTCTCTGTCTAGACAATTCTGTTTAAACGTGACACAACCAACAGAATTGTCTATACCTAAATGCTTAGAATCAGCGAGAGCTGTGTTGATTTTTAGGGATCATGTAACACAGCATATATGTGAACCTTTAAGTTCAACGCCCTTACGAGGATTTGAACCTCGGTCTCAACCTTTTCACGAGCTAATAACTCTTTCACCGCAAGGTCGCATTCTATCCGGGCTGAACTATAAGGGCATAGAGAAGAGAGTAGAAAAAGGGTTTTAAACCTTTTGTGGCGCAGATTCATAGAGATTCAAACTATTTTTGAAAAATAGATGCAGATAATTCAATCAAAAAAGATGAGGCTTTTGATGTAGCCTCAAAGGCAATGCACTTCTCCCAAGATGGTATTGTTATAAGCAGCAATACGTATATAAATCTTTCTGCTTATGATAATTTTGCAGAGGATGATGCTGTGGTAGCATCAAAGGTAATGCGCCAGTCTGATGAGCTGGATCTTCTCCCAAGAAGAACTCTGGGTTCGAATCCCAGCCGTAACGCACCCTCTGCGCTTTCTTCAGTAGAAACAGATAATGAACCTATTGGCTTGTGGAAATAAGTGATGCGACAATGAATATTGATGTAGTTCATTACATGCAAGAAAAGGGATTGACGATATTACGCATGGATAGATTGACTCCGAAGAAAGTTGATGCTTTTATTGAGGG
>Ga0209211_10007697_pt1 | contig 15026 bp, 15 predicted proteins | sample RifGroA2_FD_183992 | JGI IMG/M metagenome (GOLD analysis project Ga0209211, IMG submission 183992) | Groundwater microbial communities from Rifle, Colorado, USA - Groundwater A2 (SPAdes) (version 2) | ecosystem: Environmental > Aquatic > Deep subsurface > Groundwater | place: Rifle, Colorado... | reverse complement strand
GGCTTACCAGACTTGATAAGCCCGTGAATAGAGCCCACAGATGGAGCAAGCAAGTCTATACCTGTCTCTTCTACAAATTTTTTTGCTTCATCTGGATTTGTGAGTATGCCCGCACCTTCTGGAATACTATCTTTCATATCTGAACCAGAACCTATGTATCCCATCTCTGCTTCTACCAATATATCCCTGCCTGTATTTTTCATGACTTTATGGGCATACTCTACACACTGCTTTGTCACTGCCACATTTTCTTCGTATGGCAATTTTGCTGCGTCTATAATCACCGCATCAAATCCTGCATCTATACAAGCCTTTACAGAATTGAAACTGGCATGATGATCTGCATTTAGAAAAATTGGATAATCGTCCCGTTCTCTTATGGTATGAACCAAAGCTACTGCTTCCTCTCTGCCCAAAAATTTCTCTTCTCCTTCTGAAAGTCCAATGATCACCGGAAGGTTTAATTTTTTAGCAGCATTATATATACCATGTAATGCTTCTAAATTTGAAATATTAAAATGCCCTATCGCTACTCCCTTCTCATTTGCTTCTTTTATATATTGTCTTAGTGTTTTCATTAGTATAATAATAACATTGATTTATATTTTGCTATAATAAAATCACAATTGCTTCGGCACTCCTCCGTTTCGGCGGAGGTAAAAATTTATTTTATCAACTCTTTTAATAATTTAATTACCACCTGTGGATTGGCAGAGCCATTTGTTTCTTTTATTATTTTACCCACTAGGGACATAAGAGCATTTTCTTTACCGCCTTTGTATGTAGCCACTACTTGCTGATTTTCTGCAAGTATTTTTTCTACTATACCTTTTAGTTCGCCTTCATCATTTTTTTGTAACAAATTTTTCTCTGTTGCTATTTTTAATGGAGACGCATCATCTATCACTATCATCGCAAGTATGTCCTTTGTAGCGCGAGAAGAGATTTTATTTTCTGTAACCAAATTTATAAGCTCGGCAAAATTCGTCGCAGCCAGAGGCCTTGCCTCTGGCTGGAACTTCTTTATACCCAAATAATCTGATGTGATATAATTTGATGCTGTTTTAATTTTTTCACTCCCACCCCCTCGTCCTTCGGACACTCCCCCTCTGGCAGGGGGAGAAAACAAAAGATTTGCAACTTCTTCAAACCATTTTGCAAGCTCTTGCTTCATTTTTTTCAAATCAAACGCTTCATGAAGTTTCATCTTTGGTAGGTCTGGGTCTGGGAAGTATCTGTAGTCTTCACTGGATTCCTTTTTACGCTGAGACACAGTCCTCTGCTTTGCTTCATCGAAGCCACGAGTTTCTTTTACTATTTCACTCTCTTTGCCTTCTTCAAAAAGTTCTATCATTCGCTCTACTTCATATTTGATAGCTTTTTCTACGCTCTTGAAAGAGTTTAAATTTTTTACTTCCACATAGGCAGTCCATTTCTTATCTTTATCAGGTGAGACAGATACATTTGCTTCCACTCGCATCTCCCCTTTTTCCATATTCGCTTCTGAGGCATCTATATACTGCAGGAGGAGCTGATATTCTTTTGCAAAATTACTCGCAACTTTTGCTGCCTCCTCACTCGTCTCAAAAGTATGCGCCTCGGTCACAAGCTCCATCAGTGGCACGCCAGCACGATTGAAGTCAATGAGTGAATACTCGTCCTGAATTTCCGGGTGTCCAACACCCGACAGGTGTTTGTTATTCGCTGTATCTTCCTCTAAGTGAATACGAGTGATATCCATACCAGCTAGTTTGCCACCTTTTACTATTGGGTATTTATATTGAGAAATCTGGTACCCTTTTGGGATGTCGGGATAAAAATAATTCTTTCTATCAAATTCTGAAAAATCTGCAATCTCTGCACCGATAGCCAGACCAACTCTTATCACATTCTCAACTGCTTTTTTATTTATTACAGGCAATGCCCCAGGGTGCGCCATGCACACAGGGCAGATATTTGTATTTGGTTTTGTTTCATCAGGGTTATTTCTACAACTACAAAACATCTTTGTAGTTGTCTTCAATTCTGCGTGTATTTCAAGCCCGATGGTGGTGTAATATTTTTCAGAATTTTTTTCTTGCATATATTTATATTATATATGTATTTACGCTTTTTTTAAAATTTTTATGAGTGCATCTCCAAAAGTTTTTACAGAGGCATCGTCAAAAAGTGAGATGGTGAAGACTTTTTTATCAAGCTTTTCAAAAGCTTTTATTTGTTTTGCTATTATTTTTTTATCTTCTTTTTTATCTCCTATTACATCTATTTTTGTCAGAACTATTATTTCTTCTTTTGAAGCAAGCCCATCTGTTCCTAGACCCAACTTTTTATCATACTTTTCTAATTCTTTTCGAATTTCTTTGTATCGCTTCAGCATATCACCAGACTCTTCAAAAGACACTAGGTGGGCGAGTATTTTTGTCCGTTTGACATGACGCAAGAACTTTACTCCGAGACCCTTGCCTTCGGACGCTCCTTCGATTAGTCCCGGAATGTCTGCAATAATGTATTTATAAAAATCTCCGAGGTTTGGATCAAGTGTGGTAAATGCATAGTCAGCCACTTTTGCTTGTGCATTTGTCAGAGAATTGAGAAGTGAAGATTTTCCAGCATTTGGAAGCCCTATCAGTCCCAAATCCGCAAAGATTTCTACTTCAATATAAAAGTTTGCATGTTCTCCTTCTTGGCCTGGATTGGACTCCATCGGAGTAGTATTTGTAGAACCCTTGAAGTGTTCATTGCCAAATCCTCCGTAGCCACCCCTTAGGAGCATGATCTTTTGCCCTTCTTCTAACAAGAAAAATTTCTCACCGCTTTCTGAATTTGTGATAACAGAACCGATGGGTAAATCTAATACAAAATCTTCTCCGCTCTTGCCGTGAAAACTCTTGTTTCCGCCGTCTTCTCCCCGCTCTGCTATGAATTTCTTCTTCGCTTTGTATTTTGAAAGTATATTTATGTCTCGGACTGCTTGCACATAGAAATCCCCACCCCTGCCTGCATCTCCGCCTGCGGGGCCACCCTTTGGGATAAATTTTTCTTGACGCCAGCGTACTACTCCGTCTCCACCACGGCCTGCTTCTGCGTATATCGTTATTTCATCGATGAATGCCATGCATAGAGTCTAACTCTTTAATGCTAATTCTGCTAATTTCATTGCCCCCTCTTTTGATTTTACTGTGAGGAGGAACCCGCTCTTGTGGCAAAATATAGCGTCCGACACTCCTGTCACATCTCCAAATTTTGGATCGTTATTCATGAACCCCCGCCAGCTTTCAGGAAAATACTTTCTGCTTTCCAATGTATCGGGACTTTTTGTTATAGCCTCTACTTTCCAATTGTCTGTATGAGCACTCTCGTATACTACATAAATAGGCTCTGGAAAACAAGAAAGGGTCTTTTGATATAAATATCTAGGAAAACCAGATTTTGGTAGTTCTATGATTTGTTTGTTTGCTGAATTTTTGTATGCTTCTACTATGAGCTGCCTGCCTGCACTATCTGCCTTTGCCACTTCTATTTCTCTTCGCAATACTTTAGCCACAGACCTGACTTGAACTCTAAAAATATTATCAGTCTCGGATTCGTCTTCTTGCCAAGTAGGGGTAAATATCAGAAACGGCTGATCTCCGCCATAGGGCACTATATTATCAAATTTTGGAGTTACTATATCCACACCATTGTCTATAGAGTCTATCGGTGCAACTATTTTCCTGTCTATCATATTAAAAACTTCTTCATCTCCATCACACAAATCCAGTCCGAAATTTTTCCACACGAGACCAAATGACGCATACAGAATTCCATTGTCCCTCTCACCTGCCCCACCCCGCTGATGATGGTCAAATTTATTTAACTCTGGAACATACATACCACCTACATCAAAAACATAATCACCTTGTTTTAAAACTTCTTCATCTCGAGTACGAATGATCTCAAACTTTTTCCCCTGATCTTCGAGCATAATGACCAGAACTGCACAAGCAAAAAGATCATCAGAGTGAAATGACCCATTGTGTGTGACGAGTTTATGAACTTTTTGTTTTTTAATTCTGCTTATCATAAAATTCTTCAAAAACTCTGTAAATAAATGCAAATAATTTATCTAAAATCAAAAATCCTATTATCAGGATAAATACAACCAATAAGAACCTCCACACTTCACGAGTTACATTAAGTGCAGTATAACCGAAAAAGTATCCGAGCGACAGTAGCAGTGGTGCCCAGATAGCAGTGGAGATAAATTCTGCTTTTATATATGTCTTGTAATTTATTTTCTTAAAACCAGAAAAGATAATAACAAGATGATTTACCCCCATGATAAATTTTGAAATAAATATAGACCAAAAAGGTTTGTGACTAAAGTTCGGCATGACATCGGTTACCCTGTGTTCTAAATATTTTACAAATTTTGTATCCCGCCATTTTTTATGTATAACTTTACCTATATAATATCCGAGCAGACTTTTAGATATTCCACCGCAAAAAACAAAAAGCAAAGCGAAACCAAAATCCAACCCTCCGAGGTATGTCAACACTCCAGTAGTGAGCAGTATAAACTCCCCTTCAAATATGAGCCCTAGAAAAATAACAAAATAAGCCAAAATTTGATGATGCTCTACCAAGCCAGTTATGAGTTTTACAGTGTGCATATTAGAAAAGAGAATCTATTACTTGTTTTACTACAGCTCCGTCGGCTTTGCCTTTTAGTTCCTTCATTGTCTCTGCCATCAGGATTCCTTTCCCTGTAGCATCTATCACTCCCAATTCTTCTTTTTTAGCTTTGACTATTTTCTCTACTTCTTCCCGCTCCATGAGTTTTGGTAAATATGTCTCGAGTATCGCAAGCTGTGCCGATTCTTCTTTCACCAAGTCTTCTCTGTTGCCTTTTTTAAATTGCTCTATAGAATCTTTTCTCTGTTTTGCTAACCGAGTGATCACAACCAGTGCTTCTTCGTCAGTCAATAGTTCATTTGGCTTTCTGCCTTTGGCCACCAGTTCATTCATAAATGAAGCAGACATGCCACGCAAGACTTCCAAGCGAACTGTGTCCCTTGCTATCATGGCTTCTTTTATACTGTTTTTTATTTTTTCGTGTAACATACAGAAATTATACCAAAAAAATCTTTGCAGGTATAGTTTTTGAGAAGCATTAAAGATTTTACTATTTCTTGCCTTAAAATATGTTAGAATACAAAGATGAAGAAAATTATATTTTTTGATACTGAGACCACAGGAAATACTGAAAAAGATTTCTTGTGTCAGATAGCATACAAGGGAGCAGGAGAAAATACCGATGAAAATTTTTCTGCTATGTATAAACCCCCTTTCAAAGTCCCCCCGGAAGCTTCTGCTGTGCACCATATCTCAAACAAAATGCTCGAAGGCAAGCCTGCTTTTGGCGAGACTCCAGATAAAGAAAAAATAAAAAGTCTTTTTGAAGACGCAAATACTGTAGTCGTGGCACACAATGCGCCTTTTGACCTGATGATAATAAAAAAAGAAGATATAATCCCCGCAAACTTTATCTGTACACTCCGAGTCGTCAGATTTCTAGATCCAGAGGAAAAAATTGATCGCTATAATTTACAGTATCTGAGATATCTGCTCGAGATAGAAATAGACGCTCAGGCGCATGATGCACTAGGAGATGTGATGGTGCTTGAAAAGCTCTTTGAAAGACTAAAAAACAAAATAATGGAGCATGATAGCAAAAGTGAACACGAGGCAATAGATGAAATGATAAAAATTTCTTCCCATCCATCACTTTTCAAGAAATTCAAATTCGGCAAACATAATGGCAAATTTATAGAAGAAGTGGCTCGTGTGGATCGTGGCTACCTAGAATGGCTCCTCTCCCAAAAACTCGACGGTGACGAAATAGACGAAGATTGGATTTATACGCTAAAGCATTATTTAGGGAAATAAAAACATAGTTATTTTAAAACAAATTACCTAACTTTTACGACCGTCAGAATTAGGTAAATTAAATTTTTTACGTAAGGACCAATCATTTTCAAGTTTTTCTACTATCATATATAAAATCTCACTACCTATTTTAAAATCTGCCTTAAGTAATGAGACCAAGTCCTCGCAATCATATGGATAAACCCAAACGCTATTTTGCAATCTAATAAAGCCAATCTGCGAAAGCGTAACCCTCAAAAGTGCTCTTATTCTCTTTTTGCTTTCCTTTATATCAAATATCACCACTCTCCAACGACCATCCCATTTCTTTGGAATTTTTAATTTAAAATTATGTCTATCCAAGAAATCCAACTTCGACTCCCCTTTTTGTGTTATCCTTGCAACTCTTTTCCCATTTACTTCTATTATTTCAATAAGCCCTTTCTCTCTGAGTCGTACAAAAGAACTATTGATAGAATATTTTAAATTCTTTTTTCTTTTTATTCCTTTTTCTATTTGTTTTATAACTGATAAAACATTTGGTGCTACTACCATCACACCAAGTATCCCAGCTGCAAAAATAGTATTTAAAATTATTTTCTGAATATTTTTGCGTTTATCTTTAATTTTTATTTCTTTCTCCAAAATTCCCATATCATTATTATACACTACCAAAAACAAATTACCTAACTTTTACGACCGTTTTGATTAGGTAATCGAGAAATAAAGTGTAATTTTATGTAAAATGCTATAATAAAAATATGCAAACTATTTTATTTATAATTATTGGGATTGTGGGAGGGGTGGTTATAGCTTACTTTTTGTTTAGTAGAAAAGGGGCAGGAAATTCACAAAACGATCAAGAGAACATAGGCCTCAATCTTATCCTCACCCAAATCAATGAGCTGTCTAGAACAGTGGATAATAAGATTGGCGAAAGTCACAAGCAAGTAAATGAAAGCTTGAAATTTCATTCCAGTGAATCTAATAAAATAATCAGAGATGTGACAGAGAGGCTGACTAGGCTAGATGAGACAAACAAACAAGTCATCTCCTTTGCAGACCAGCTTCAGAGCCTGGAGAATATTTTAAAGAATCCGAAACAGCGTGGAATACTTGGAGAGTATTATCTAGAGACTGTGCTCAAAAATGTCCTCCCTCCGGGGAGCTACCAAATGCAATATCCTTTTGCCGATGGTACTATCGTGGATGCAGTAGTATTTGTAAAAGATAAAATAATACCCATAGATTCAAAATTCTCTTTAGAAAATTATAACAAGATGATAGAAGCAGTAGATAGCGCAGAGAAAAAAAGACTAGAAGTAGTATTTGTGAACGACTTAAAAAACAGAATAGTAGAAACTGCAAAATACGTGCAACCAGCGCAAGGCACTACAGACTTCGCATTTATGTTTATACCTCATGAGGCTATTTATTATGATTTGATTACAAATAAAATTGGAGGCAAGATGGGAAGTCAGAAAGACGATGAAAATGATAACTTAATCCAGCGTGCTGCGGGTAAATACAAAGTCATCATCACCTCCCCCACTTCCTTTCTCGCATATTTACAAACTGTTCTCCAAGGCCTCAAAGCCTTGCAGATAGAAGAATCTGCAAAAGAAATAATAAAGAGAGTAGAAGAGCTGGGCAAACATCTAAAGTCTTATGATGAATACCACAACAAGCTCGGTGCATCACTCTCTACTGTCGTAAATCATTACAATTCCTCAAACAAAGAACTCAAAAAGATAGACAAAGATGTGCTCCGCATAGCCGGCTCTTCACCAGAATTAAATTTGCTTGAAGTTATAAAACCGGAATTAGACAGCTAGACAAATTTCTATTTTTTTATAAAAATGCTATATTTTATACACAGATATTTATTGGCTCTATCGTCTAACGGTTAGGACGAATCCTTCTCAAGGATTAAATCGCGGTTCGATTCCGCGTAGAGTCACAGCGTTTTATTTCTTATCCAGCCACTCTTTGTCTTGACGGACGAGTAGATCGTGCTTATTTTCTTGATCTTCTAGTATAGCCTCTACTGCCCGCTCCATACGCATACCCTGGGAACCCTTAAACAAAACAATATCCCCTTTTTTAATAAAAGTTTTTACCCACTCTCCTGCCTCAACCGAAGTCATAAATTCAAAAATATTTTCGTCATCAAAGCCTGCCTCCAATGCACCAGCTTTGATAGCTTTTGCACGAGCTCCGACTACTGCGAGCACATCTATATTTTCTCTTGCCAATTTGCCTATATTTTTATGTGCTTCTTCGGTATATTTGCCTAGTTCTAACATATCTCCTAGTATTGCTATCTTTCTGTTCTTCAATTTTGATTCTTTATTTATAACTCCTATAGTCTTGAGAGCAGACTCGCAAGCAAACGGCGAAGAATTGTAAGTATCATCTATGATAAGAGTATTTTTTATTCCAGTTAGGAGCCTCATCCTGCCAGGAGGGACTTTGTAATTTTTCAACGAATTTATAGCTTGAATCATGTTTAGCTTTAGATTATGAGCGAGCGCAAGCGCAGCGAGCGCAGCATACACATGATTTCTGCCAAACACTCCTTCTATCACCACCGGCAGACTACTACCGTCTTCATCTATACGAAACATTATACCCTGAGGGATACTCTTGCTTCTGGTTTTATTTTCGTCTTCTTTTACATACAAGATACTCTCCTCGGAAGCCAAGAAGTCAGAATCTTTTTGAAAACCATAAGTAACTGTTATATTTTTTGTTTTACTTTTCATACTCAACACCACTTCATCATCTGCATTCAAGATAAGCAATCCAGCCCCGCCTGCATCAGCTATGTCTGAAGCATTGCGGGCAGGTTTTTTCAAAGTTTTTATAAGTCCGCTTTTTTCTTCTATCAAATGTTTGCGTGAACTAAAGAATTCTATATGTGCTGGAGTTTCACCTATCGCTGTCATGATAACAGCATCTGTTGAAAGCCACGAAGCAGTTTCCTGCATATCTCCTGGTTTGCCCACTCCTACTTCTAGTATCAGCCACTCGGGGTATTTGTGTGGCCAGATGACAAGCCATAATCCTTTTAAAATGTTTTTTAGCCACATAGTCGGACTATTCCAAGCATTTGGAACTCCGAGTATAGTGAGTGGCAATCCTATTTGACTATTGTAGCTCTTTTCACTTTTACGAACATAAGCAAACTCTGATAGGACAGCATACACTGCGTCTTTTGTAGAAGTCTTGCCCACAGATCCAGTGATAGCCACTACTTTGGGCTTGTATTTATTGAGTACTAATCGTGACTCTAATTGTAAAATATAAATTATTATTTTTTTAAAAAAAATTTTCATATTTAAATTCGTAATTTTTAATTCGTAATTATGTTATCTATCCGGTGGAACTTCATAATAATTGAGCAGAAATTTAGTAATATTTAAAAATGGATCTGCCCAAGTAACAGAAGCATAAGGTACGCCTTTTGGATTTACTGCATACAAGAAAACTATAAATTTAGGGTCATAGGCAGGGAAATATCCGAAAAACGAATGTGTGTGCCTGTCTTCATAATACCCTCCTCCTACATTGTCTGCAACCTGTGCCGTACCTGTCTTTACAGCTACGCTATGGTGTTCAAATTTTGCAAGTCCACCTTTCAGGGATTTATCCATCACAGTTACGAGCATTCGAGTTATTTCTTCTGCGGTTTGTTCACTTATTTTTGTTTTAGATGTAGGATAAATTATTTTTTCTTCTTTGCCACTTTGGTATTTTATTCTATCTACTACATGAGGCACAACCAAGTTCCCCCCATTTGAAAGTGAAGCAAGTGCCCGCACCATCTCTATAGGAGTGAGTGCTATACCCTGACCAAAGGCAACATTTGCGTATTCTATCTCGCGTTTATTATTTAAATTTGCTGTGAGGTTTGACACCAATCCACTCGTCTCATTTGGCAAATCTATGCCAGTTTTTTCTTTGATACCGTACGACAACATATAATCATGCATATTTTTTTTTCCTAACTGTTGATAGACATATACCATACCTGTGTTTAGAGATTGACTGAGTACATCCTGCATAGTTGTCCCCGGACCACGATCTTTTTTGTCAAAATTAAAAATTTCTTTTTTCTCTATCATTACAGAACCAGTGTCATTGTAGCTCGTATTTGCATTCACCACACCGGTGTCTAGTGCCGCCGCCATCACTAGAGGCTTTACCACAGAACCAAATTCAAGCACATTTTCTATCATGGGGTTAGAAAAACTAGAAGCATCTTTTACTTTTGAAAAATTATTTAAATCAAAATCCGGCTTGCTGGAAATAGCGTAGATAGAGCCATCCATAGGATTTATGATTATCCCCCCTATCGCATCTGCTTGATATTTTTCTCTCACTAGTTCCAATTCATTTTCTAAAAAGTTTTCTACATTGGGCTCTATGGTGGTGATAATATCTCCCTTCTTTATTTCTTTTTCAAACAAACTTTTATTTAAATTGGAAAACACTTCTGCAAAGAAATTTACATACGGATTGTCTTTGTCTCGTGACAGAACATTCTCATACTCTCTCTCTATGCCGTAGCGCCCCCCGAGTTCATCACCCTCGTAAGCCACAAATCCCAAAGTGTGCGAAGCCAAATTTCCCCCTGGATAAAAACGCCATTTTTCTTCTGATATTTTTACTCCAGAAATTTTTAAGGCTCCCACTTTGTCTGCTTGCTCTTTGGTTATTTTATTTATTATCTCTTCATAGGGGTCTTTTTTCTTGCCTGCTTTTATCAAAAATTCATCTCTATCTATCTCTATGATTGTAGATAGTTTTTCATATGCTTCTATGTCATTTACTATCTGACTCGGATCTATAGTGACTTTAAAACCTACTGCCTGCATTGCAGCAGAAACTAACTCACCATCTTTGCGTTCGAAAAATATTGACCCTCGTTCCGAGATGTTTGAAGAGGGGGTCACATATTGACGATTTGCAATACTAGAATAACTCTTGCCATGCACCACAGAAACTAAAAAAAGTTTACTTATCAAAATAAAAGCAAAAAAAAGCAAGCACAAAGAGAAAATTTTGGTTCTACTTGTAAAGTTAGAATTATTAGATTTCATTTTTCGCTAATTTTACAGTATTAGAATTCAAACCAAGCGGTTTTCGTGTAGCAAAATCTGGCTTAATTTCATTAAATCCGAAAGTAGCAGATAAATTTAGATCAATAGAACTTGATATATTTATATATTGTAATTCTAAATTAGCAACTTCATTTGATATAACACGAGAATGAGCTTCTAGGGTTCTGCGTTCTATGATGTTTAGTACCATATTACTCAATATCAGAAGATAAAAGAGTGCTAGTCCACCCAAAGATACAAGTAAAATATTTAGTATGCGTTTTTTTACATCATTGTTGTCTATAATATTCACATTACTTGCATAACTCTTCATTTTTAATTTTATTTCGTTCATATTTTCTCTATTATTCTTAATTTTGCACTCCTTGATCTATTATTTGTTTTCAATTCTTCACTTCCTGCTGTTATTATTTTCTTATTTATTAATTTTGCCTTGCCTTCTACTACTTTCTTTTTATAAAAATTCTTTACTATCCGGTCTTCGAGACTGTGGAATGATATGACTGACAGCCTGCCTCCGCTTTTTAAAATATCAAACCCTCCACTTAGCCCAGACTCTAGAGTATTCAATTCATCATTTACTGCCATACGCAATGCCTGAAAAGTCTTTGTAGCCGGATTTATCTTGCCTTTTTGAAACTTTTTTGGCACTGCATTTTTTATAATCTCTACGAGTTCAAAAGTAGTTTTTATCTCTTTTGCCTTCCTCGCTTCTACTATCCGCCTTGCTATTCTTCTACTAAACCTCTCCTCACCATAACCATATATAATATTTGCTATATTTTCTTCGCTCCAATTATTTACTATATCTTGTGCCGTTAAATCTGAAGATGTTGGATTTGCTTTCATAGTCATAAACAACGGCTCATCTTTCATGAAAGTAAATCCCCTACCAGAATTCTCTAATTGATCAGAACTGAGTCCCAAATCAAGTAATACTCCATCTACTTCGGGTGTTGGACACCTGGAATCTCGGTGTCCAACACCCGAAGTTTCCACAATTTCTTTTATGTCTCGAAAATTTCCATTTACAAAAGTAATCCTGTCTTCCAACCCTACAAATTTATCTTTTGCCTTTTCCCATGCACTCTTGTCTTGATCTATACCGATGACTTTTACATTTTGGTAATTTTTTAATATCTCACTACTGTGTCCCCCTCCGCCAAATGTACCGTCTATTACTACAAGATTATTTCCAGAAGCAAGGCTTTGGGGATTTTTCTTAAGATTCAGCCCGTCTATACTTTCTTTTAAAAGAACACTTGTGTGTACTGTCTTCTGTTCTGTCTTCATACCTAATTCGCACTCCCCAATTTTTCTGCTAATTCGCCAGATTCTTTTTCTATCTTTTCTTTGTAAACCTCCCAAACCTTTTCATTCCACACTTCTACCCTGTCTTCTACGCCCACTACCACTGCAGAATTCTTCAGATTTATCCTCTCTTTCAAGAATGTCGGTATTAAAATTCTACCAATACTGTCTAGCTCCACTTCTGCTGCACGACCAAACATGAATCTGTTGAAACTTCTCTTATCTCTCGAGAGAAATGACAAGTCTGACTCTGAATTTGAAAGTTTCTTTGAAACCTTTGCCCATTCTTTGATTGTGAAAATAAACAAACACTGGTCGAGCCCTGGAGTAATTATTATTTTCTTGCCGAGTTCCTTGCGGAACTTTGCAGGCAAAGACATTCTGTTCTTTTCATCTATGGTGTGTATGTATTCGCCGATCAACATATGATTAAAATAATTATTACTAAAGCTACACAAAAACTCTTCTTCCCACTTTTTCCCACTTGCCTTACATTCTACTCCACTCTCTCTCACATAGCAAACAAGATAAAAATAGCCACCTGTGGATAACTAAATACGACAAATAACCTCATCCCCAGCCCTTCTCCTGGGAAAAGGAATAAGGAGAATAAGGAATAAGGGAATAAGGGGAATAAGGGGACAGCCACCATTCTTTTCTATCATCTATCTTTCCTTGGGAAATAAGGGGACAGCCACCATTCTTTTCTATCATCTATCTTTCCTTGGTCTTCCTTGGGATCTTAGGGTTGATTCAAGTTTGTATTTCAATACCATATTATCCACCCATTTTTCTTTACCATATGGAACACCTTTTTTTACTGAAACACGAATATTTTTCAATAAATCTTCATCTTCAGAAATATTAATCCATTTAATATAATTATCTGGAAGATCAAAAGATTTTTGATCAAGTAATTTATGTTGCTCAAGTTTTCCACTGATACGCAGCCAAGCACTACCCCACTTCCAATCCTCACAAAGTTTAGAGAGCTTAGCTCGCACTGGATTACGCTCAACATATTTAATAATCGCTGAAAGATAATTTTCTTTATCTACGAGAAAAGATTTGTAGCGACCTTGATACAAATGCCCACTACCATTTGTATTTGTGAGTGCGTGCACTTTTCTGGTATGAGAATTACTCAATCGATGCATAAATAAACCCATATCCCCGTCATTTTTAGGATATAGGACTAAATGAAAATGATTTGGCATCAAACAATAGGCTAATATACGCATATGAAAAAGTTCTTTTGTTTCAAAAAGTAATTCTTCAAATAGTTCATAATCTTCATCTTTGTTAAATATCTGAAGACAACCGTTTGCACGATTGATTACATGATAAATTTCTCCTCCTACGTCAACTCTTGCATTGCGTGGCATGATTTTATTTTATCATTTTGTGTTTTTAAAAACAATGGTGGCTGTCCCCTTTTATCCCAAAGACCAATACCTGCTGAAATCACTAGGATTGAAAATCATCCAATTGATAACTGTTCCACCTGTGATACAAAACTAACTAGGAAAAAGATCGTCATCTACTATGAGGAAGACATAGTCCTCGATAATCAAAAGGAAGCAATCAAGCATACTGTTGAGCAGGGTTACTGCGAAAAATGTAACAAATGGAGAAGTGCAATATCTTTACCATCAATTCGATGCATCATCGGAGTAAAGCTCAGGAAATATATCTGCTACCTTTCCATCATTCTTAGACTTTCATACCAACAAATTGAAGACAATATCAAAGACATCTATCAAATCAATATCTCACAAGGCGAAATACAGAAAATACTTGAAAAGGAAGCAAATAGCTTACGACCTGAATATGAAAGGCTGAAAGTGAGAATCCAGAAACAATTTGCTCAACATTACGATGAAACCACATGGAAAGTAACTAAAGGAGTACAAGGCAACTATGCCTGTGGTAAAAGGTGTCAGGAACCTTTTATTGGTCTCCCCCTCTTCCTTTCTGTAATCTCTAACCCAAACTTTTTCAATATCTTTTCTGTCCAGTTATTACTACCATATGGTTTACCTCTATTGATTGAATTTCTAATTAGTTCAAGCGTATCTTTATCTTCTGCTCGATTTACTAAATTTTTATAATTATCTGGCCAAGTAATACTATCTGTCGCTAGTAACTTCTTTTGAGCTTGAGTGCCATGAATTCTTTTATAGTAGCTCGACCATTTCCAATTTTCTAAATTATTTACCAGTCTTGCTCTAAGTGGATTTCTTTCTACATAAGCAAGTAGCGTCCATAAATGCGGATCCTCTTCTACTATAAATGATTTGTATCTACCTTGATATAGATGCCCATAGCCTATTGTTTTGTTTTTTGCGTGATATCTTTGAGTATGTGTAAGAGTCAGCCAATGCATAAACTTCTTTATCTCTCCATCTATTTCTGGATATAATACTAGATGAAAGTGATTTGGCATAAGAGTATATACAACAACCCGCATTTTAAACTTTTCAATTGCTTCAAAAAATATGTTTTCAAAATCTTGGTAGTCTTCATCTGAAGTAAAAATAGTAGCTCGTGCATTAGCACGATTTAATACATGATAAACATATCCACCGACATCTGTTCTTAATGCTCTTCCCATGTTTTAAGTATATCAGAATTATTTTTAAAATAAAGGTTCCTGACACCTTTTACCCTTTTACATCCATG
>Ga0209211_10007695_pt1 | contig 15028 bp, 19 predicted proteins | sample RifGroA2_FD_183992 | JGI IMG/M metagenome (GOLD analysis project Ga0209211, IMG submission 183992) | Groundwater microbial communities from Rifle, Colorado, USA - Groundwater A2 (SPAdes) (version 2) | ecosystem: Environmental > Aquatic > Deep subsurface > Groundwater | place: Rifle, Colorado... | reverse complement strand
TCTCAAGCCAGCGAGCCGAGACTATGTCAAGGTAGTTCGTAGGCTCGTCAAGGAGCAGCAGGTCAGGGCCCGAGACGAGCACCTTCGCGAGGTTGAGCCTTACCTGATAGCCTCCGGAAAGGTTCAAGGGGCTGCTGTCAAAAAGCTCCTCGCCTATGCCAAGGCCCATGAGTATGGCCTCAGCCTTGTAGGTCTCGTCGATCCCGTCCTCGTTGTGGGGCAGGCCCAGGCAGGCCTCCTTGATAACGGTAGGCTGCGTGAAATCCAGCCTCTGGGAAAGGTGTCCCGTCCTGTAGTACTTCGGCACCGAGACTTCGCCGGAGTCCGGCTCTTCCTGGCCGAGTATTATTTTGAAAAGGGTTGACTTCCCGTGGCCGTTCCTGCCTACGAGCCCGATTTTCTCCCCCGGGGTAAGGCTGAATGAGACTTCCTCAAACAGCACCTGGGGGCCGTATTGCTTGCAAAGACCGTTTACTTTTAGCATGATGTCCGTTCCAAATGGGATTAAGATTAATTAGATATTGTACCGCAGGAACAGGCCTTCTTTCAAAGCCTATTTTTGGAGGAGAGCGAAAAAAAACGAGGCCCTTTCGGGCCTCGTTTTTTTCACCTGTTGTCAAGCACGACCTTCAAGGCCCTCTCCTCTTTGGCATGAGAAAAGGTCTCGTAGGCGTTCATGATGTCGGACAGGGCAAAGTGATGGGTGACGAGCCTTTCCGGATGAAGCGCTCCGGACTCCACGCTTTTGAGGAGCATGGGAGTCGTCACGGTATCGACCAGCCTCGTAGTGAGCGTTATGTTATGCGACCAGAGCTTTTCCATGTGCAGATCAACGCTCTGCCCGAAAACGCCTATATTGGCTATGTGCCCTCCGGGGGCCACTATATCTTCGCATATTTCAAAGGTAACGGGCGAACCGACGGCCTCTATGGCAACATCTACACCCCGCTCTCCCGTCAGCTCCATAACCCGTTCCACGGCAGAGCCATTTGCCCGGCTGTTAATCGTGTCGGTCGCGCCTATCTCCTTTGCCACCGCGAGCCTGCCGTCATCTACATCGATCATTATTATCCGGGACGGCGAGTAGAACTTCGCGGTAAGGACAGCCGCGAGCCCTATGGGGCCCGCCCCGACGATGGCCACGGTATCTCCGGGCTTTATCTGTCCGTTCAGCACGCCGCATTCGAACGCGGTCGGGAACACATCAGAGAGCATCACGAACGCGTCCTCGTTCATCCCTTCGGGAATCGCGTAAAGGCTGGTGTCGGCGTAGGGTATGCGCACGAACTCGGCCTGCGTGCCGTCAATGGTGTGGCCCAGAATCCATCCGCCGTGCACGCAATGCGAGTACATCCCCCTTTTGCAGAACTCGCACGAGCCGTCCGAGGTGATGCAGGATATCAGGACCTTGTCGCCACGCTTGAAGCTGGCAACGGATTTGCCCGCCTCCTCTACAATGCCTATGCCCTCATGGCCGAGCACGCGTCCGTCAGTCACCTCAGGCACATCGCCCTTCATTATATGCAGGTCAGTGCCGCAAATGGTCGTTTTCAGCACCTTCACTATGGCGTCTTTCTCATCCTGGATCTTCGGCCTGGGCCGCTCTTCCCATGCCTTCTTGCCAGGGCCGTGGTATACGAGAGCTTTCATGGCTTGCCTCCGTTCTTAATGCGAAAAAGGGGACAGAAGCCCTGTTTTCGCCATTTAACCGAGTACCGTAAGACGCCGAAATAGCGACAGGTTGCTCAAAAAGTTCCAGATGCGAGGAGGCGAGAAGCGAGGAGTGAGGCGTACCTTATTATGTACGCCGCAATGACGAGCTTTGATGACGACAAAGCAGATGGGACTTTTTCAGCTACCTGTTTAGATTGTATTACCGGCATAAAGGATGTCAAGAACGGGACTGAAAAAGCTGTCAGGCAAATTCCTTTGAAAGGGCTGAGCGCAAGCTGGCAAGGGTCTGTTCGAGTTGGGCTGTTGTATAAGGCACTGCCGGCCCGCTTCCCCAAACAGGGCCGGGCCAGGCGCGGTCAGTCCTGGTCCTGCCGACGACATGGACATGGAGCTGCGGCACGAGGTTGCCGAGCGCGCCCATGTTTATTTTATCGGGGCTGAAAGCGGCGCTTATGGCCCTGGCGGCTACGGACGCCTCTTCGATAAGTGTTGCCCTGTCCTCTTTTGAAAGCTCGTGGACCTCGGTTGCCCCTTCCCGCATGGGCACGAGTATGAGCCACGGGAAGTGTGAGTCGTTCATGAGGAGGACGCGGCAGAGCTTCAGGTCCATAACCTTTACGGTGTCGTTCCTGAGTCGTTCGTGGAGTGTGAAGTTATTCATTTTATGTTCAGCTTTTTCTTTCCGCTAAAAGCTTATCGACCTCTTCGAGCACCGTCTTCACTATCTCCTGTTCTTTTACCTTCCTAACCTGAACGCCTTTGATATAGAGCATGCCTGCGCCGTCGCCTCCGGCTATGCCTATATCGGCCTCCATCGCCTCTCCAGGGCCGTTCACGACGCAGCCCATTATGGCTATCTTGACCGAGTCTTTCAAATGGGCGAGGCTCTCTTCTATCTCCTTGGCGATGGAGATGCTGTTGAACTTGAGCCTGCCGCAGGTCGGGCATGATATTATCGTAGCGCCGCGCTTTCTCATCTCGAGGGCCTTCAGTATCTCCCAGCCTGCCCTCACCTCGTCCACAGGGTCGCCGGTAAGGGAGACGCGCATGGTGTCCCCGATGCCTTCCGAAAGGAGTATACCCAGGCCAGCCGCTGATTTTATCGTGCCTGAAAAGAGCGTGCCTGCCTCGGTTATGCCGATGTGGAACGGGTAGTCGACCTGCTCTGCCAGCAGCCTGTAGCTTTTGACGGTCAAAGGCACGCTCGAAGCCTTGAGAGAGACTTTTATCTCGCGGAAATCCATCTCCTCAAGTATCGAGATATGGCGCATCGCGCTCTCCACAAGCGCCTCAGGCGTGGGGTGCCCGTAGCGGGCGAGTATGTCCTTCTCTAAAGAGCCGGCGTTAACGCCTATCCTTATGGGCACGCCCCGGGCGGCCGCGCCCTTTACAACCTGCCTTATCCTGTCCGCGTCGCCTATGTTGCCAGGGTTTATTCTCAGGCAGTCTACGCCACCATCGAGACAGGCGATCGCGAGCCTCCAGTCAAAATGGATATCAGCGACAAGGGGAATGGATATTGCTTTTTTTATCTCCCCTACGGCATTCGCCGAATCCATGTCCGGGACCGCCACGCGCGCTATCTCGCAGCCCGCCTCAACAAGAGAGTTTATCTGTGCTACCGTCGCGGCAATGTCACGGGTATCCGTGTTCGTCATCGACTGCACGGTTACGGGCGCATCCCCGCCAACTTTCACGCCGCCTATATTCAATTGTCTTGTTTTTCTTCTCGCCATATCCGACAAATATACTATAACCCGGCTCCATTTTCACCACGAAATAAAGGCGGGCTTGACCAGAGGCACGAAAGCGTATTATCCTTCCTTTTCATGCGCATTGAACCAATACAAGGCGTAACGCCGCAGGCCGCTTTCCTGGCCCTTAGAAAACTGGGAAGGCCCTTTTTATTTTCAGGCAGCGCCGCCACAGGCAGGAGATATTCCTACGCCGGGGCCGGGCCGCTTTCAACAATGGGTATGGATAAGGTAGCCGATCCGTTCGAGGCTCTCTCCAAGGCGCTTACTGAAAGCAAGGCCGGAAAAGGCCCGTTCCCCTTTTTAACTGGGGCTGTCGCGTACTTCTCGTACGACCTCAAGGGGCTCATCGAGCCTGGCCTGTCATTCAAGAAAAAAGACGGCCCCGATATTCCCCTTTTCATGGCTGGATTATACGACCCGGTGTTTGTCTACGACCACGAGGAGCGCAAGGGATACCTGGCATCCCGGTCAGCGGCCGCCGAGAGGATAGCGGCTTTCATGAAGCTGCTCGAAAGCGCTCCATCGTTTGCAGCCGCTTCCATCCCGAAGGCAAAAAGGTTTTCATCCGACACTTCGAAAGAAGAGTACATATCGAAAGTCATAAAGGCAAAAGAGTATATCGCCTCAGGCGACATCTACCAGATAAACCTTTCGCACAGGCTTTCGATTCAGTGGGCAGGAGACCCGTTTGCACTTTATATGAAGCTCCTCGAGACGCACCCCGCGCCCTTGAGCTCGTACCTTGATTTTGGCAGCTTCCAGATAATCTCCAACTCGCCTGAAGTCCTCTTGAGGGTCGAGGACGACATTGCCGAGACCTGCCCCATCAAGGGTACCCGGCGCCGCGGACACGATTCAAAAGAGGACAACGCGCTTGTAGAAGAACTCCGCGCCAGCCGCAAGGAGAGGGCCGAGCATGTCATGATAGTCGACCTGGAAAGAAGCGACCTGGGCAAGGTATGCCTGCCCGGCTCCGTCGAGGTCTCTTCGTTCGAAGAGGTAGTAACCTACCCCCATCTTCATCACATGGTCTCGACAATAAAAGGTAAGCTGACGACGTCGATAGATGCACCAATGGCATTAAAGGCCCTTTTCCCGGGCGGCTCCATAACAGGGGCCCCGAAGGTGCGGGCCATGCAGATAATAGACGAGATCGAAAATTCGGCCCGTTCGATTTATACCGGAGGCATCGGCTGGTTCGACCAATCAGGTTGGGCTGAAATTTCCGTCGCCATAAGGACAGCAGTGTACAAGGACGGCCGTCTAAGCCTGAGCGTCGGCGGAGGCATCGTCGCCGACTCTGTGCCGGAAGATGAATACGACGAGACTATACTCAAAGCTCAGGATTTCCTGAGAGCGCTGGGGGTTGCCTGATGAAGGAATTCGTATACCTGAATGGAAAGACCACGCCCGCTGAAAAAGCCTGCGTTAGCGTATTCGACCGGGGCCTGACCTACGGCGACGGGCTGTATGAGACGATGAAGGCCCTTGACGGCAAGCCCCTTTTCCTGAAGGAGCATCTGAAAAGACTCCTTCACGGGGCAAGAGAGCTTCACATGGACAGCCGTTTACTGAAGCCGTTTGTGGACGAGATAAAGGCCGGGGCAATAGAAACGCTCCTCAGGAAAAACCGCCTGGAAGAGGGCGAGACATACCTAAAGCTGATGGTCACAAGAGGCGCGGACAGGGCGAGCCACCTGCCGACAAAAGCCGTCCTGCCCACGACCGTCATTGTCACTAAAAAAATAGATACCGCGTCCCTCTCAAGACTCAGGGAAAGGGGCGCCTCCGCTGTTACGGTCGCGGACATCTCCCCTGCCCTTCCGGGAGTAAAGTCGCTCAACTATCTCGCGAGCGTACTTGCCAGAATGGAAGCCAACAAGGCCGGAGCCTTTGAAGCGCTTTTCACAAAGGACGGGCTTGTTACCGAAGGCAGCTCTTCCAATGTTTTCGCTGTCAAGGACGGCCAGGTCATAACGCCTCCGCTTGCGGCCGGCCCTTCAGGCGGCGTCCTTCCCGGGGTCATAAGGGGCGAGGTCAAACGGCTGGCGGCTGGAAACAAGATTCCATTCTCCGAGTCCCCGCTTTCAATAAGCGCCCTTGAAACGGCTGACGAAGCCTTCCTTACAAACTCGATAATGGAAGCCGTGCCGCTCATTAAAATTGGAAAAAAGAAAATCGGCAATGGCAGGCCCGGGCCCGTGACAAGGCTTTTCCAGAGGCTGCTGAGGCCTTTTGACACAGGCCTCTAAGGGTTTTGCGCTCCTTGATTTTCGAGACCCGTTAAGTTATATTTTTAAGATGGAAAAACCAAAGAGGCAAAGCGGCCCTGCAAGCGCCTCCCGTGATTCGAGGGAGCTTGAGCTTAACAGGCTTCAACTCGCCACTTTCACGGAAATAGGGAAGGCCATAACCTCCTCTCGCGACCTTAAAGAAATTCTCAGCATGGTCATGGAGAAGATAAGCGAACTTCTCCAGCCGAAGAACTGGTCACTGCTCCTCCTTGACAATGAGACGAACGAACTCAAGTTCGAGATAGTGGTGGGAGCCGGGTCCAAGAAGCTCAAGGACCTGAGACTCAAAGTCGGGGAGGGAGTTGCCGGATGGGTCGCAAGGGAGATGAAGCCCCTTCTTGTCCCGGATGTCAATAAAGACCCGCGCTTTTGCAAGAAGGCCGACGAGGTCTCTCACTTCACCACTCAATCAATCATCTGCGTCCCGCTTACGACCCGCGGCAAGTGCCTCGGCGTCATCGAACTCATAAACAAGGTCGAGGAGGGCGCGGGCTTTTCCGAAGGAGACCTCCTCGTGCTCACGACGCTTGCCGACTTCACCGCCATCGCCATTGAGAACGCCATGTTCCTCAACAAGGTCCAGGAACTGACCATCACGGACGACCTCACGAAGTTGTACAATTCGAGGTTTCTTCACAGCAGGCTCGACTACGAGGTCGAGAGGGCAAGGCGGTTCAATTACGAGATCTCGATGATATTCCTCGACCTGGATTATTTCAAGGAAGTGAACGATGTCCATGGACACCTCTCAGGGAGCAAGCTCCTGAGGGAAGTCGCGGGGCTGCTGGCTTCCATGCTGCGCACTGTCGACATGGCGTGCAGGTACGGCGGTGACGAGTTCATCATCCTCATGCCGGGAACTTCCAAAAAAAACGCCGCGCTTGTGGCGGAGAAGCTCAGAGCGTCCATAAAGGAAAAGGCGTTCCTCGCGGACGAAGGAATCAATATCCGCCTCACCGCCAGCTTCGGCGTGGCGTCCTTTCCGCAGGACGCGAACAGCAAGGAAGAGCTCATCCATAAGGCGGACCACGCCATGTATGACGCGAAGAACAGGACCAGGGACGCTGTAGCCGAGGCCTGAAGGCTCATTATAACTGTGAGTACGGACACAGACTCTTTTTCAGCCGGATGGTAAACATGGTCTCTGCGGGGAAGACTCAGCCCCGTAAGGAACGAGCAGGTTTCATTACGATGCACCCGTATTTTTTTGGTGTTTTGGGCTGACGCCCGGGCCAGAGCCCAGGGCAATCATTTTCATCAGGAGGTCGTAAAAATGAAGAGAATAACCATTGCCTTGATAACCGGGCTTATGCTCGTTGGGTGCGCTTCAGTGACGAAGACCGAAGGCGTCAAGGTAGACAGGGAAAAGGTGCTCGAATTGAAGCCCGGCGTGACCACGAGACAATCCGTCCTGCAAGCCTTCGGAGCGCCCTCAGAGGTGAGCTTCGAGAACAACGAGGAGCGGATGTCTTATGTGTTCAAAGAAAAGAAAACCCCCGCGTACTTCGGGGGTATCGTTGAGAATGATGTTATAAGCAGGGAGAAGAAGACAGTACTTGAAGTGGTCTTCAGGAACGACATAGTCCACTCTTACAGGTATAAGAGCTCTGAGAACTGAGGCGCGCCGTCAGGCGCCCTCACCCTCTTTAAGCACGGCGTCCTTGCAGGCCTTGGCTATTCTGAATTTTACGGCCTGCCTTGCCGGTATCTGTATCTCTTCCCCTGTCCTGGGGTTCCTTCCGGTCCTCGCTGGCCGGTTCACAAGTACGAGCTTGCCTATGCCCGGTACGGTGAACTGGTTCTTGGCTTCCTTGTAGGCCAGATCCGAAAGCTTTGCGAGCACTTCCTTCACGGACTTCTTCGGCACACCCGTGTCTTTTGATATCTGGTCTTCGATCTGTGATTTGGTCATAGGCTTTGACATGGCACCTCCAGTTTTTGGGCTCTCGCGGCCCTTAAGGATACGGGCGGGGGTGGCGGCCGGAGCGGACCGATTGGTGCCTTCACGGCTGGGCCGGACCCCGCATATAGATTATAGAGGAATTTGCAATAAAATCAATTTAACCCAGTGAAAACGCAAACGCTTGATGCTGGAGAACCAGCCACGCCCGGACATATTGAGACCCGGACAACCGCGACATGATTCCGCGCATACACAAAGCTAGAGCCGGGCCGAACGCGAGCTGGCGTCAGCGAATAAAAAAAGGGCGGGTCTTTCAACCCGCCCTTTGTAAAAAACATCCTCAGGATTCAGACTCTGCGGCCTTTTTCCTGGTCCTCTTCACAGCGGGCTTGGCTTCAGCTTCGCCTTCGACGGCGGCCTTTGCCTTTTTCGGGGCAGCAGCCTTCTTAGGGGCGGAGGCCGATTTCGCCTTTGCCGGGGCGGCCTTCTCGGCTGCCGGGGCCTTTGCCTTCTTTACGGGTGCCTTTTTCTTGGGTGCGGCTTCCGCTACAGCGACCTGCGCACCTTCGACAAGCTCTATCATCGCCATCGCGGCGTTGTCACCAGGCCTGTTGCCAAGCTTGAATATCCTGGTGTACCCGCCGTTGCGCTCCTTGTACTGAGGGGCGAGGGCGTCAAAAAGCTTTGTCACGGCGGCCTTATTCTTCATGAAGGCCATGGCCCTGCGCCTTGCGGCCACGCTTCCGTCCTTGCCGAGGGTGATCATCTTTTCGGCGTAGCTCCTCAGCACTTTCGCCTTGGGCGTGGTAGTCCTTATCCTTCCGTACATGACAAGATCATTGGTCATGTTGGAAAGCATGCTCTTAAGATGGCTGTAAGTCCTGTCAAACCTTTTTTCGTCTCTATTATGTCTCATAAGGCAATCCCCTTAAGCGGTCTCCTTCTGCTCAGAATGCGTGGCGTCAAGGTCCTTGCGAGAAGGGAACCCGTCGAGTTTCATCCCGAAGTCAAGTCCCATTCCCTTCAGGATCTCTTTTATCTCGTTAAGCGACTTCCTGCCGAAGTTCTTGGTCCTGAGCATCTCCTGCTCGGACTTCTGAACCATCTCGCCGATGTACTTTATGTCTGCGTTCTTAAGACAGTTCGCCGACCTCACGGAAAGCTCGAGTTCGTCTACGGTCTTGAAAAGATTGTCATTGAACTGGGGCTTTGCCTCTCCCCTCTCACCGCCAGCTTCCTCATCGCCCTCTTCAAAGGTGATGAATACGCTGAGCTGGTCTTTGAGTATCTTCGCGGCAACCGCAACCGCGCTCTGCGGGTCTATGGCGCCGGTTGTCCAGACCTCGAGCACGAGCTTGTCGTAATCGGTCCTCTGTCCGACCCTGGCATGGGTAACATTGAAGTTGACCCTGCTCACGGGCTGAAAAATGGAGTCGATAGCGATAGTCCCTATCGGCATCTCGGGGAGCTTGTTCCGTTCGGAAGAGACATATCCCTTGCCGGTGCTGACATTCAGTTCGCACTCGAACTTGGAGTCCCTGGAGACTGTCGCTATGTGCTGGTCAGGGTTCAGGACCTCGACCGTGGAGTCGGTTATTATGTCGCCGGCCCTTATCACATTGTCGCCGCTGCTCTTTATTCTTATGGTCTTGGGGCCCTCGCCGTGGAGCTTGAGCCTGACCTGCTTGAGGTTCAGAATGATGTCGGAGACGTCTTCCTTTACCCCGGGCACTGATGAGAACTCGTGAAGGACGCCGTCAATTTTGACAGAGGTGATCGCGGCTCCCTGTAAAGATGAAAGCAGTATCCTTCTCAAGGCGTTGCCTATCGTAACGCCGAAACCCCTCTCGAGCGGCTCGGCCACGAACTTGCCGTAGGTGAGCGTAAGTGTGTCCTTGTCCACCTCAAGCTTTTTCGGTTTAATAAGGTCACGCCAGTTTTTTTGCATGGTGTACCCGTCCTTGTCTAAAAATTATGGTCAGACCTGAATAATAGATAACCGCCGCGGGACAGCCCGCCAGAACTGGGTTTAGGTCTTCCAGAAATTATTTGGAGTAGAGCTCGACTATGAGCTGCTCGTGCATCGGCAGCGTCGTGTCGTCCCTCCTGGGAAGCCTCACGACGGTGGCCTTCAGGTTGTCCTTGTCAAGGCTGAGCCACTCCGGGACTCCGTGCCTGCTCTCGGCCGACTTTATGTTGTCGGCGATCCTGGGCTCCTTCTTTCTCTTGTCGGCGATCTCGATGACATCGTTCTGCTTCACCCTGAAGGAAGGGATGTCGACTTTCTTGCTGTTGATGCGGATGTAGCCGTGCGTGACCATCAGCCTGGCCTGAGTCCTTGAGCCCGCCATGCCGGTCCTGTAAAGGACATTGTCGAGCCTTCTTTCAAGAAGGGATACGAGGTTCTCGCCCGTGATGCCCTTGCCCCTCTCGGCGTCCTTGAAGGTATTCCTGAACTGGTTCTCCATGAGGCCGTAGACTCTCTTGACCTTCTGCTTTTCCCTCAGCTGCAGGGCGTACTCGGAGACCTTTACTCTTCCCTGGCCGTGCTGCCCCGGAGCGTAAGCTCTTCTCTCGAAAGCGCACTTGTCAGTGAAACACCTTTCGGCCTTGAAGAAAAGCTTGGCGCCCTCGCGCCTGCACAGCTTGCAAACAGATTCCGTATACCTTGCCAACTTCTTTCCTCCCTTTTTCACCGCGGGATGGGACTATGCCCATGCGGGAGCGCCCAATAAAGGCGCGAAAAATTCGTTCTTTTAGACCCTGCGCCTCTTTGGAGGCCTGCAGCCGTTGTGCGGCAGCGGGGTCACATCCCTTATAAGGCTTATGCTGAAACCGGCTGCCTGCAGGGACCTCAATGCCGCTTCCCTGCCCGCCCCGGGGCCGTTTATGAAAACATCGACAGTCTTCATGCCGCTGTCAATGGCCTTCTTTGCCGCGACTTCCGCCGCGACCTGTGCCGCGAAAGGTGTTCCCTTCCTGGAGCCCTTGAAACCCTGGGCGCCTGAGCTGGACCAGGCGATAACATTACCAGCCGGGTCGCTTATGCTTATGATGGTATTGTTGAAGGTCGACTTTATATGAGCGACGCCCTTTGATACCACTCTTTTTTCTTTCTTGACTTTCGCCATCTATGTCCTCCGGACCTCAAATTCTTATCTAGCGGTTATCATCTATTGAACAGAACAGGCCCTGAAAGGGCGTAATTTTGTATTATGCCTCAAGTCCTGGGTAAAAATCCAGTATTTTTTAACAGGGCCTACTCGGACTTCCTGCCGGACACGACGCCCTTCCTGGGCCCCTTGCGGGTCCTGGCGTTCGTGTGAGTCCTCTGTCCGTGAACCGGCAGGTTCTTCCTGTGGCGTATTCCCCTGTAGCTGCCTATGTCGATGAGCATCTTTATGTGCATGGACACTTCCTTCCTCAAGTCACCCTCGACCTTGAAGTCAGTGTCTATGGCCTTCCTGATGGCCGCGACATGGGGTTCGGCAAGGTCCTGCACTTTTGTTGAGGGCTCCACCTGGGCCTTTTCGAGTATCTTCCTGGCAGAGGTCTGGCCTATGCCGAAGATCTTTGTGAGAGCCACATCGATCCTCTTGTTTTTGTTAAGGTCTACACCTGCGATCCTTGCCAACTTGATTCCTCCTTTTACTATACTGACGAAAGGCCTTGGCCTTGTATTATCCCTGCCTCTGCTTGTGCTTGGGGTTTTCGCAAACCACCCTTACCACGCCGCTTCTCTTCACGATCTTGCACTTCGTGCAGATCTTTTTTACCGAGCTCCTTACCTTCATCACATTCCCCTTCTAATCGTTTCGAATAATTCCTTACTTTGCCCTGTATGTTATCCTGCCCCTGGTGAGGTCATACGGCGAAAGCTCGATGGTGACCTTGTCCCCGGGTAGTATCTTTATGAAATGCATCCTCATCTTGCCTGACACATGGGCCAGAACCTTGTGCCCGTTCTCGAGCTCTACCCTGAACATGGCGTTCGGCAGAGTCTCCAGTACCGTTCCCTCAACCTGTATTGCTTCTTCCTTTGCCATCCCGTTCCTTTTAAGAGATCAGAGCTTTGTGAGCACCCGCGGCCCATCCGGGGTTATCGCGACAGTATGCTCGAAATGCGCTGAAAGTTTTCCGTCCGCCGTGACGGCGGTCCAGCCGTCCTCAAGTACCTTTACGGCCCAGCCGCCTGAATTTATCATCGGCTCTATGGCCAGGACCATCCCTGCCTTGAGCTTTACTCCCCTTCCGGGTACCCCGAAGTTGGGGACCTGGGGAGGCTCGTGCAGCTCCCGGCCTATGCCGTGGCCCACGAAATCCCTTACGACGGAAAAACCCTGCGGCTCAACATGCGACTGCACCGCCGAGGATATATCAAGAAGCCTGTTGCCTTCCCGGGCTGCCTCTACGGCCTTTGCGAGAGATTCCTCAGTCACCCTTACGAGCCTGGCTGCCTCTTCCGAGACCCTGCCAACTGGCACGGTGACTGCTGCGTCGCCGTAGAAGCCTTCGACAAACGAACCGTAATCAATGCTTACGATGTCGCCTTCCTTCAGGACCTTCTTCGAGGGCATCCCGTGCACGACCTCGCTGTTTACCGATGTGCACAGGCAGAAGGGGTAACCCCTGTATCCCTTGAAGGCCGGCGAGGCCTTCCTTTTTCTTGTCTCTTCTTCGGCTATCTTTTCAAGGTCCAGGGTCGTTGCGCCCGGCCTGACTTTTCCTTTTAGGACCTCGAGGACTTCGGCGACTACGACGCCGGCCCTGCGCATGGACTCTATTTCATCAGGAGACTTTAGTATTATTGCTTCCTTCAATTGTCCCCACGATGGTCATGGTTATCTGATCGACCGAGCCCTTGCCGTCGATCGCCCTGTAAAGGCCTCTTGTGGAGTAATACTCCACAAGGGGGAAGGTCTCCTGCTCATAGACCTTGAGCCTTGCTTCTATGGTCTCTTCTTTATCGTCGTCCCTCTGGTATATCTCTGAGCCGCACTTGTCGCACATCCCGATGTTCACCGGGGGGCTGAAGATGACATGATAGCTCGCGCCGCACTTCCTGCACACCCTGCGCCCCGAAAGCCTCCTTACGAGCTCTTTCCTGTCCACCTCTATACCTATTACCGACCCGATGGATTTCCCCATCGAGGAAAGAGTCTTTTCGAGGACCTCGGCCTGGTTTATGTTCCTGGGGAAGCCGTCAAGGATGAACCCGGCCCTGGCGTCCTCCTCGTTTATGCGGGCAACGACCATGCCTACTACTATGTCATCGGGTACCAGGGACCCTTTATCCATGAACTCTTTTGCCTTGAGGCCGAGCTGCGTCTTGCTCCTTACATTGGCGCGAAGGATGTCACCGGTCGATATCTGCGGTATCCTGAACCTTTCGGCAAGGATACTGCCCTGCGTTCCCTTGCCTGCGCCGGGAGCCCCGAGAAGGATGATGTTCATGACAGGCCTCTACCTTTAATTTTCCCTTTTTTGAGCAACCCGTCGTAGCTCCTGGCCAGCATGTGCGACTCTATCTGCTGGGCCGTGTCCATCCCGACGCCTACCACGATGAGGAGCGCCGTTCCGCCGAAGTAGAACGGCGCGTTGAACTCGGCTACCAGGAAAGACGGCAGCACGCAGACGGCCGCGAGGTAAGCGGCTCCCCAGACGGTGAGCCTCGTCAGAACTGTGTCCAGGTAATCGGCCGTGTTCGCGCCCGGCCTGATCCCCGGCACAAAGCCGCCGTACTTTTTCAGGTTCTCCGCGACATCTTTCGGGTTGAACTGTATCGCGGTATAGAAAAAGGTAAAGAATACAATGAGCACCACATAAAGCAGGTTATAGATCAGGCCGTCCGGCATGAGGCTGTCAGAAAGCCATTTCATGTACGGCACATCTATAAAGTTGGCTATAGTCGCCGGGAATACAATTATCGAAGAGGCGAATATCGGCGGTATGACGCCGGAGGTGTTGACCTTCAACGGCAGGTGCTGGGTGCCTCCGCCCATCACCTTTCTTCCGACCACCCTCTTGGGGTACTGGATCGGGATCTTTCTCTGCCCCATCTCCATGAAGACGATGAAAGCCACGACCGCTACCATGAGCGCGAGGAGGAAGAAGAGGACGAAAACGCTCATCTCGCCGGTCCTCACGAGCAAAATGGTGTTGTACAGCGCCGAAGGCATGTTAGCGACGATGCCGACGAAGATTATGAGGGAGATGCCGTTGCCGACGCCCCTCTCGGTTATCTGCTCGCCCAGCCACATGAGGAAAGCCGTGCCTGAAGTGAGCGTGATCACCGTCAGGATCCTGAAGTCCCAGCCCGGGTTGAGGACAATCGCCTCTCCGGCCTGCCCTCTCATGGACTCGAGGCCAACTGCTATCATGAAGCCCTGGACGATGCTGAGGACGATCGTCGAGTACCTGGTGTACTGGGTTATCTTCTTTCTTCCGGCGTCTCCCTCTTTCTGCAGCTTTTCAAGGTGAGGGACGACCGCCGTAAGGAGCTGTATGATGATAGACGCGCTGATATAGGGCATTATGCCCAGCGCGAAAACGGAGAAACGCTCAAGAGCGCCTCCGGTGAACATCGTCGCGAAGTCCAGGAGCGTGCCGCTCGCAGACTTGAAAAAACCCGCGAGGGCTTCGCTGTCGATTCCGGGCGTGGGTATGAAAACGCCAAGCCGGAAGATCGCGAGCATCACGAGCGTTATGAGTATGCGGCGGTTTAGCTCCGGGATCTTGCTTATTTTCGGAGTGAGTGCCGCCAACTCAGATTACCTCCGCCACTCCGCCGGCAGCCTTGATCTTCTCAATGGCTGACTTGCTGAAGCTGTTGGCCTTCACGGTTACGGCAGTGGTTATCTCGCCCTCGCCTAAAACCTTGACGAGCATCTTCCTCTTGATAAGGCCCCTGTCGAGTATGGCGGCCGGGTCGACGGTCTCGCCGGCCTTGAAAGCCTTGGCGATGGCGCCAATATTCACGACCTGGTAAGCGGTCCTGAATATGTTGGTGAAGCCCCTCTTGGGGAGCTTCCTCTGCAAAGGCATCTGGCCGCCCTCGAAACCGGGCTTTATGCTGCCGCCGCTCCTCGCGGTCTGGCCCTTGCCGCCTCTTCCGGAGGTCTTGCCGAGGCCTGAGCCTTCGCCGCGTCCGCGCCTTGTCTTCTTCGTGTTCGCGCCCTTGGGCGCCTTAAGTCTGTCCAGCATTTATAGTTCCCCTTGAAGCTCTTTTTCGTAGTTGGAATAATAAAGAGGCTTTTACGCCTCTTCGACCGTCACCAGGTGGGCGACCTTCTCGACCATGCCCCTTATGGAGGGGGTGTCGTTGAGGACCTTCGTGGAATCAGTCTTCTTGAGCCCGATGCCGAGGAGGATGACCCTGAGCCTGCCGGTAGCGGGACGCT
>Ga0209211_10007694_pt1 | contig 15031 bp, 11 predicted proteins | sample RifGroA2_FD_183992 | JGI IMG/M metagenome (GOLD analysis project Ga0209211, IMG submission 183992) | Groundwater microbial communities from Rifle, Colorado, USA - Groundwater A2 (SPAdes) (version 2) | ecosystem: Environmental > Aquatic > Deep subsurface > Groundwater | place: Rifle, Colorado... | reverse complement strand
TTCCTTTCCGGCGACATGGCAGTAGTTCCGCTGGCCCACAACGGCATCGTTGTAGACCCCGCGTACGAAGAACGACCGGAAATCCTTCAACGAACCGATGGTCGAAGACCTTCTCCAGCGGGCCATGAAGGAATCGGCGTGTCCGGCATTCACGTACGGAAGCGATGCCGTGCCGAGGGCATATTCGCGGGTCATGAAGGTCGTCAGATCGCTCCATCCACCCGGATACACTTCATCGTCGAAGGAAAAGGGGGCGCGCTCCAAGTGCGCTTCAAGGCCGCTCGCCGTTGTTGCCGGCTTGCCGACAAGATACGATGCGCGCTGCTCCCTCGCTTCCTCCTCCCCCGCAGCGGCGATCCAACGGAAGCTGTTTTCGTGGTAGGACTCCCCGTACGTCGTCTTCTGGACCAGGTACGGAAGCGGTTTTTTCCAGGCCAGTTCCCGCGCCGCATCCGGAACGTGGAACGGCAGGATGGCGATCAGGGAGTTTTGAATCAGGTTCGAGGGGTGTTCAAAGCGGGTGGACAATTCCGGTGCAAGAAAAAGAGGATCGTCAAACGCGGCCAGCATGGTGCAATGGAGTGCGGAAAATCCTCCGCTCGAATCGTCCTGGTACGAGCGCGCATGGGGGCCGGCAAATTGGCCGCTGGGGGCATGGAAATGCATTGCGACATCGATCCACAGGCGTTCCTCCAAAAATCGGGCGAGGCTGCGCGCTTCATAGTTCACGGTATACTCGGCGATGCACGCGAGGAACCAGAGATCCAGGGCCGTATAGGTGAGGCTGTTGTATTCCGACATCTCCGCCTGCCGCCGGTACCGGTGCCGGCGGTTCCCCACGACCTGTTGAAACCGCTTCAACTTCTTCAGTCCGGCCTCAAACGCCCATTCTTCTTTGCACAACTCGCCGCCGCAAATCAACGTGCAGTAGGCTGCCAGCGGATGGTTCACGTTGCCATCGTGCCATTCCGCGTCGAGCGCATGCACCAGCTCACTTTGGATGTTCGCGAGAAGGTTTTCCCGGGCGGCGGGGGTGAGCAACTCCGGCACTCCACGTTCGATGGCGATCATAGTTGCAGGCGTGTGCGTGCCGTCCTCGCTTTGCAGGGAGGCCAGCAGGCTGTTCCCGAAGGCGCGCCGCTCTCCCTGCGGATCCAGGAGCAATCCGAGGGCATACCAGACTGTGTCACGGGAGATCAGGCACCGCCGGGTGGAGGGATCGAAATAACGGTCACCTGCTTCACGGGAGAGGGAAGCGAGCCACTCCCGTTGTTTCGTCATTCGAACGCGCATGCCGCCTGCCCGCATCCTTTCTGATTCCCGACGACGGCTCCGGACCCGGCAGACGATGCACTCATGGGGAATGACCTGGCTTGAAATCTTGTACTCTGCACCGCAGGACAGAATACCGTGACGTGCATTGTTGACGCAGGACTTGCGTTTTTCACGCCGAAAAATGTTCTTCCGGGAAGGAGACTTGGTGCTTTCTGCAAAGGTTTTTAAGAAAGGAATCCGGAGATATGATACTGATGGATTTGTCTATAGTAAAGAACTTGTGCAATCAAATCAAGGCGGTGTTCATCTGTGAAACGAGTTTCCTTTGTATCAAGAGTGGGATCGGCAAAAAAAAATCCGGCTACGGGATGCCGTAGCCGGATAGTCCATTGCTCCAGGGATCGGTCAGCGGTTTGAGGCCGGAATAGTTAAATCACTCCGAGGCTTTCCGGTATTCAATGCACACCCCTGAAACTTATTTTGTCCTGATGATCTCCACGCGCCGGTTCTGCCGCCGGCCCGCAGCTGTGGTATTCGGGGCTATCGGTTTGTCGGGACCAATTCCCTTGGTGACGATCCTGCTCGCCGCCACCCCTTTGCTGGCAAACCAGATCTTCACGGCATCCGCACGTCCCTGGGAGAGCCTGACATTCAGGGCCCTACTTCCGGTATTATCGGTGTGCCCATGGATCTCGATGTGGATCGCCGGGTTCTCCATCAGTGTATAAAGCGTCGGGAGAAGCCGTTCCTCCGAAGCCTTCGTGAGCGTGGACTTCCCCGTCTCAAACTCACACCCCTCCAGGATCATGGTTTTGGCGATTTCCAGCTCAACCTTTTTAACATCATCCTCCCGATCGAGAGGATTGCTGCCGCGGCGGATTTCGATCCCATCGTTGACAGAGCCGCCGTCCGTGTCCCCCTTCAAAGGATCGGTCTTGTATTGGTTCACTTCCTCACCGTCGCTCAATCCATCGCCATCGGCATCCTGCTTTAGCGGATCAGTCTTGCTCCTTTTCACTTCATCGCCGTCCGCCAGCAGGTCTCCGTCGGAATCGGCCTTGAGCGGGTCCGTCTTGTGGACCATGACTTCTTCGTGGTCCGACAGGCCGTCACCATCCGTGTCAAGCTTGTTCGGATCGGTTTTATATTTCTTGACTTCCTCCCCATCGGTGATCCCATCGCCGTCGGAGTCCGGCTTGAGCGGATCGGTCCTGAACGCCTTCAGCTCTTCGGTATCCGTCAGACCGTCGCCATCGGTATCAGCTTTGGCCGGATCAGTCCTGGCGATGTTCGCCTCTTCCCCGTCCGGCGAGCCATCGCCGTCGGAGTCGGATTTTTTGGGATCGGTCTTATGCCTGTTGAATTCGTCCCCGTCGGAGAGCCCGTCGCCGTCCGAATCCTTCCTCCGCGGATCGGTGCCGAGCTCCTTCTCCAACGCGTTGGAGAGGCCGTCCTCATCGGGATCTGCCTGGCTGCTCTCGGAGCCGATGCTGATTCCGGCCCACACACTGAAGTAGCCGTCAAGGAGCCCTCCCTTCACACCATCAAGTTCTTTGCTGGCGGAAAGATTGTGTCCGGCCGTAATATCGATGGCGGCGTTCCCGCTCAGCCGGAATTGCGCCCCCACCCCGTAGACCCCGAGCGGTACCGTCTCCTTTTTCTGAATCTGGCTGTTTGACGCGCGCTTCACTTCAAGATAGACGGCCCCGATTCCGCCGTAGAGGTACGGGTTCCAGGCCTCCCATGTGCTCAGGTTGATCAGCAGCCTCACGTCGCCGGGAATAACCCTGGTGGTAAAATTGCTGTTGGCGACATTCCCTAGCCCGACGCCGGCCTCCGCCTCCAGATACTCCGTGAAACCAAAGCGAATGAAACCCCGGGACCAGAGCCGCGAGGGAGCCTTGTCGATGGGGAGATTATCGTCGTACAGTAATCCGCCGCCGACGCCGCCTCGAAATCCGTCCGGTTTCTGACGCGCCACGGCAATCGAAACGACGAGAAGAACGAGAAGTATCTTGAACACCATGCGCTTGTACATATGGAACCCCCTTTTCCAGTATGCAGTGATGAGAAGTTCAGATTATCCCCTGGAGGGTACCATGCAACAAAACCACAGTTGAGGGTGTGACTGCGACCACACACCTCTCTTCCCCAAACAAAATCGCCGTCCTGGAAGGGACGGCGACGAGGAAAACTCAAGAAAAAAAGACCTGACAGGTCTCACGAGGCAAAACAGAACGAGACCTGTCAGGTCCCGTTCAACAGGATACTGAAGGTGGAACCTTCGCCCGGCTTGCTCTGTACCTCCAGGCGATATCCCATCATCCCGCAGAGGGATCGGGAGATGGCCAGCCCGAGCCCGGTGCCTCCGTATTTCCTCGTGGTACCTCCTTCGGCCTGTTGAAATGCCTCAAAGATAGCGTTATGCCGGTCGGGAGAGATGCCGATACCGGTGTCGACGACGTCGATCCGCTCCGGAGTTCCCTCCGGACCGATGACGGCCCGGACGGTGACACTCCCCTGGTCGGTAAACTTCAAAGCATTGCTGATCAGGTTGATGAGCACCTGTTTGAGCATACGCTCGTCGGTTTCCAGACGAAGAGACGATTCCGGAACGTCGAGCATCAGGGCAGCCTTTTCCTCCACCATATCGGAGGCGAACTGCCCGACGGTTTCCCGGAGAAGAGCGGCCAGGTCCACTTTTGTCCGCTCCAACGGAATCCCCGTGGTCTCGATACGCGTGAAGTCGAGAATGTCGTTGATGAGGTTCAGGAGGTGTGTGCCGTTCGAGACGATGGGCTCCAGAAGCGAGGCATCGCCGGGCGAGAGTTCGCCTTTTCTTCTTTTGAGAAGAACATTCGCAAACCCAATGATCGAATTCAGCGGGGTCCGCAGCTCGTGGCTCATGTTGGCAAGGAAAAGACTTTTCGCCCGGTTCGCTTCGGAAAGTTGCCGTGATTTCTCATGCAGTTGTTTTGAGAGCCGGAACAACCGCAGGGATCTGTTTTTCAATGCCCTCCGCGAGGTGAGCGCGATGTAGATACACGTACCGTAGACAAAGAAGATCTTCGAGGCCTCGGCCGCCCACGAGAGCTCCCTCCCCTCAACAACATCGAGATACACGACCAACCCCACGTAGGTGACGAGGGAGAGGTGGGTGAGTACGAGAAGCCTGGCAAAGTTCGTATGAGCCTGGTCGACCACCCGCATCACCATGAGGAAAAAGAGCATGCTTCTCTCTCCCCCGGAAAAATAGACGGCGACGGCCAGCATGAAGATATCGAACGCCAGGAAAAACCCGGCGAGGTCGAAGAGCGTGAAGCGCTCGAAGAAGAAGTACAGGACCAACCAGGTGAGCAAGGAGTAGCCCACGAAGACGGTGACAATCAAGGCCGTGTTTTCGAGGGAGAACTCCTGCAGGAACACGAGGTTATGCACCACAATTCCGACAGCTATGAGCAGAAAGCCGAGAGACCGGAGGCGCGGGATCTGGATGACATTGAGTGCGTACCCGCCAAAACCCTGGGAGTCGAATACGTCGGGTGCGTGGAGATGGGGGGGTGTGGAGGACAAGGGATCAGGTTGAAGCGGATTCCGGTCGGCCATCTTCTGCCGGGGCATGGGGCTTCTCGCCGGCGTCCAAGCCTGAAGGGCTGGGGCGAATTTCCCCGTTGCTTTCATTCAGGTAGACCGCGAACATCGGCTCGATTTCGTCAAGACCGCTCTCGATAAAGTAGCCGATGCCGTCGCCAAACGAGTGGAGAATGACCAGGGCGTTCACGTTTGCATCTTTTTGAGAAGCTTTGACCAGGCGCTGGGACATGCCGCGGTTCACGATATTGATGGCCTTATAAATCTCGATCAGTTTTTTGAGCGACCAATCCGGCTCCTTCTGCTGCCGCATCAGGAGAAACTGCGCGGTGAGGTACGAAGAGATCGACCGGAAAAACGTTTCCACCGGGGTGGCGAACGGCAGGTGGAAGCGGCTCATCGGACGAAGCTTATCCAGGATGGGGCAGTCGCTCGTCACCATGTACACGCCGATAATCGAACTCAGTCCCTTTTGGAGCGTCGTATTCTTCACGTAGGTACGCTGGGGAGTTTCCACCGTGATGTCGGATGTTTCGTACGACACATCGGCGCGGAAGGCATTGACAACCCGGGCAAGGTTGACCGCCACGGGGCAATGGCTGACTTCGTCCGACAGCGGGCAATTCTCGCACTGGGAGAACTTGAGCCTGGTCCATTCCGGGAGCTCCGGCTGATCTGCCTGATCCGGCCGGATGACGGCCAGGGTTTGCTCATCGAGCTCAACCGTGAACTTCTTCTCCCGACCGTCGTTGTAGCGAAAGTGGTAGACGTACTGGATGGTCTTTGGGGGCTGAGCGCTCATGCGTGGCTGGATCCCGGTTGATGCACCATGGAAGTGTTACACCCCGTTTCCGCGAATAGTTCGGATCCGCGCGGCCAGTTCTTCCGGGTTTTCCTGGCTTGCCTTGGAAGCATCCAGGAGGTCCTGGATTTTCCGCGTCATCGTTCCGGTGGCCGTGCGCGCGTCGGACAGGAGCTTGTTCCGTTCCTTGGTGTCCGTGGAACCTGCGGCCTGGTCGAGCACCTGCTGAACCTTTTTGAGCGGCTCCAGCATATCATGGAGAAAGACCGCCGTATAATGTTGCTGGACTTCGTGAAGCGCTTTTTCCGAGGAACGTGAGCGAAGAAGCGAACGAAGGCGGGTGACCAGCTCCGTGGTATCGATCGGCTTCACGAGATAGTCGCGGGCTCCCGTTTTGAGGCATTCGATCGCTGTGCTGAAATCCGCGAACCCCGTCAGCATGATCGCCTCCGTCTGCGGATGACGCTGGCGGATCAACCCCAGGGCCTCGATGCCGCTCATCCGGGGCATGTTGATATCCAGCAGCACGACGTCATACGATTCGTTCTTCAGTTTTTCCAGCGCAACCTCGCCATCCTCTGCCACGTCCACATCGAACCCCGCGGCTTTCAGCTTGAACTTCATGGAGAGGCGAAGACTTTCCTCGTCATCCACCACCAGGATCTTTTCATTCATGGCAACCTCAAATAATGATTGTGATCACGCACCCGGTGCGGCCGGCAACGTGAAGTAAAATGTCGTTTTAACTCCCGGTTCGCTCTCCACACCGACCTGCCCCCCCTGCGCTTCGGCGATCAGTTTGCAGATCACAAGCCCGAGGCCGGTTCCTTTTTGCTTCACCGATTTCCCGGAGGCGGTTTGACGGTATCGCTCGAACAGGATCGCGAACTCTTCCTTGGCAATCCCCACGCCGTTATCGGTAATGGTGATGAGGGCGTATTGTTTTTCGACGGTCTCCGTCCCCTCCGTCTCCTGCTTCGTCATGGACCGGATCCCCACCTCGATCTTGCCGCCGCTCTTGGTGAACTTGAGAGCGTTGCTGAGAAAATTCATCACCACCTGCTCGGTTTTCCGCGCATCCACAAACACCTCGGGGACCCCGTCGGCGTACGTGGTGGTGAGGGCGACTTTTTTTTGCTTGAATTGAAACTCCATCTGGCGCATCACCGGATCGATGAAGCTGGATACCGGGACCGCCTGCCTGTCAAAATCGATATTCCCCCCCTCGTACTTGGAGACATCAAGGAAATCGCTGATCAGTTCCAACAGCTTGCGGGCTGACGCGTGGGCCGACCCAAGCAACTCGAAGTGATCGTCGCTCAGCGGGACTCCCTTCTCGGCATCCTGAAGCAATTCCACAACGCTCTTGATCCCGATCAGCGGACTGCGCAGATCGTGCACCAACATGGCCATGAAATCGGCGCGGGCGCGTTCGAGATCCGCCTCCGCTTTCTTGAGCCGGATGAGCATCTTGGTTCTCACCAGGAGCTCCTCGGTATCGATCGGTTTGGTCAGGTATTGGTCCGCCCCCAGAGCCAATCCGGTCGCGATGCTCTCTGCGTCCTTCTTCTGCGCGGTCAGGAAGATAACCGGGATTTTTGCGGTGCGCGGGTTTGCCCGCAGGTTCCGCAGGGTTTCGAACCCATCCATTTCCGGCATCTGGATATCCAGCAGGATCAGGTCGGGGTTATGCTGCGCAGCCAGATCGAGACAGGCGCGGCCACTGGTCGCGCGGAGCAGATTCACCGGTTTCCGCTTCAAAGCAAATTCCAGCAGGTCGAGGTTGTCTTCCGTATCGTCCACGACCAGCAGGGTCGGATTTTGGACGCTCGAATCTTCGTCGTTCAGGAGATCACGCATGGGGAGTATTTAGGATTCGGTTGATGGTCTTGGTCATTTCGACCGTTGAGAATGCATCCTTCTTCATAAATTCGACAATATGGGTGTTCAATTCCTGTTCTTCCGCCTCGGTCAATTCTTTCCCGGACAGGATAACGATGGGGATTTTCTTCCACCGATCGTCCTGCTGAAGTGCCCGGACCACCTGAAATCCGTCCATCCCCGGCATGACGAGGTCGAGCAGGATGAGCGAGGGCTGTGACTCTTTGACGATCTCAAGAGCCTCCTTTCCTCCCGTGGCAACCCTGACGTTGAACCCGTCCCGTTTGAGAAGGTCCTTGAAGGCGAGCGCGAAATCCTCATGGTCGTCCACGACCAGGATGAATTTCCCGTTCGATTGGTAATACTGCTTGATCAGGGAAAGGAGTCGTTTGGGCTCCGTCGGTTTCGTGATCACATCCACGGCGCCGAGCGACATCGCGAGCGGTCTGTTCTCCACGATGGAATGGATGATCACGGGGATATCCCGGGTCTCCGGTTTCTGTTTCAATTCACGCAGCACCTGCCAGCCATCCTTCTTCGGCATCATGATGTCCAGGGTGATCAGCGCCGGCTTCGCCTTCACGGCGAGTTCCACCCCCTCCTCGCCTGAGAGAGCGCCGGTGACGGAGTATCCTTCCGGGACCAGGTACTTTCTCAGGATCTCAATAACATCCGGGTCATCATCGATGCAGAGAATTTCCACACCCCCTTTTTTCATTTCCACGTGCGACCTCACCGCCTCCTGCACCGGTTTCGCGGGGGAAACGGCGGGCGGGGTGATCGGCCGTTTCGGTTCGACGATCCTTACATCAGCCTCCTGGCCGGCCTGGGCGAAAACCGGAGGAATGGTCAGGATGAAGCTTGAACCTTTCCCGTACTCGCTCTCCACCGTCAGGTCGCCCCCCAGAAGCCGCGCGAGCTTGCGGGCAATGGGGAGACCCAGACCCGTCCCTTTGTACTTCCGCGTATTACTGCTGTCCACCTGCCGGAATTCTTCAAACACCACGCCGAAATTCTTCTCCTCGATCCCGATGCCGGAATCCTTCACGGAAATCGAAATCATGGAACCGGTCCTCCATGCCTTGACAGTGATATCCCCCTTTTCCGTAAACTTGGAGGCATTGCTGAGGAGGTTGACGAGGATCTGCCGGACTTTGACGATGTCGGTGGTGATGGTCGGGAGGCCGTGCTCAATGTCCTGTTTCAACGTCAATTTCTTTTGCTGGATCAACGGCTCGACGATCAGCGTGCAATTGGAGATGATCGACTCGACGCTGTCGCTTTCAACGCTCACCGTCATTCTTCCCGATTCGAGTTTGGAGAGATCGAGAATGTCGTTGATCAACTGGAGCAGGTGCTTCCCGTTCTTCAACACTTTCTCGATGGCCATACGCTGGTCGGCGGAGAGCGGATCACCGTTGGGACCGAGCAGCACGGAACTAAAGCCGATAATCGAATTGAGCGGCGTGCGGAGTTCGTGCGACATACTGGAAAGGAAGTCGGACTTGACGCGGTACGCTTTTTCCAGCTCGGACGTTTTGGAGGTCAGTTCGTCATTCCGCTGGGCGAGCTCGTTGGAGAGTTTGCGCGACGCGTCATCGTTCATCGCGTTGTTGATCCCCACGCTCAACTGCGGAATGGAATTATTGATAATATCCTTTTCCAGTTCGCCGAAGGTGCGCATGGAGCCGAGCACCATCACGCCGATGACGCGGTCCTGGAACAGCAACGGGACCGCCACGAGGGAGCGCGGAATCACCTCCGAAAATCCCGTATCCACGATGAATCCGGAATCCTTGGGAATTCTGTCAATTTCAATAATTTTCTTCTCCGCCGCGCATTGGCCGGGAATACCCTCACCGAACGAGAGGCTCTTGATCAAGGAGGTGGTCTCCTTCAAGCCATAGCCGGTCACAAGCTCCAGCTTGCTCGTGTCCTTCTTATGGATGAAGAGGGCGCCGATGGCCGAACCGGTGTGCTGACACATCAACCGAAGGCCCTTTTCCTGCACCTCCTCCACTGACTTTACGGAATTCAAGGTCGTGACGAGCTCGGAATAGGCCCTCAGGCGGGTATAGTTGCTGCCGAGCATGGACGACATGTTGTTGAAGTCCCGCGCGAGCTCGCCCAACTCGTCCGTGCGGTTCAGTTCAATCGGCTCGAACTTGCCGGCCATGATGTTCTGGGTGCCGGTCTTCAACAGGTTGATCGGTTTCGTAATGGAGCGTGTGAGGACGAACCCCAGCGCCAGGGCGAAGACGGCGAGCAGAATGTTGACCACCATGATAAAGACGCCGAGGTCGCTGCTGAGACTTGTGGCAAGATCGATGTTGCGCGGTTGGGAGGAGATTTTCCGCTGGTACATGTCTCGGATCAGGCTGCGCGCGCGGCTAATGTACTGACTTTCCGCTTCAAGCCCGGTGATCGTTGTCAGCTCATCCTGAAGGTCCTTGGCGGACATGCTCTTGCGCCGGTCTCCGATACGGACAAGTTTGTCCCCCACGTTCTGAAGCCATGCAAAGTACAGCTCACGCACGCTCCGCACTTCGCGAATGGAGACGCTGTCGACCGACTCCTTTTGCAGCGCCTGCAACACCTCGTCAAACTCCCTCCATCCCTGTTCGTACGTCGCACGCGAATCGTTCGATGCCGTGTAGGCATACTCGTTAGCGGCTGCGGGGACGTCACTCAGATAATGACGGACGCGCTCGATGTTCGTCAGGGCGCGGATATCAGAGGAGGCAACGTTGAAGTTTTTTTCGATCTGCGAAAGGATGTTGAGTGTCAGTACCGTCATGGCCGTCAGGATCACGATCAGGAGGGCAAAGTTTGCGAGCACTCTCCAGTAGATCTTGGATCGCAGCATCGAAGAAGGGGACTGTGTTGGTTCAGGCATAGAGTAGGGGCGCCGGTGCGCCGGGATTGTGAAGACAGTCAGGAATTGATATACTTTTGAATTAAGGCAAGCAATTCTTCAGGATCCATCGGCTTCGGGTAATGTTCCACACATCCGATCGCGCGGGTCTTCTCACGGTCCTCCGGTTTCGCCTGGGCCGTAAACGCAATGATCGGGATATCCTTGGTCCGATCGTCCGCTTTCAGGATGGGCACGGCCACCCATCCATCCATCACGGGCATCTGCATATCCATCAGGATCAGGCTCGGGGGGGTCTGAAAGGCCATGTCGATGGCCTCCTGACCGTTCTCGGCAATTTTCAATTCGATGTCAAGTTTGCTGCGGGACAGGACAAATGTCACGAGGTCTCTATTGTCCTCATCATCTTCCACCAGCAATAAGGTTTTGCTCATACAATCGCTCCTTGATAGTGCCACGCGTTTGATTCGTTTTCAGAGCCGCGCACGGTTATAGACCTTTGCTATCCCAACGAGGAGATATACTCCCGGAAATGCGTCAGCTTCTCATTGATCAGGTTTGTTAATTCCTCATACTCGAGGGGGCGTTGCATGCACCCCTCGTTCGGCCTCAGATCGGACGCCCCAATCTGCAGGGGCTCTCCCGCATCACTGACCAGGATAAAGGGGATAAAATTAAACTTCGAATTGGCCCGGATGATATGCAGGAACCGGACGCCGCTCAACCCGTTTGGAAACTCCGCATCGCTCAGGATGAGGTTCGGGTTGACCTTTTCAATTTTTTCCAGTGCCGTCTCCGGAGAGGTCGCCTGCACCACGGCATAGCCGGCGGATTTCAACCGCGAGGTGATGTCGTCCTTCGTTCCGATGGTCTTGGAGATCAGCAGGATGGTCCCCTTATACTGATCAGCAACAAGATCCAGGAGAAACTTCGACTCGTTCTCCAGGTACTCGGCAACGGTCACCTGGTACACCTTGCGTATCCATTCGAGGGTGGAGGAGGAGTTGCGGAGAAGCTTCCGCTTGGCGATAACCTCCTTCACCGCACGACTGTACATCTCCAGCTTGACCTCCCGCTGCACCGACTGCTCGACCTCCTCCGGGATGGAGAGTGAGGCCGCAAGTTCGTGGATCGATTTGGCCACTTGCTCGATCGGGGCGCCGTTCACCCATGCCGCTTGCATCGTCGTTCGCAATTGCTTGACGGCGTTCTGCAGGTTATGCTTACTGACCTCTTCCCGGGCTTTTTTCTCCTGGTCCAGCGCCTGCGTCAACTCCTCGACCTGGCGGCGCATTTCCTCCAATTTGTGGCGCTCCTCTTCCGCCCGTTCCTCCGCCTCTTTCCGCCGGGCTTCTTCCTGGGCCCGCATTTCTGATTCCCGCCGGGCCCGCTCCGCCGCTTCGCGTGCTTCTACTTCCTTTAGGAGTTGTTCTTCGCGTGCGAGGTCCTCGGCATCTTTTCGCCGCCGCTCCTCCTTCGCCGTCCGCTCTTCCAATTCACGCCGTTTCTGCTGTTCCTCCACGGCGCGTTCCTCCAGCTCACGGCTTCTGCGTTCTTCCGAAGCAACGCGCAACTCAAGCTCGCGACGACGGCGCTCTTCCTCGGTCGCCCGCAATTCCAGTTCTTTTAATTTCAGAACCTCCGATGCCGCCCGCTCCTCGAGCTCCTTCCGACGCCGTTCCTCCTCGTGCGCCTTGGTCTCAAGGCTCCGGAGTTTTTGCTGCTCCTCGGCAATGCGATCCTCAAGCTCTTTCCGCCGGAGCTCCTCAGCGCGTCGAAGCTCTTCTTCCTTGCGTCGCTGTTCTTCCGCCGCAAGACGTGTTTCAAGTTCCTTGCGACGCTGTTCCTCCGCGGCGATGCGGGCCTCGAGCTCCTTCCGCTTTTGCTCCTCCGCTTCCGCACGCATCTCCAGCTCCCGCCGCCTCTGCTCTCCCGATGCGCGTGCCTCTGTTTCCCGGCGCTTGCTCTCCTCCTCCCGGATGCGGGCTTCCAGCTCGTGCCGCTTCTGTTCCTCGTTGGAGACCCGTTGTTCCATCTCCTTGCGGATCTGCTCTTCCATCGCAGCCCGGTCTTCGAGCTCCTTCCGCCGATGCTCCTGCTGGGCCCGAATCTCCTCCTCCTTCTTCTTCCCCTCCTCGGCCGCAAGCCTGGCCTCGAGCTCCTTCCGCCGTTGTTCCTCCGCCGCGACGCGTGCTTCAAGTTCGCGCCGACGTTGATCCTCCATGGCGGCACGTGCTTCGATCTCTTTTTTCTTTTGCTCCTCCGTGGCCGCCCGTTCCGAGAGCTCGCGGCGACGCTGCTCCTCGGCAACAACCTGTTCCTCGATGGCTTTCTGCTGGAGCTCCGCTTCGCGCGCGGGGCTTTCCTCCGGCTTCTTCGGCTCCGCCCCGACAGGTTTCGGGGTCGCGCCCGGGCCGGAAGGGGAAGGCTTTTCCGCCCGCGCGGCAACCGGGGCCGGTCCTGGCGCCGGCTTGGCAGGTGGAACCGGAGCAACCGGTTTCGCGGGTGGCTCTTTCTTCTTCAGTTCCTCAAAATAATTGATGCGGTCCTGAAAGGCATAAATATAGCCGTTGGAAGGATCGAGCTTTAAGGCTTTATCAAGTTCCGTCCTCGCATTTTGAAACTCTCCATCCTTCAGAAAACGATCCGCTGCCAGCAAACAATGTCGGGCAGACTCCTTATTTGCGTTCAGCTTTGCAAGTTCCTGAGCGGTATTTACGCCTTTCGATGACACGGATTTTCCGGAACTTGCCTCACTTTGAGAAGGAAATGCTCGTGAACCAGCTGTAGCTTGTGTTATCAAGTGAGTCACTTCCCGCCCGTCTTGCCCAGCGATCGATATGATTCACTTTGAGACAAGATGCATAAAAAAACAGTGAAAGGAAACCCTTTGAGCCCCTTGGGATCACGGCAACACGCTTGAAGAAGTCAGGGAACCGGCAGTCATCGGGTCAATAGGCGACATACCTGCTCAGGGTAAAGGAGTCCAGATACAGAGGGTGCGTAACGGTCACAACGATCCTTTTCATGTACGTCCTGGAGGTCGTTGCCGCATGCGGACTCGTCACGTTCACGTAGTACACCGTTGCACTTACCGTAAAATCCGATATGGTCGATCCATCCACGGTGCGTGTGTACCCCTTATAGTCATCGATGTCATCATGTTTCGTCATCGATTGAAACGGCGACGTGTCGGGGGAAGGGGAGACCTGTTCCGGCGTTCCTTCCGTCCCAAGCGACGTAGCCCCGGTAAACGCGGAGGTTTTTTGTGTTCCGGTGGTGGTGGCATTCTCATCGAATTTCTTTGATGTTGCCTCCATCAGAAGATCGTGCGCGATATCGATAGCCTCACTATACGCCGTCGTCTTGTACTCGGATTCCTTGCTGTCGATCAGCATCCGGTTGACGGTGATAGCCGACAGGACCAGCAACGAGAGAAACGCCGAGGTGATCATGGTTTGTCCCATGGTCAGGCTCCGTTCCTGGTCGAGGATGCCACGTCATCGTTGATGGTTCCACGTTTCACGGTTACAGCTTTCTTGGATGAGGGTGTGCAACGGCCTGCTGCTGAAGGGTTTTTAAATTATCCGACATGGTTTCCTGCAGCCGCGACGTGTAGTTTGCATCGGTGAAATTCCCGTGCAGCACATTCGCCATGTTGAGCATCGACTTGACCGCCGATGCAATCACGCTGTACTCCTGTTTCATCTCGGCAAACGCTTTTGTCAACCGGACCTGCCCGGGATCGGTGACGAACGGCCTCAACTCTGACTCGTGCTCCTGAATGTTCAGCGACACCATGGAAAGGGAGTTGTTGACGATCTGTGCGATGGAGGCGAGGGTGCTGTGGAACGTCTCCACGGCGACCAGGCTTTTTTCCCGTTCCCGTTCAATGGCCTCCCGACGATCCTTTTCCTTCCGGAAGAGGTACCGTTCGTACACACCGGAGAGCAGGATGTCGATGTGGTCAATGTCGACATGTTCCTTCCGCACGTAGTCATAAGCCCCCAGTTTCATGGCCTCGACAGCGACGGACTCCGAGCCCGCGGCCGTCATCATGATCACCGGGGTATCGATTTTTTCTTCGTGCATCCACTGCAAGACGTTCAACCCGGTCAGCCCGGGCATTTTATAGTCCACGATGACGACATCGAACCGCTCCTGCCGGAGCGCCTCGATCGCCTGGTCGCCGGACTCACACGGGTGGACCCGGTATTTCCCCGTGGAGGTCAGAACCTGTTTGATCACAGACCGGAATGAATCGTCATCATCGGCCAGGAGAACCGACCGGATGTCCTTGGGCTGCACGTTGAAGTTCAACATGACTGCTCACCATGAATGGAATGGGAAAGAATTATTCGTCCTCGATCGTAATGCTGGCAACTTCTTCCAGGGTTGAGATGCCGTTCCTGAGCAGGTCCGCCCCCGCCATGCGGAGGGTGTGCATCCCATGCTTCAACCCGGCCTGCCGGATCGACTCCTCATCGATGCTCTCTGCGGATTCCAGCACCATTTGCCTGATTTTCTTGGTGAAATAGAGCGCTTCATAAATTGCCTTGCGTCCCTTGTATCCCTTGAGGCATTGTGCACACCCCACAGGCTGATAA
>Ga0209211_10007693_pt1 | contig 15035 bp, 22 predicted proteins | sample RifGroA2_FD_183992 | JGI IMG/M metagenome (GOLD analysis project Ga0209211, IMG submission 183992) | Groundwater microbial communities from Rifle, Colorado, USA - Groundwater A2 (SPAdes) (version 2) | ecosystem: Environmental > Aquatic > Deep subsurface > Groundwater | place: Rifle, Colorado... | reverse complement strand
AAAAGTTTTTTCATCAAGCTTCTTTCTAGAGACATGGGGCATATATAAATTTTAATATAATTTATAACGATATATCGTAGTAAATTGTGGATAAGATTTTATATAAGAAATACAATTAGATGAATAATTTTTGATGCGCAGGACAGAAGTGGGCGCTACGCGCGCCGATAACGATGCGTTTGATGATACCCCCGCAATCCTTCCTGCCGCATTTACGGCCAGTTTTTTTGTAAGCTTGATGATAGTTCTGGAAATTACCTTTCTCTCCCTTGATGTTGCGATAATCAGACATAGAATCTCCGCCGAAATCGAGGCCCTTCCTCAGTGTTTCTTTCATTGCCTTAAACATGGCTTTCAAGTTTCTCTCCGGGATTTTGTTGGGGTGAGAGAGGGGGTGGATTCCGACGCGCCAGAGAATCTCATCCGAGTAGATATTGCCGATACCGGAAATCAAACTCTGGTCCATCAACACTTGTTTTATCTTTCTCCTCGGCTTTTTCTGTATTTGGAAATTGAAATTTGGAAATTTAAAATTTTTATCCAAGGGTTCCGGTCCCAAGTGTTCGAGATGGAAACTTTTCTCAAGCTCATCTGTTTTTACTAGCGTGACTTTGGCAAACTTACGCAGATCAGAGAGGACCAAATGCTTTCCATTATTAAGTTTAAAATCAAGTCGAACAAATGTGGTAGCTGGGCGATTATAGACAAAGTGCCCGGTCATTTTCATATGAACGAGAATGGTTTGGCGGTTTGATAGATGGATTAAAATATTTTTTGCCCGCCTTTCCGCTTTGAGGATTTTTGTGCCTTTTACTTTCTTTCTAAAGAGCGCAAAAAACTTCGGATTCTTTATATCGTCCCTGCCGACGTAATGCGGACTATTGTAATTTGTTTGGACATCAACAATTTTTTTACCCTTGACCGTTTGATTTAAGCCATTAACGGTTGTCTGAACTTCTGGCAATTCAGGCATGTTTAGATAAGAGCTTCAACGCGACTTTGACACGTTCGCTTGCCCCCTCCACTTCTTTCGGCACTTTTTTGAGCGCGTCGCGGGTGTCGCGTTCGCTGTAGCCGAGGGAAATCAGGGCTTCAAGAACATCGCCTTCGGCGCGAATGTTTACACTCTTATCCGCGTCCGTAGTTTTCAATTTATCTTTGAGCTCCAAGACTATTTTCTCGGCATTTTTCTTACCAATGCCGGAGACTCGTGTCAGATATGTAATATCTTCACTCGCAACCGCTTGCCGGAGCATTGAAGGGGTGGCGACATTTAAGATACTAAGAGCCGTTTTGGGCCCGATACCCGAGATGGTAATCAAGAGTTCAAAAATATCGAGGGTTTCTTTATCCAGGAAACCGAAGAGTTCGAGAGAAGTCTCTCTTACGACAAGATGTGTCCAGAGGAAGATGGGGGAGCTCGGCGCGGCCTCCAGTGCCGTCTCGGTGGTGACTAAGACTTTGTAGCCGACGCCGGAGACGTCCACTATTATGGCATTTAAATCTTTGCGCCGAACTGTGCCAGAGAGACAGGCAATCATGGTGTTGTCATTATAATGCAAAGTTTGATAAGATGCCCTTATGTCAATTACCCGAGGAGCCAAAAAGGCGCACAGAAGCTCTCAACGCAAACGAGAGTTCAATTTACGTCGCAAAGACAAGATCTCTCGCTCCGTCAAATCTCTCAAAAAACTCGTCGCCTCCGGTAACAAAAAAGAGGCAGAAGCCATGATGCGCGAAGTTCAAAGCGCGCTCGATAAAGCGGTCAAGAGTAAGACTTTAAAGAAAAACACCGCCGTCCGTAAGAAATCCCGTCTTTCAAAATTGGTTAAAAAGCTTTAAGCTTACTTAAAAGCTCCCGTAGTTTAATGGATAGAATGCTAGATTGCGGATCTAGCGATCCAGGTCCGATTCCTGGCGGGAGCATTATGTTGGAAATATGTTAAAATAAATATATTGAACCACATTAATTAGTCTTAAATTTATAATCCATGAAACAACTTGATCCAAAAGCAGTCTGGTTATTTTTTATCAGTTTCGTTTTACGTTGGTTCTTTATAATTATCATTTTGAGTATTTGGAGTTCTGCGTTCGTAGATGAACTTGATGAAACTCTGGAGAGTGGCGGCGGATTTTCGTTGAGTTTTCTCAACTGGCTGTGGATTATCATTCCGATTTTTCTGATCCTGTGTTTTGTTTGGGCCAAACTCACGTACTATTTTTACCGCTACGAACTCACTGACGCTGGTTTTCGCAAGGAGCTTGGGGTTATCTACAAAAAATATGTGACTATTCCTTACGATCGCATTCAGAACGTGGATATTTATCGGGGTATTCTGGCTCGTCTGCTTGGATTATCGGATCTTAACATTCAGACAGCGGGAATGAGCGCGATAATTAATAGGTACGGGGTGTCCGGTGGCGGCGCCGAAGGACGGTTGCCGGCGCTCTCCCGAGAAGTTGCCGAACAACTGCGTGACGAACTTATTCAGCGGGCCCGTCAATCTAAGAATCAAGGACTCTAGTTTTTTATTAAAATCCGAGGTATTCAAGAATTCTCTCAACAAAAGGAAGGTTGTGGAATTCCTCTGACAAGACTTTGGAGAGCTTTTCGCGTAATTGTCCCTCATCAATTTCATCATTAAGTGGTACAATAATAAGAGGCATCAGCAACTTTTCGGATCGCAGGATTATTTTTTTGTGAGGATGGTCCATATCTATCCAAAAAGATTGGAGAGTTTGATATGGATAACGAACCTTACCCCGGATTATACCTTTGTCATCTACGATTACGTGTAACGTGCTTGGCGGACGATTGGTAAAAATCGAAAGGGCAAAAACGCTGACAAGCACCAAGATGGCAAAAATGATATTGCCCAAAATAACCGAAGCGATAGCGACGGAAACTGAAACAATACCTACCGCCCAGAACCAATCAGAACTTCTTTCTTTGTGTTCATACTCATGAGCATCCCACTCTATTTTAAATGACGGTTGTGGCATAAGTACCTAAATTATATCATAATCTTTAAGCGTCTATTCTAGAATGATCGAAATATTTCCGTACGCCGTTCTTATCATGTTTGCTTCTCTTGTTGGAGTTTTTTCTGTGTGGCGGAGAGCGGGTCGCGTGGTTGAGCGTCACTTGAGTCTTTTGGTCAGTTTTTCCGCAGGAGTTTTCTTGGTCATTGCCTATCAACTGGGAATTGAGGCGCTAGAACATTCGAATACTTTCAGATTCGGATTACTCTGGATCATAGTCGGAGTGTTGGCAGTGTGGCTGTTATTTAAATTTCTGCCTTCCTCGCACCACCATCATGATGAAACGCTTGAAACGCATCCCCATTCAAGACTTGACGCTCGACGGATTGTGGTAAGTGACGCTCTTCATAATTTGGGCGATGGTATTTTCTTAGCGGTCTCTTTTGCCGCCGGTTCTTCGCTCGGGATAGTTGCCGCCCTGAGTATTTTTGTCCACGAACTGGTGCAAGAAATATCAGAGTTTTTTGTCCTCCGACAAGCCGGCTACTCGGCAAAGTCGGCTCTTGTCTTAAATTTCGCCATTTCCGCCACGATTCTTCCCGGCGCGCTGGGCGGTTTCTTTTTGTTAGAAAGTTTTGAAATACTTGAAGTTCCTCTTCTCGGTTTAGCCTCCGGAGCGTTTTTAGTGGTTGTTTTTCATGATCTTATTCCTCATTCAATCAGAGCTTCAAAACATGACAATTTTTACTGGAGACATTTACTCTTGTTTTTAATCGGTGTAGTTTTAATGTTTATCGTAAATATTTTGATTGCGCATTAGATTTACGTCTGTTAGGGGTAGTAAAGTTCAAACTTTTCATTATAATCAGCGTATGACGGCTCAATTACTGACCGCGGGCGCGATTTTTGCAAATTTTTCTTCGTTTGATATCGGATTGCGCGACTATCTTGATATGATAGTCGTGGCATTTTTGGTCTATGCCATAGTTTTGCTTTTTAAAAAAACGCACTCCCTCTTCCTTTTTAACGGAGTGGCAGTTTTAGTGCTCATCTACATCTTTGCAAGATATTTCGGTCTTTATCTGACAAGTTATCTCTTTAGTTTTTTCTTTGGATTTTTTGTGATTATTTTTATTGTGGTGTTCCAGAGAGAATTGCGGAGACTCTTTGAATGGCTTTCGTTGTGGAGAAAATTTCCTTATTCCAAGCGCGAGCTTATTCCGGATTTTGTGTCCGTTCAAGTGATTGAAGCGGTTGTCGCTCTCGCGCGCGCCAAAACCGGTGCCATCATAGTTTTTCCCGGAGCAGACAATTTGGATATGGTGGCGGCGGGAGGCATCCCCTTGGGAGGCAGGGTGTCCGCAGAACTTTTACAGAGTATTTTTGACCCATCTTCTCCCGGACATGATGGCGCTGCGATGATCCAAGGAGACAGAGTGAGAGCGTTCGGAGTTCATTTGCCTTTGGCCAGAAAAGGAATAAAAAAATTTGGAACTAGGCATCGCGCGGCGCTTGGACTTGCTGAACGCTCGGATGCCTTCATTATCGTGGTATCTGAAGAAAGGGGAGTAATTTCAATCGCGGAAGACAGCGATATTAAGGCCTTGCCCGAGGACTCCGTTGCTGACGAACTTCCGGCTAGATTGCATGATTTTTTGCGTAAACATTTGCTTGATGGTGACGCCGGACCGAAAAGTTGGTATCCTTTAGTAAATTGGAAAGAAAAACTTGCTTCTATCTTGATTGCTTTCTTTCTATGGTATGCCTTTGTAATCCAACTTGGCGCTGGGACCGTTACCAAAAATTTTCAAGTGCCGGTCGAATTTCGTTCATTGCCGGTGGAATATCTCATCGAAAGTATCAGTCCGACAGAAATCAGCGTTTCTTTGTCCGGTCGGAATCAGGACTTTAGTTTTTTGAATGCGGATAAATTAAAAATAAGCCTTGATCTCAAGGATAGCGTTGTCGGCGTGCAGAAATACACGGTAACAAATGATAACGTTGTCGGCGCTCCTGATACGCTCTCAATCGTTAATCTCACTCCCAAGGTCATTAAATTTAACATCAAAAAAATCCCATCCTCGCCTCAAGAACAATAGAGAACAGATTGGAAACATTGATTTCCGAGCAAGGCGGAGGTGGTGAGATTCGGACTCACGGTCCCTTGCGGGACTCCGGTTTTCAAGACCGGTGCACTAAACCACTATGCGACACCTCCGGCCCGCTTACTCTAGCAATTTTTTGAAAACCTCTCCACCCTGAAGTGATATGCAATTTTTACTTAAACCACTCGTTTAATTTTTTTGGCCATCCCAGTAAGAACAACAGTGCTAGAGGCGCGCCCCAATTTGCCCATCTTTCAACAAAATCCCAAACGGGGTCAGGCCCTATCGGCCAGCGAATCATTGCCGTCCACAATCCCCAAAGCGCCATCCATAAAAGAGCTATCCGTACCGGTTTAATAAGAATTAGAACTGCTAAGGCAAGATCCAATATTCCAACGAGCGAGAGTAGGGTAATGATTGTATCTGGATTACTTATACCAACCGCTTCGAAATACTTAAACCATCCCTCTTTACCCTGAATAGCAAACACTCCGTGTCCTATAAAGGAGCCAGCAGTTGCCACTCTTAGAACCCAAATAGCTGAATTAATATTTGTATAAATATAATTAATAATGATACTCTTCCCAATTATACTATAATTAATCGGATGAGGCTTATGGCAATCGACTATGGCGAAAAGCGTGTGGGTATCGCGTCAACTGATGAGACAGGCGACTTTGCTCTACCACGCATCGTATGGCCGAATGACAAGGCTCTAGTAGACAAAGTTTTGAAATTTAAGAAAGATGAGAAAATACAGAAAATTATAATTGGAGAATCGAGGGATCTAAGCGGTAATTCAAATCCTATTCAAAGGGCAATAGATAGATTTAAGGACGAGCTTGAAACATATGGCGTCGAAATTGTTTACCACCCGGAAATTTTCACCACTCTTGAAGCCCGACAGCTTCAAGGACAAACGGAAATGACCGATGCTTCAGCCGCTGCTCTAATTCTTAAGAGTTACCTAGATAGTAAATAAGAAATGTCGGACGATGTGAGGTATAATTAAAATCATGATTGTTTCTGGCAGACAAAAAACTTTACTCGATCTTTTTCCCGTACCAGAGTTTCTCCTACTCTCGACTACGGGTATTGTTGTCAAGGATACCAACACCAGATTTGTACAATTAAGAAGAAAAATTTTTGGCAATGGATTTGAGTTGGCGCATGCCAGTAAAATCGATAATCCAAAAGGATCGGTTGAATCTGGCTTGATTAATAATCCAGACGAGCTTGCCAATGTTTTGCGTGAATTTTCCTCACATTATGGCGTTTCTTACGTGAAAGCCATTTTGCCCGAAGAGAGGGCGTACCTCTTTACCGCTAATATTGGTCAAGTGCCCCCCGAAGGCATGAAGGACGCGGTCGCCTTCATTATCGAAGAGAATGCCCCCATAGCCCTTGCCGAATCGGTGTTCGATTTTGAGGTTGTCAGCGAAGATCTGGGTGCTGGTGAGATACGGGTAGCCGTCTCTGTTCTGCCTAAAAATATTGTCGGTGCTTATGAGGCGCTCTTTGAGTCTGCCGGGATCACTCCGATCTCCTTCGATCTTGAGTCGCGAGCTATTGCTCGGGCAGTCATTCGTAAAGGCAATAGACAACCAATCCTTATTATCAATCTCTCTACCAAAAAAACTGGTTTCTATGTAGTTGAGAAAGAGGTGGTGCAGTTCAGCACTACGTTGGCTTATAGTCTCGCCGCCGGCGATCCCGGCTCGGGTTCTAAAGAATTTTTGAGGGAAGAGATGCGTAAGGTTATCGCCTTTTGGAATGCTCACACTGGAAGCAAGATTGAAAAAATAATCCTGTGCGGGTCCGGGGGAAGCAAGACGGCCCTTGTTGATAAATTTATGGGTGGAAATGAGATCCCATACACAACGGCTGATGTGTGGTTGAAAATGTCCCGCTCCAATAATTATGTTCCGGAAATAACGTTTGGAGAATCTCTTGGATACGCGTCTGCCATAGGTTTGGTTCTGCCTCGCGATAGATAAAATATGTTTAAATTGTTAACAGAAGAAGAAAGACAGAAAGTGGCGCATGAATATGCGATGCGCAGACTCATTGTCATGCTTTGCGCGCTTGTTTTGGTACTTGTGGTAGGGACAATAGGACTGTTTCCTTCCTATCTTCTGTCTAATGTTCACCGGATTATGGCGCTCGAGCGCACGAAAATTGCAGGCAGCGCCGAGCAAAGAAATGAAGATCTGGGCCTTCAGGTTTGGCTTGAAGAGACCAATCGCAAGCTCCAATTGCTTTCCCCAACGCTCGATACAGACAGGCCATCTCATTTGATTAAAAAGATTCTCGACCAAAAGAATGAAGGTATAATCATTACCGGTTTCTCGTCAATTAAAACAAAAGATAAAACAAATCTTTCAGTCAGTGGAGTGTCCGCCAATCGACAATCTCTCATCACATTTGAAAATCGCATTGCTTCTTTAAGTGATTTCTCGGAAGTTGTTTCACCGATATCTAATCTGGCTAAGGATAAGGATATTAATTTCCAAATCAGACTCTCATCAATATGATTTTAAAAAATTCCAAGCTGTTTCTCTTTTTAGTCTTGTCTGTCTCGATCGGACTTCTTGTCGTCCTAATTATGGAAATTTACAGTATCAAAATTAAAGATCAAGAGGCCTCCGAACTTATTAATCTAGCGAACCAAGATGCCAAAGTGGAAATCCTAGCCAAATCTATACGAACGATACAAAACAATGCCACAGATGACATTGCCACTTTTGATGCCCTGACGCTTTCTAACGAGAAACTAGTGCCGTTCATCGAAAGTCTCGAGGGGGCGGGTCAAATATTTGGTCTCGAGACTGATGTCGTATCGGTTGAAAAATTAGGAGGTAAAAAAGTCGTCGAACCGGATATAATTCGTATAGTAATAGAAACCCGGGGCGCTTGGGCCCCGACGTTTTCTTTCATTCGCGCCGTTGAGAGTTTACCTCATCGAGTGATGATAGATGAAATCAATCTTTCTAAAGATGAAAATTACTGGCGCCTGAAAATTGTTTTGTCATTTTACTCATTTAATTAAACTATGAACGATTTACGGACATCTTTGAAGAAGTTGAATTGGAAGATTGACGGTAAAATCTTCGGCTTTGGTACCAGCTCCGAAGCTGACTGGAAGATTATTTTTATTTCAGCGATAATTCTTGTCGTTTTGGTTATTGCCTTCAGTATTTTTATGTTCAGACAAACTAATCAGACTGATATCTTTACACCAGATGATTTGGGCGTGCCAGAAGGACAAATCTTGGACACCTCTGTTTTAAGAGAAACTATTTTGTATTATCAAAATAAAGAGTCTGAGTTTGGAAGAATAAAAAATTCTACCGTACAGGTCCCCGCTGATCCCAGTTTGAAAGATTAGTTAGGAAAGCAGTACGCCACCGTCCACCACGATCTGCGACCCGGTCATATAACTTGAGAGATCAGAGGCAAGAAAGAGAGTCACTTTACCTATATCATCAGGTTCGCCCATGCGTCCCATTGGTATTTTCCCTAAGAATTTTTTAAGAACATTTTCCATTTCAGGAGTTGTGGGTTGTTCAGCTCCAGTGCCGGGTGTAATGATGCCACCGGGAGCGATGGCGTTGACCTGAATATTATGCGGCGCAAGCTCTAATGCAGTATTTTTGGTGAATCCCCAGAGTCCGTGTTTGGAAGCATCATAAACTGCTAGTCCAACGGAGGAAGGATGCAGGGCGTCTATTGAGGTTATGTTAATGATTTTACCCGCTACGCCGGAGCTAAAGCGAGGCGAGCCACCTCGACCTTGCCTTATCATCACTTCGGCGACGGCTTTTGTAAAAAGGAAAGCGCTTCTAAGATTGACGGCAAGAATTTTTTCGAAATCGTTGTCTGTCATTTGCATCACTGGAATAATCGGATAAATACCGGCATTGTTTACCAGAATATCAATACTGCCGTATGTCTTTACCGCAAAGTCCGTCGCTTCCTTCACGTTCTCTTTGTTCGCGACATCGGTTTTTATAAATGCTGTTTTAAAACCATCATCAGTTAATACCTTGGCCGCTTTATTGCCCGCATCTTCATTAAGATCGGCAATGACTATTTTTGCTCCAGCTTCGGCCAGACGATAGGCGATACCAAAACCGATACCCATAGCTCCGCCTGTAACAATGGCAGTTTTGCCCTCGAGATTAATGATATTTTTTAGGGGTGTTAATTTCATAGTTCAATTGTATCAGCTTCAATTTTTCTCGCCATTCTGACAGTTAGATTTTGTGTCCCCGGCAGGAATCGGACCTGCATCAAAGCCTTAGAAGAGCTCTACTTTATCCATTAAGCTACGGGGACGTGCTCTAAAATTATCAGTACGGGGTCTAACTGGCAAGTTTCTTTATCGCGTTAGAAACAGCCAATACCACCTTTTTATCAAAGATATCGGGAATAATTTTCCCTGCTGTCGGTTTCTTGACTACGGCTGCGAGCGCTTCGGCGGCAGCAATTTTCATTTTTTCAGTGATTTTAGACGTGCGGGATTCTATCGCTCCTTTGAAAATTCCCGGATAAGCGAGGACGTTATTGATTTGGTTTGGGAAATCAGAACGGCCGGAAGCAATGACAGCTGCTCCTCCTCGCTTGGCCTCGGTTGGCATAATTTCAGGCGTAGGGTTAGCCATAGCGAAAATAATTGCGCTCTTTGCCATGGTTTGAATGTCAGAGGGTTTAAGCAGATTGCCCTTCGAGACTCCGATGAAGACGTCGGCATTCTTAAGCGCGTCCGAAAGTGAGCCGGAGATGTTGCTCTTGTTGGTAATTTGAGTAATCTCTTTTTTGACAGGTGTTAAATCGCGTCGTTTCTTGCTGACTATTCCTTGGCTGTCGCAAATTATCATATTTTGTATTCCGTAGCGGTAAAGCAATTTTGTGATAGCCACGCCCGCAGCGCCCGCGCCGTTTATAACCACTCGTACAGATTCTTTACGTTTACGAACAACCTTGAGCGCATTGATCAATCCGGCAAGTACTACAATCGCCGTACCGTGTTGGTCATCATGCATCACAGGTATGGAGAGTTCCTTTTTCAAACGTTTTTCAATCTCAAAACAACGTGGCGCGGAAATATCTTCCAAATTAATTCCGCCAAACGTCGGGGCGATTGCCTTGATCGCGGCCACTATTTCATCAGTGTTCTGCGTAGAAAGTACAATGGGAAAACCATCAATATTAGCAAAACGTTTAAAAAGTACCGCCTTGCCTTCCATAATGGGAAGTGCCCCTTCGGGACCGATGTTACCGAGTCCGAGCACGGCCGAGCCATCGGAAACAATAGCCACGCCGTTTTTAGTCGCAGTTAGGTCGTAGACCAACGCTTTATTTTTAGCTATAGCAAGTGCCGGTCCTGCAACCCCAGGTGTATATACGATGGATAAGTCCTCACGATTATTTACAGGCAATTTTCCAATTACAGAAATCTTTCCATGGGCTTTTCGGTGGATATTGATACTTAATTTTTGATAATCTTTTTTCATTTTTAGATTTTGGTGGGCGGTAGAGGATTTGAACCCCTGACATCTTCGGTGTAAACGAAGCGCTCTACCAACTGAGCTAACCGCCCAATGGCACGATGTTATCATATATTGTATCGTCTTTGCAGGGGCACTGTCAGGTAAACCTGGCGTGCCCGTCGCTCAGACGCCATGAAAACAAGTTTTCGCGGCGCTCCTCGCTCGAGCACGTGGCGGAACTGGTATACGCGTACGGTTCAGAACCGTATGCCGCAAGGCTTGGAGGTTCAAATCCTCTCGTGCTCACATATGACTGATTTATCCAAACATATTCTTTACGAGGACGAAGATATTGTCGTGCTTGATAAGCCGGCAGGATTGGTGGTGCACCCGGATGGTCGTACCAAAGAGTCGAGTGTTTCAGCATGGTTTGGAGAAAAATATCCAGGAGCGAAGGATGTTGGAGAGAATCTTGGCGATATCAAACGTCCGGGCGTAGTACATAGAATAGATCGAGAAACTTCAGGCGTCTTACTTCTGGCCAAAACTAAAATTGGACATAAGATTCTGAAAGAACAATTTCAAAAAAGAGAGATTCAAAAAATCTACCATCTTTTTGTTTATGGTAATCTGAAGGATAATCAAGGCACTATCAATCTGCCGATAGCGAGAAGTATCAGTAATTTTAAAAAATGGTCTGCCGAGCGTGGAACGAGAGGAGAGAAAAGAGACGCGGTAACTTACTTCAAAGTGCTCAAACGTGACCCCGAAAAAAATATTACTTTCCTTGAAGCTAAACCAAAGACCGGCAGAACTCACCAGATCAGGGTGCATTTCAGAGCGCTCCACCATCCGGTTGTCTGTGATAAACTTTATGCACTCAAGAAACCTTGTCTTCTTAGTTTCAATCGCTTGGCCCTCCACGCTCGCGCTATCATTTTCAAAAATGTAAGTGGAAAACAAATCGCCATCGAAGCCCCGTATCCAGAGGATTTTGTAAAAGCAATAGACACACTGGGCTAAGCTGTGTTAGATTGGTGCCTACAAACGAATGACAAATAGAGTAATCAGCCCGGTAAATATTGATGAAAGGCAAAAACTTGACCTCCGGTCTGGAGATACCGTGCGTGTCTGGCAGAAAATCGTCGAGAAAGGTAAAACTCGCCTGCAGGCTTTTGAAGGTTTGGTGCTCGCGCGCAAGCACGGCAGGGAAGCGGGCGCCACTTTCACCGTACGCAATGTTTCTTCCGGTGTGGGTGTAGAAAAGATTTTTCCTCTCTATTCTCCCGTGATAGATAAAATTGAAGTGATCAAACGCTCCAAAGTTCGTCGCGCCAAGCTCTACCATATCCGAGAAAAAGCAGCCAAGGAAGTCAGTCGTCAAATGAGAAATCAGAGAATGACGAAAGAAGTTGAGGCGGAAATTGAACAAACAGTTAAGGCCGAGTAATATTATTAATATGCGCGGGTGGCGAAATTTAGAAGACGCACTACCTTGAGGTGGTAGCGGGAGCAATCCCTTGCAGGTGCAAGTCCTGTCCCGCGCACAATGTCTAAACTTTATACCGGCAAAGGAGATAGGGGCACTACAAAATTTTTTGGCTGTGATCAAAAGCGAGTTTCTAAAAGTTCGGCCGTGGCGGAAGCGCTCGGAGATTTGGATGAATTGAATTCTTTTCTCGGTGTGGTGAAGGTATATAAAAAGGCCTTGAGCTTCAAGGTGTCAGGCTCTAGCCTTTCAAAAATTTTAGAAGAAATTCAGGAAAATCTTTTTATAATCTGCGCGCATGTGGCTGGAGCAGATAAAAATATTGTGGAGAAAAAGGTAAAGAAGATGGAAGAATTAATCGCGGAGTGCGAGAAAGAGCTTCCGGAGATAAAGACTTTTACCATCGCGGGAGGCACCGAACTTAGCGCGCTTTTGGATTTTGCTCGCGCGCTCGCGAGACGCGCGGAGAGAAGAGTGGTCGCGACAAATGATGAAATGAGAACGATTAGTCCCGAAATACTCAAATATCTAAACCGACTCTCGAGCACCCTCTTTGCTCTCGCTCGACTGACTAACCTCCGTTCTGGTATAAAGGAGAGTGCTCCGAGTTATGATTAAGTAGTGAGAGACTGTAAAGACAGGCATAATGGCGACTATAGTTTAGTGGTAGAACTCCAGCTTGTGGAGCTGGTCGCGAGAGTCCGATTCTCTCTAGTCGCCCCCGCGTCGGACGCGGTTCCCCCTAGAATGCGTCCGTAAGCGGAGACCCGTGCGACGGGTCCCGCTAGAATATATAATTAAATTACTGCTAGAACGTCGGGAACGTCAGACGTTCTCGGACGTTCTAGCGGGAGTATATGGAACATTTCTACGTTTATATTTTATTGAGCAAGAAGGACGACAAACTTTATATTGGTTATACTAATAATTTAAAAAGAAGATTATCTCAACATGCAAGGGGGGAGGTATCTTCCACAAAAAATCGAAGACCTTTAAAATTAATTCATTACGAATATTTTATTAATGAAGTAGATGCAAAAGCCAGAGAAATCTTTCTGAAAAGTGGAGCCGGACATACACAGATTAAAGATAAACTTAGAAAAACTTTTTTGTTCTGAACTGCTATACTTTGAGTATGAGAAAATCGCTATTGTTACTAGCACAAGTAGTGGGGTAGGCAAGGTAATTACCGTGGCCGAATACTTTTATGGGCAACAATACATCATATAGTTCCCCAAAGGTAGGGATGAGAAATAGTCGCATCAGTGGACGAGGATTGTTTGCCAAAGGATCAATTCAGAAGGGTGAGTTGATTATCAGTTTTGAAAATGGAAAAGGAAAATTTATCAATTCCACTGAAGCAGACACGTTGTATGATGCAGGTAACGATCACATGTTGCAGATAAATAACGATTTATTTTTCGCAGCCACCACACCGGGAGAATATGAAACAGAAGACCATATAAATCATTCATGCGATCCTAATTTAGGTATAGACGGAAGTATGAAATTTGTGGCCATGCGTGATATAAAAAAAGATGAAGAGCTGACTTTTGATTACGCAATGTCGGAAAGCTCAGATTACAAAATGAAATGTTATTGTGGAAGTAAAAATTGTAGAAAAGTCATTACTGGTAATGATTGGCAGCTAAAATATATTCAAAAGAAATACAACGGATATTTTTCTGATTATTTACAATCAAAATTTTCAATCGCAAATTTTCCCTGTGCAATATAACCCTAATTTAACTATGCTGTTAGTAAAAACAAAGTTGGGTCGGAGCAAGATTCAAGGCATGGGACTTTTTGCGGATGAATTTATACCAAAAGGTACGCTCGTCCAGAAATTTATTGATGGAGTTGATTTGGAATTAACTCCCGAAGTAGTAGATATTCTGCCTGGGCCAGCTAAAAAAATTTTTCTGCACTATGCATATAGAAATAAAATAACTAATAAATATATTTTAAACTCTGATGATGCCCGTTTTCTCAATTCTTCTGATACCCCGAATCTAATAGGAGATGAATCAAATAAAGAGGCTGATATTGCGGCAAGAAATATTGAAAGAGGTGAAGAGCTTACCGTGAATTACAAAGATTTCGATGCTTTGGCTTTGGAGAAACTAGGATAATTTACCAAATTGAAGGATACTGGATTTATAATGAGTAAGGAAAGATGAGGTATTTAACTGATATACTTCTGATATGAATCCCGTTAGAAGTAATCTACGATCGTGAAAAACGAGATTTTATTTACAAGGCGTGTTATAAGAATTAACTTCTAACGGGATGAAAGGGCTTGAATTAATTGTCTTTGATATTGACGGAACACTGACGCGCAGTAAGTTGCCACCTGATGCAGAGATGGCTGAACTTCTCTGCCAGCTTATGAGCAAATATACGGTGGCCATTATTTCTGGGGCCAATTACAAACAATTTAAGTCACAAATTCTGGACAGTCTCCCGTGTTCGTCCGAACATATGAAGAATCTTTATATTTTGCCGGTTGACGGCACCGTCTTTTGTTATGGCGACGGTTGGCGATGTGAAAACGATGCCCCACTTTCCACTAAAGAAAAAGAACGTATCAAAACAGCTTTTGAAAATATCTTTGAAGAATTAGAACTGGAAAGACCGCACAAAACTTACGGAGAACCCATAGAAGATCGGGGGTCCCAACTCAATTTCTCCGCCTTTGGACAAGATGCCCCGATTGAATTAAAGGAAAAGTGGGATCCAGATAACGAAAAACGTGAGCGGATGATAAACGTACTCAAACGTTCTTTGCCGGGTTTCTCAATGCGCATTGGCGGTACTACTTCCATAGAGGTAACGAAGGCTGGTATAGATAAGGCCTATGGTCTCAAAAAACTTATGGAGCGAGCCGGTGTTTCAAAGGAAAAAATACTCTACGTCGGAGACAAACTCTTTAAGGGCGGTAATGACGCGCCGGTTCTGACTTTGGGC
>Ga0209211_10007691_pt1 | contig 15039 bp, 11 predicted proteins | sample RifGroA2_FD_183992 | JGI IMG/M metagenome (GOLD analysis project Ga0209211, IMG submission 183992) | Groundwater microbial communities from Rifle, Colorado, USA - Groundwater A2 (SPAdes) (version 2) | ecosystem: Environmental > Aquatic > Deep subsurface > Groundwater | place: Rifle, Colorado... | reverse complement strand
CGTGCATGGCAACCTGCTGGTACTGGACCTGCGCAACGAAGACACCATCTTCGCGGTGAACCGTTTTATGGTCTATGCGCTGTTCCCGCAGACCAATATCTCCATCCACGTGTTGTGGGGCCTGCAAAAGCAAAACACCGTGTTTGCCACGGGCAAGTCCATCACCAACCGCAGCTCCAAGACCAATATTGGTGAGCTGATGCTGGGCTACGGTGGGGGCGGCCATGCCAACGCGGGTACCTGCCAGGTGGAGAATGACCGTGCGGCCGAGGTGTTGCAGGCGCTGATTAACAAAATTAACGCCGACGGCTGAACCGGCCAAGGCGCGAAATGCGCAAAGCGCTCGGTACAATGGCCGAAGCGCTTTTGAGCAAGTTTCGTGCCTTTATGAAAAAACCCCTTTTGTCGGTGTCTTTGTGGCTGGTGATGGCCAGTGTGGCGGGCCACGCCTGGGCCGAAAAGGCCGACCGCAACAAACCCATGAATGTGGAGGCCGATGCCCTGCGTTATGACGACCTGAAGCAGGTCAGCGTCTTTACGGGCAACGTGGTGCTGACCAAGGGCAGCATCATCATCCGCGGGGCCCAGCTGGAGGTGCGCCAAGACCCCGATGGTTACCAGTTTGGCCTGGTCACAGGTTCTGCCGCCACCCCAGCGTTTTTCCGTCAGAAGCGTGACGGGCTCGACGAGTTCATTGAAGGCGATGGCGAAGCCATCGAATACGACGGCCGGGCCGACACGGTACGGTTTATCAAAAAGGCCCAACTGCGCCGCTTCCGCGGTGCCACGCTGGCTGACGAGGTGACCGGTGCCAGCATCCTCTACGAGAACCTGAGTGACCGGTTCACCGTGGACGGCGCAGCCAAGAGTGCGAGCGCCCCAGCAGGCCGAGTGCGCGCCATGCTGACACCCAAACCGGACGCCCCAGCACCCACCACGCCCCAACCCAGTCCCACCCTGCGCGCCACGCCGCAACTTGAGAAAGCCGCCCAGTGAGCGCGCCCACCCAAGAAGCCCCGGACACCAGCACCGGGCGGCTGGAAGCCCGGCATTTGCAAAAGTCCTATGGCAAACGCCAGGTGGTCAAGGACGTATCGCTGGCCGTTCGCACGGGTGAGGTGGTGGGGCTGCTCGGCCCCAACGGCGCGGGCAAGACCACCTCGTTCTACATGATCGTGGGCCTGCTGCGCGCCAGCGCCGGCGACATCACCATCGACGGACAATCCATCGAGCACATGCCTATCCACCGCCGTGCGCGCTTGGGGCTGGGTTATCTGCCACAAGAGGCATCGATATTCCGTAAGCTGAATGTTGAAGACAACGTGCGCGCCGTGCTGGAGCTGCAGCGTGACGAGGCCGGGGAACCACTCAAGTCGGCCGAGATTGAGGCGCGCCTGACCGCGTTGCTGCAAGACCTGCGTGTGGAACACTTGCGCGAGTCGCCTTCGCTGGCGCTCTCAGGTGGTGAGCGTCGCCGTGTCGAGATTGCCCGTGCCCTGGCCACGCGGCCGCGCTTCATCTTGCTGGACGAACCGTTTGCTGGTATCGACCCGATTGCAGTGATCGAAATCCAGCGCATCATCAACTTCCTCAAGGGGCGAGGTATTGGGGTGCTGATCACCGACCACAACGTGCGCGAAACCTTGGGCATTTGTGACCACGCCTACATCATCAGCGACGGCCACGTGCTGGCGCAGGGCACTCCCTCCGAGATCGTGAACAACGCCGATGTACGCCGTGTGTACTTGGGCGAACACTTCAAGATGTAGTCATGAGTCTGCATGTGCGAATGACATCCTGGGTGCGTGAAGGGCAATTTGCTGCCGGGCCGCCCCAAGGCAAATTAGCCCCCTCGGGGGGCAGCGACCCGCGTAGCGGTGGAGCGTGGGGGCCATGAAGCAGGGCCTCTCGCTACGCGTCTCGCAACACCTGGCGCTCACGCCCCAGTTGCAGCAGTCCATCCGTCTGCTGCAGCTCTCCACGCTGGAGCTGAGCCAGGAGGTGGAGCAGATGCTGGACGAAAACCCGTTTCTGGAGCTGACCGAGGACCGGGCCGAGCGCGAAGACTTTGGCCTGAATGCTGTCGATGCCCCGGTCAGCGAGGGCGACCGATTGTCCGAGAGCGGAGAGGCGGAATACGCTCCTAATTCTGTAGCTGACTACGCAACATCCACGAGTGCTAGCACCTCAAATGATGAAGAAACCACGCCGCTGAGCAGCAGCGACGAGCCCAACTGGGAAGGCGACGGCACCACCGAAATGACGCCCGACGACGGCGAGTGGGGCGTGGACGCCAAGGCCAAGGCCAACAACCTGGGCGATGACGAAGAGAAAGACGCGACCGAGCTGGCGCGTTCCGCCGAATCGCTGCAGGCCTTTTTGCACCGCCAGGCGCTGAGCCTGCGCACCAATGCCACGGATGCGGCCGCGCTGCGCTTCCTTATCGAATCGCTCAACGACGATGGTTACCTGGAAGACCCGCTGGAAGAACTGGCACGCAGCCTGAACCCCGGTGATGAAGAGCAGCTGCAGGACCTGGTGCACCATTTCACCGTGGCGCTGGGTCTGCTGCACAGCCTGGAGCCCGTGGGCGTGGGCGCGCGCGACTTGGGCGAATGCCTGCGCCTGCAAGTTAGAGCTTTGCTGGCCCAGGCGCAAGCCGACGAAGAAGACGAACGTGTGGAGCTGCTGCAGGTGGCCTTGGGCATTTGCAGCAAACCCATGGACCTGCTGGCGCGGCGCGACATCAAGCGCCTGGTGCAGATGGGTGTGGGCAGCGACGCGCTGGTGCGCGAAGCGATTGCACTCATCGCACGGCTGGAGCCCAAGCCAGGGCGCCGCTTCATCGACGTGGAGCGCAACATCGTGGTGCCCGACGTGCTGGTGGTGGCCATCGGCAAGGCCGGTGGTATTCCCAAGTTCCGCGTGCAGCTCAACCCCGAGGTGATGCCGCGCCTCAAGGTGCATGACATTTACGCCAACGTGCTGCGTAACCACCGCGGTGGCCGTGATGGTGCAGGCCACGCCGCGTTGCAGCAGCGCCTGCAGGAGGCGCGCTGGTTCATCAAGAACATCCAGCAGCGCTTTGACACCATCCTGCGCGTCAGCACGGCGATTGTGGAGCGGCAGAAAAACTTCTTCACCCATGGCGAGCTGGCCATGCGCCCCCTTGTCTTGCGCGAGATTGCGGACGAGCTGGGCCTGCACGAGTCCACCATCAGCCGGGTGACCACGGCCAAGTACATGGCCACGCCATTTGGCACCTTTGAGCTCAAGTATTTCTTTGGCTCCGGCCTGGGCACCGAGAGCGGCGGCAACGCCTCCAGCACCGCGGTGCGCGCGCTTATCAAGCAGTTCATCGCCTCCGAGAGCAGCAAGAAGCCCTTGAGCGACAACCAGATATCTGACATGCTCAAAGAGCAGGGCATTGAATGCGCCCGGCGCACCGTGGCCAAATACCGCGAGGGCCTGAAGATCGCCCCCGCCTCACTCCGCAAAGCGCTATGAACCAATTGACCCTTTTTCTCCCCTGCGCCGCCGGCGTGGAGGAGTACCTGGCGCCGGAGATCTTGCAGATCACCGGCCTGCCGCCCGGCTGCGTGACCAAGCAGCGCGGCGGCGTGGCGGTGCGCACCTCATTTGCGCACGCCATGTTGCTCAACCTGTACAGCCGCCTGTCGCAGCGCGTGCTGGTGCTGGTGTCGTACACCGAATACCGCAGCGAACAAGACCTGTACCGCGCGGGCCTGCAAGTGCCGTGGGAGCAGTGGTTCACGCCCAAGGAAAGCATCAAGGTTGAGGTGACCGCGCAGCACAGTCCGCTGACTTCGCTGAACTTTGCTGCACTGAAGGTGAAGGACGCCGTGTGCGACCGCTTCCGCGAAGTGGCCAATGGTGTGCGCCCCGATGTGAACACCCAGTGGCCCGATGTGCGCATCTACGCCCACCTGACCACCGACAGCTGCTCGCTCTACATCGACACTTCGGGCGAGCCACTGTTCAAGCGTGGCTGGCGCGAGGACAAGGGTGATGCGCCGCTGAAAGAGACGCTGGCCGCGGCCATGATCGCCGCCAGCGGCTGGGCCTCGGGTGACGACGATTTGATGCCGCTGTACGACCCCTGCTGCGGCAGTGGCACCGTGGCCATCGAGGCCGCGCAGATCGCCTGCAATATCGCGGCCGGTTCGTTGCGCCGCTTTGCGTTTGAGAAATACCGGCCCTTCCGATCGCAGGAATGGGCAGACATGAAGGCTGAGGCCGCCGAGGCGGTGGTCAAGCCCGAGCCGGGCCAGCCGGCGCTGATCTACGGCAGCGATGTGTCGCACCGCATGGTGGACTTTGCCCAGCGCAACGCCCAGCGCGCCGGTGTGGCCGACGTGATCGAGTTCCGCGGCGGCGATGCGCTGCAGCGCATGCCCCCGATTGAAGGCGGCGGCGTGATGGTGCTGAACCCGCCCTATGGCGAACGCATTGGCATTGGGGGTGTTGCCGGGGAGGGCGAGGGCGCTCGGTTTGGCGCGCGCGAACTGGCACAGACCGACGAGGGTGTGGACTTTTTCAACCAGCTGGCCAGCCATTGGAAGAAGAACTACAGCGGCTGGACCGCCTGGGTGCTGACGCCAGACCTGAAGTTGCCCAGCAAGATGCGCCTCAAGGAATCACGCCGAGTGCCCATGTGGAACGGCCCACTGGAGTGCCGCCTGTTCAAATTTGACATGGTCAAGGGCCGCCTGGCCAAGGGCGCTGCACCGCAGGCTTCCAACGAACCCAATGACTGAGGGGCAGGCTGCGGGTGTGGCTGAAGGTGTCCGTCAGATCATTCTGGATACCAACATCGTGCTGGACCTGCTGGTCTTCAACGATGCGGCAACCCCCCCGCTGCGCGACGCCCTGCAGGCCGGGCGCCTGCAGTGGGTGGCTACCGCCCCCATGCGCGACGAGCTGGAGCGTGTGCTGGCCTACCCGCAAATCGCCAAGCGCCTGGCCTTCTACGGTCTGAGCGCAGAGCAGGTGCTGCAGGCGCGCGATGCCCAGGTGCAGACCGTGGACGTGCCGCCCAAAGCCAGCGTGACCTGCAAAGACCCGGACGACCAGAAGTTCATTGACCTCGCCGTCGCCCAGCGCTGCTTGGTGTTGAGCAAGGACCACGCTGTGCTTTGTATGGCAAAGCGACTGCTAGCCCTTGGTGCTGCTGCGCGAGCAGCTATCGAATAAATAGCAGGTTAGTGCAGGGGGGCCGGTCCGCTGTGCGCCGGAGCCTGGGTTGGCAGCCGCAACACAAAGCGGGCACCGGCACCCAGGGTGCTGTGAGCGGTGATGCTGCCGCCCAGCACATTGGTGACCAAGTTGTAGACGATGTACAGCCCCAGGCCACTGCCGCCGCGGCCCAGTTTTGTGGTGTAAAACGGCTCAAAAATGTGTTGCAAATTGCCGGGCGCTATGCCGCAGCCATTGTCGGCATATTCCAGCAGCACCTCGTGGCCCTCTTGCGTGGCGCTGATACTGATGTGCCCGTTGGCCAAGCCTTCAAAACCGTGGTTCAGGCTATTGGCCAAAAAGTTGGTCAACACCTGCTCCAGAGGGCCGGGGTAGCTGTCCAGGGCCAGATCTGCGGGGATGGCAAGTTCCACCCGGTGGGTTGCCTGTTTGAACAGAGGCCGGGTGGTGGTCAGCACTTCGTTCACCACATCGAGCAACGCAAAGTGCCGACGCCGCGTGCTGCTCTGGTCTACGGCTACTTCCTTGAAGTCGTTGATGAGTTTGGCCGCTTTGGTGGCATTGCGTTCGATCAGCACGCTGGCCTCTTGCATGCGGGTGGCGGCCTTGTCGACGTCGGAGCGACGTGCGGTGCCGGACAGCAGTTTCTGGCTGAAGTCGGCCACTTCTTCCTTGAAGGTTGAGGCCACGGCCATGACATTGCCAATGGGGGTGTTGAGCTCGTGGGCCACCCCAGCCACCAAGCTGCCCAATGCCGCCAGTTTTTCGGACTGTACCAACTGGCCCATGGCCTGCTTGAGTTCAGCGTTGCGGGCTTGCACACGCGCTTCCAGGTCGCGGTTCAACTCTTCCAGCGTGGTTTGGGTCCGTTTGAGGCGGGTCACGTCAATCAGGGTCTCAATCGCCCCGGTGATTTTCCCCTGTGCATCCCGCAGCGGCGCGGCACAGTAACGCACCCACATACCACCGCCACCTTCCATGGCGGAGAAGTAGTCCTCGCCTTCAATGGCGCCCGGGATGATGGGGCTTTTCCGCAGCTTGCCGGGATAAAAATGGTTCAATTCCTCGGGTTTGGCGCCGCTCACCAGCACATCCACCAGGCAGGGGCGGGCACTGGGGTAAATGCCACGCCAAGTGTCGGTGGTGCCCACCACGTCCTTGGCATGTACACCGGTCAAACGGGTCATGTGCGGGTTCCAGAACGTGATCACGTGCTGTGCGTTGATGGCAAAGACGGCCACCGGGAGATTCTGGTAGACCTGCTGCAGGCTGTGTTCAAATTCTTTGGCCATGACCTCGGCCTGTTTTCTGTCGGTGATGTCGCGCACGGAAGACACCGTGCGCTGGCCTTGTGCCATCTCAAACCGGGTCATGGAAATCTCGGACCAGAACAGCGAGCCATTTTTGCGCCGTGAACGCCACTCAAAAAACTGGGGCCCTTCTTGCCGTGCTTTCTCAATCCAGGCGTGGGCCTCGGTAGCGCCGTAACCTGGCTCGTCAGCGCTCAGGTCGATCGGGCGCAGTGTGGCCACCTCCGACGCCTGGTAGCCAAACAGTTGGCAGAACCGGGAGTTGATTTGCACGATCTGGCCACTGTCCGCATCACGCACCATGATGGCGTCAGGACTGTGGTCAAACAAGGCCTGGTAGTTGCGTGCACTCAGCCGCTGGGCCGCCTCTGCGGCGTGGCGCACCCGAATGCCATGCAGCAGCAGGCCGATGATGACCAGCATGCTGCCAAACAGGACGCTGAGCCAGGGTATGTGGGGGCGCAAGGACTCCATGGTGTCCTTGGGACGCTGCAGCACCGTGGCATTGGCGGGCAGGCGGTCCAGGTCCACATCCCAGCGTTGCATCTGCGGGTAGTCGAAAGTGGCGTGTGACCCCCCTTCGACAAAGGGCAGCGGAATGGGGGCCGTGCCGTACAGCAGTTGCACGGCCAGGCGGCCTACGGTTTGCCCCTGCTCAAACCCCGAAACCAGAAAACCACCCAGCACGCCGGGGCGCATCGCCACGTCGCGCGTCACGGCCACCGGCGCACGCGCTGCTCTGGACCACAGGTCGCTGGCCTCCTCGTGGGTGAGGATGCGGTCGTCTGCATCGCGGTTAAACGGCAGGGCAAACACCAGATCGGTAGGGCCCAACTGGCCCAGGCGCGCTTCTATCGCTGCCACCGGCAGGTGGGTCAGGTATTCCAGCGTGGTCGCAGAGGGGGTGCCCTGCATGCGGCTGCGCAGGGTCTCGACCTGGGCCAGGCTGGTGCGGCTCTGGTCATGGATCACCACCACGCGTCGGGTCTGCGGGCGCATGCGCAGCATTTGCACCAGGCTGTCGCCTACGTCCAGGTCGTCAAACACCCCGCCAATGTGCGCGACCTGTTGTAACGCGGCGTGCCGGCTGCTGGACACGCCCGAGAACAGGATCGGGGTGCCTTTGAAGTGTTTGTCGCGCAAGCGGAGTGTGAAATCCAGCGCGTCATCGTCTGCAGCAATCCAGACCGTGGGCGCGGAGCGGCCGTACTTGGCCAGCAACAGGTCTTCCATGAGCTGGTAGTAACGCGCGCTGGGCGCCACATGTTTGGTGTCCAGAAAGTCCAAGTGCAACTCTACGGGGGGCTTCAGCGCCTCCAGTTGTTGGCGCACACCGGCGATCTGGGCATCGCTCCAGGCCATGCCGGCGTGGTACGACGCAATCATGTGGACCCGCGCCGGCTCTGCGGCCCCTGCCGGCGGGAGCACACACCAGAGCAACACACAGCAGGCCCACCGAAGGGCGGGAACGATGTGTTTTAGCTGGGTCTGCAGTGCAGTGGGCAAGCCGTCTCTCAGGCAGACAAGTGGATCGAACTGCCGTTGGCTGCACGTTCGGGCAACAGCTGGAACACCGCCATCACCTCGACCAAGGCATGGGCCTGGGAGCGCAGGCTGCTCGCTGCAGCGGCCATCTCTTCCACCAGGGCGGAGTTTTGCTGGGTGGCCTGGTCCATCTGGGTCACGGCGTGGCCCACTTGGGTAACGCCCGAGGCTTGTTCGCCACTGGCTGCGCTGATTTCGCCCACGATGTCAGTCACCCGGCGGATCGCACCCACCACCTCGGCCATGGTGGTACCGGCCTGGTCCACCAGGGCTGTGCCCTGCTCAACACGGGTCACACTGTCGTTGATCAGGGTTTTGATTTCTTTGGCCGCTTCGGCACTGCGCCCGGCCAGGGATCGCACTTCGCTGGCCACCACCGCAAAGCCACGGCCTTGTTCGCCCGCCCGTGCGGCTTCCACGGCCGCATTCAGCGCCAGGATATTGGTCTGGAAGGCAATGCCGTCGATCACGCTGATGATGTCGGCAATCTTGCGGCTGGCCGCATTGATGCCCTTCATGGTCTCCACCACCTGGCCGACCACTTCGCCACCGCGGATGGCCACGGTGGAAGCGGTCATGGCCAGTTGGTTGGCCTGGGCCGCACTGTCGGCGTTCTGCCGCACCGTAGAACTCAGCTCGGACATCGATGCGGCGGTTTCCTGCAAGGCGCTGGCTTGCTGTTCCGTCCGGGCCGATAGGTCGTTGTTGCCCTGGGCAATCTCGGCGCTGGCGGTGGACACGCCTTCGGCACTGCTGCGCACCCCCCCCACCATGCGCGCCAAGTTGTCACGCATGCCCAGCAACGCCCGCATCATGTCGGCGGTTTGGTCCCGGCCCTGGGGCTGGATGTGGATGCTCAGATTACCTTGGCTGATGGCCTGCGCAGAGTCCACCGCCTGTTGAATGGGCCCGGTGATGGAGCGGGTCGACAGCACCGCGAAAATCAGGCCAATGGTGGCCGAGAGTACGGCACCAATCCCCAAAATCCACTGGCCGCTAAGCGCCACGGCCTCGGTTTTGGCCACCCCGGCCTTGAGCTGGTCGTCCATGTGGTCGATCAACACATCCAGCGATTTGAGGTAAGCGCTGGCCAAGGGTAGCAGGGTGGCATCTACGGCGGCAGTGACATCGTCTCCCGCCAGTTTTTTCTTCAGCAAATCAGCCCGTGGTCCCCGGTAGGCTTCGCGGTATTTGCCAATGTCTGCGAACAAGGCCTTGCCTTTGTCGTCGGTAATCATGGGTTCGAGCTGCTTCTGCAGGCCACTGATGACCTTGGAGGTCTCGTCCATTTCCTTTTGCAGCACGCCCACACGTTCCGGGCTCGATGCATGCAACGCGGCGGCAGTTCGCACCCAGTTGATGCGGATGTTTTCCACCCACTTCTGGGTGAGGGAGGCGCGTTCTACTTCCACGAATGCGAGGTTGTGGGCTTCTTCCTTGAGGGAGCCTAGGCGCCACATGCCGGTCAGCGCCATCAGCGCTGTGATCAGCAGCACCACCCCAAAAGCCAGGCCCAGTCGGGCGCCAATGCGTAAGTTGCTTCCAATCATGTGGGGTCTCCTCGGCGGTTGTTTGTATACAAGCCACTGTACTCCCAAGTGCCCAAAAGCAAAAGGCGGATCAATCAGGCAAATTTCGGTGCAAATGAATGTGCGTTGGCCCGCGGCCAGCTGTGGCGGTAGATCAGCGGAAGGCTATGGAGCTCGCCATCCACCAAGGCCCGGTTGGGCAGTTGCGTGAGAATCAGTTGCGCCAGGGATTTCACCTTGTGGTCGGTGGAGCGGCGCACGATGTGGTGGGCCGTGATCTCGGCGGGGTGGTTGACGCCCGCGGCCTGGATCAGCTCTTGCAGGGCGTGCAGGGTTTGCTGGTGAAAGTTGTAGACCCGTTCTGCCTTGTCAGGCACCACCAAGGACCGCTGACGCAGCGGGTCCTGGGTGGTCACGCCGGTGGGGCAGTGGCCGGTGTGGCAGTGCTGGGCCTGGATGCAGCCCAGGGCAAACATGAAGCCGCGTGCGCTGTTGCACCAGTCAGCCCCCAGCGCCATCAGCCGGGCAATGTCAAAGGCGCTGACCACCTTGCCGGCGCAGCCTACTTTCACCCGTTCACGCAGACCGGCACCGCGCAGGGTGTTGTGCACCAGCAGCAAGCCTTCCTGCAGCGGCGAGCCCACATGGTCGGTGAATTCGAGCGGAGCCGCACCCGTGCCACCTTCGGCACCATCCACCACAATGAAGTCGGGCGTGATGCCGGTTTCCAGCATCGCCTTGACCATGGCAAACCACTCCCACGGGTGGCCGATGCAGAGCTTGAGACCGGTTGGTTTGCCGCCCGAGAGTTCGCGCAGCCGGGCAATGAACTGCATCATCTCCACCGGCGTACTGAAGGCGCTGTGCGCGGCGGGTGAAATGCAGTCCACCCCCACGGGCACACCGCGTGCCTCGGCAATTTCAGGGGTGACTTTGGGGCCAGGCAACATGCCGCCGTGGCCGGGCTTGGCCCCTTGACTGAGCTTGAGCTCAACCATCTTGACCTGCGGGTCGCATGCGTTGGCCGCAAACTTGTCGGGGTTGAAGCTGCCGTCTTCGTTGCGGCAGCCAAAGTAGCCCGAGGCCACCTCCCAGATCAGGTCACCCCCATGCACGCGGTGGTGGGTGGAGATGGAGCCTTCGCCCGTGTCATGCGCAAAGCCGCCACGCTTGGCGCCGGCGTTGAGGGCCAGGATGGCGTTGGCACTCAATGCCCCAAAACTCATGGCGGAAATGTTGAACACGCTGGCGCTATAGGGCTGTGCGGTGTCGGCGCCGATGGTGATGCGGAAGTCGTGCGACGCCAGCCGGGTCGGCGCGACCGAATGGTTCATCCACTCGTAACCTTCAGCATGCACATCGAGTTGGGTGCCAAACGGCCGTTTGTCGGGCTCACCCTTGGCGCGCTGGTAGACCAGCGAGCGCTGGGCACGCGAGAAAGGGGTGGTTTCGTTGTCGCTTTCAATGAAGTACTGGCGAATCTCGGGCCGCACAAACTCCAGCATGAAGCGCAGGTGTCCGATGATGGGGTAATTGCGCAGAATGGAGCGTCTGCTCTGGCGCAGGTCGTAGGTCCCAATGCCCACCAGGATGGCAAACAACACAAAGGCCCCCAGGCCGGCCCCTAACGCCACCAGACTGAAGACGGTGAGTAGCAAGCCAAACACGCTGAGCCCCATGACGGTGTAGCGCACGGGGAAGATGGAATTGAGCGTGTGGAGCATGAAAAGCCTTTCTTCGGAGGGACAATACCAGTCTGCCCTCTCTTTGCACAGCTTATGCCAAACCTCACGCCTGCGGCCACCGATGCCGCCCCGGTAGATACCCTGAGCCCGGACGACTTTGACGCCCTGGATGCCATCCTGGATGACTTGCGCACCCGCAACGATGAAACCCCGCAATGGGAATTTTGCGAGGGTTTTATGGCTGCGCTGGCCGTTTGCCGCCGTCCCATCGCTCCCGCTGAGTCTTTTCCTGCGCTGCTGGATCTGGAGTTTCCCGCCCCCGGTGAAGCCGGTGGTTTTGCGAGTGTGGAGCAGGCACAGCAGTTTGTGCAGCTCTGGACGCGCCGCTGGGACGATGTGGTCCGCAGCCTCGGTATCGAGGTGAAGAGCCTGGACGACGAGACCGCCTACCACCCTGAAGTGATGGATGTGCGCGGTGCCGTTGCCGTCTTGCCCGAAGAAGACCGTGCCGCCATGGCTGGTCAGGAACTGCCCTCATTCGCCCAGGTGTGGGCTCTGGGCTTTATGTTCGCAGTGGAGACCTGGCCCGAAGAGTGGGCTGCGCCGCGCGACAAAGAGGCCGAGAAGTGGCTGGATGCGGCCCTGCAATCCATTGTGGCCCTGACCGAAGACGACACCGACGAACCCACCATCTCGGTGTTTGACGACGACGGCCCCCCCAGTGTGAGTGAACAACGCATCAATGACTTTGCCGATGCCGTATGGGCGGTGTACGACCTGCGCGAACTCTGGAGCAGCTTTGGCCCCCGTGTGGAAACCGTGCGCAAGGAAGCCGAACCGGGCCGCAACGACCCATGCCCCTGCGGCAGTGGCAAGAAGTACAAGAAGTGCCACGGCGCTTAACCAGAGCGGATGGACCGGAGGCAAGCGCATCGGTTTTCAGGCGCTGATCACCAAGGCAGTGCCGTTCCATCATGGTGAAAGAAGCCACCCGACTGCGTGGCATGCAGCCCGTCGATCACCCGCATCAAGCGCACAGCGGCCTCTTCGGGGGTTTTGACTTCCAGCCCCGTTTTGGCAAAGGGGGCGGACAGTGCCGTGGTCACCGTGCCGGGATGCAGGGCCACACACAGGGCGTCGGCATGTTTGCGGCGTAGTTCAATGGCTGCGGTGCGCACCAGTTGGTTGAGGGCGGCTTTGCTGGCCCGGTAGCTGTACCAGCCGCCCAACTGGTTGTCACCGATGCTGCCCACCTTGGCCGACAGCGTGGCAAACACCGACTTTCCATCCCGTGCCAGCAGTGGCAAAAAGTGCTTCATGAGCAGCGCGGGCCCAATCGCATTGATGGCGAAATGGTGCGCCATGTGCATGGGGTCCAACTGCTGCCAGCTCTTCTCGGGGCGGTGGCCCTCACTGTGCAAATACCCTGTGGCGTCGACCAGCAACCGCAAGGCAAGGCCCTTGTCGTGGATGGTTTGGGCGCAGTGCCGAATACTGTCTTCGTCCAGCAAGTTCAGCGCAGGTACGCTCTGGCGCCCCAATCCCACCACCTGGGCAAACCGGGTGTCGGTGCGCAGGCTGTGCAGGAGCGCCTGACCGATGCCGCCGTGTGCGCCCACGATGACGGCCACGCCACCGGTGGGAAAGTCGGTGCCCGGTGTTGTATCCACCCTATTGCACCCCGGTGGGTTGATGCTGCACCACCCAATCCCGCAGCAAGGTGGCCGTTTCCTGGGGCAACTCTTCGGGTATGAAATGGCCCGCAGGCATCCGCTGCCCTGTCACCTGCGCTGCGCATTGCGCCTGCCACAGGGTCACCGGGTCGAACAGGCGGTTCACCACCCCGCGCTCGCCCCATAGCACCAGGGTGTCACAGGCAATACGGCCTTGCATGTCTGACAGGGCGCGGCTGGCACGGTCATGCTCCAGGTCGATGGAGGCGCTGGCGCGGTAGTCCTCGCACATGGCGTGCAGGGTGTGCGGGTTGGCAAAACAACGTTCGTATTCGGCCAATGCGGCGGGTTCGATGTAGCCCATGCCCGCTGAGCCCCACCCGCCCAACTTGGCGTGCAGGTACGCCAGCGGGTCACCCCCGATCATGGTTTCCGGCAAGGGGCTGGGCTGGGTCAGGTGAAACCAGTGGTAGTAGGCCTGTGCAAACGCAAAGTTGGTGGCGTCATACATGTCCAGGGTGGGTGCAATGTCGATCACACACAGTGACTGGACGCGTGCCGGGTGGTCCACGGCCAAACGGTGGGCCACGCGCCCACCCCGGTCGTGTCCGCACAGGTGGAACTGCCCCACGCCCAGGGCATCCATCAGCGCCACCATATCCTGCGCTAGGGTCCGCTTGCTGTAGTTGCTGTGATCCGACGCGCCAGCGGGCTTGGCGGAGTCGCCGTAGCCCCGCAAGTCGGGCATCACCACATAAAACTGGTCTTGCAGTTGCTGCGCCACGCGGTGCCACAGCACATGGCTTTGCGGGAAACCATGGAGCAGCAACAGCACCGGGCGCCCCGCAGGGGGTGTGCGCGGCACACGCGCATGGATGCGGGTGCCATGGATCTCCCAGTCAGAGGCTTCAAACGCATCAAACCAGGAAGTGGGCGGGGTGGTGGAAAGTGGCATGGCAGGTCCGTCAGTGGTGTGCAAAGGCATGGAATCACAGGGTAAACCCGTTCGCTGTCGCACGGGTGTCAGTCTGGGGTTTTCGAGGGCCTGGGGTGGGCCATGGGGTGGCATCATCCCTTCCATGAGAAGCAGACCGGCCCGCAGAGCCCGGCCCCCGCCGCAGGGAGATTGCGCAGAGCGCCCACACCGTGTGAGATCCGAGTGACATGAACTTTTCCAACTTCAAAATCAGCGCCAAGCTGGGCATCATCTTTGTGGTGCTGGTGGTCATGACGGCGGTGGCCGGCGGCTTTGCCCTGCTGCAAATGGCCAAGATCAACGGCAACACCGAAGAGTTGGCCGACAACTGGTTGCCCAGCGTGCAGTACCTCGGGGAGATGCAGTACTTCCTCAACGAGAGCCGCAGTGCCGAAGTTTTGCATGTGCTGGCCGTGGTGCCGGAAGACAAAAAGCCCGAAGCCCAGCGCATTGCCGAGAACAAACGCAAGCTGGAAGAGGTGGGGCAAAAATTCTTTGCACTGCTGGCCTCCCCCGAAGAAAAACGCCTGTGGGAGCAGTACAGCCAGCAGCTCAAGGCCTATGACGCCAGCAATGTCAAACTGCTCGCCTTGTCCGATGTGGGGCCGGCCGAGCTGGATGCGACCTCGGCCTACGTGCGCGGCGAGTCGCGCACTGCGTTTCGTGCATTGCAAAGCACGCTGACCGAGATGACAAAGATGAACGTGCAGGGCGCAGGCGGTGCACGCGCTACGGCCGCAGGTACCTATGCCACAGCCCGGATGGCGGTTGCCGCGGTGGTCTTGATTGCGGTGGTGTTGGCCATTGTGCTGGGGGTGTGGGTAACGCGCCAGATCACCCGCCCGATTGCGTTTGCGGTGCACGCGGCCCAAGGGTTTGCGGCAGGCGATTTGACCCATTCCTTGCAGGTGCAAGGCACGGACGAACCAGCCCAGTTGTTGGCCGCCATGGAATCGATGCGTGTTGGGTTGGTCCACGTCGTCTCCCAAGTCCGAAGCGGCTCCGAATCCGTAGCCACCGCCAGCGCCGAGATTGCCCAAGGCAACCACGACTTGAGCGCCCGCACCGAACAACAAGCCAGCGCCCTGGAAGAAACCGCCGCCA
>Ga0209211_10007688_pt1 | contig 15043 bp, 14 predicted proteins | sample RifGroA2_FD_183992 | JGI IMG/M metagenome (GOLD analysis project Ga0209211, IMG submission 183992) | Groundwater microbial communities from Rifle, Colorado, USA - Groundwater A2 (SPAdes) (version 2) | ecosystem: Environmental > Aquatic > Deep subsurface > Groundwater | place: Rifle, Colorado... | reverse complement strand
ATTTATGGTTTTAGTCCCCTTGAAGGCCATATGCTCGAACAAATGGGCCAGGCCGGTCTTGCCCTGCGTCCCGTCCACGTTCCCCACCTTGAAGATCATGGTAAAGGAGATGGTGGGGACGAAATGCTTTTCGAGGATAAGGAGTTTCAGCCCGTTCTTTAGGGTGTAGGAGATGACGGCCGGGTATTTGGGGTCTTTTTCGACAGAGGCGCCAGGGGGAAGCGTGTCATTGCGGGATTTTATCATGTCTGCCATAATCGTCGGGGCCGTCCCAGCAGTATTATACTAAATGCCATCCGCACGCCCCGCCGGGGACTCCCGCCCTTGGGATTTATTTTCATACGGAAAGAATATTTTCAAATGAAAATATACATGGGACGCCTTTAGGTGGAAAAAGCGTATTCCATATAGACAATCCGCCGTTTGCTGCCTCGTTTATGGTTGGCATAATAAATGCTCTGTAGCAGGCGTAAGCGGACAAAATCTAAAAGGGACAGGGAAAAATATGAAAAAGAACAAAATGCTGATAGCGGTCTTCGCGGTGATGGCGGCGGTATCCTCGGCTAAGGCTGAAGGCGAGCTGATAGACTTTGACGGCAAAAAGGGCGCGCCGATGTTCGCCCAGCTGCTCTCACAGGCGGGCAATTCTGCGGCGGCGGTCGAGGCGGGGAAGCTGATACCGGCCAGGGCTAAGCCGGTGTTTGCGGACACCCAGATCTACGGCATGAATAAGGCTATTAATAAGGCCATCGTTCACGCGGGGCTGAACATGAAGAAACCGGCGCTTAAGGCGAGCCTGGAGTGCCTGCGCGATAATGCCAGCCAGGAAGATAAATTTCTTTTCGTGTACGCCGCGCCCGGGGCCGCTTATAAGTTCCCTGAAACCTGCGCCTCTAAACAGACCAAGGGTTTACTGGACGACGCCTTGCAGTGGGTTTGCGAAGCCGTCTGGGTGCCGGTCTGCAAACAAACCTGCAGCCTGGGCGTCGAGGACGGGGAAACCATAGTGAACTGCATAGAGGATTGCAATGACCAGCTTGTGGAAAGCTGCAGCTGGCTTTGAGGCAAATGCGCCGGCTCCTTACCTGGAGCCGGCCTCGCGGTTGATTTGAGCGGGATGGTGCAATTATGGGATACTTATACTCTGTCGGTTATTCCTTCATTATTTCTATTTTCGTGACCGCTTTCCTGGTCTCGGTGTTCGTAGACGAAGGGGCATAGTGCTCTGACCGCGCAACAGTGATACTTATGAATAAACTGATACAACTTACCGGAGTTACAAAAAAATACAAGACCAGGGATGGCGAAGTGGCCGCCCTGGACGGCGTTTCGTTGGAGATAGCCCAGGGCGAATTCGTGGCCATTACTGGGCCTTCCGGCAGCGGTAAATCCACTCTTCTGAACATCCTCGGCCTGCTCGACCAGCCCGATTTGGGGGAATATCTCTGCGCCGGCCATAAAACTTCCGGCCTGGACGATGCCGGCCTTTCGGCGCTGCGCGGCCGGCTTATCGGCTTCGTCTTCCAGAATTTCCATGCCCTTCAGGAACTGACCGCCGAGGAGAATGTCGCTTTGCCCCTGGCCTACTCAGGGGTAGCAGGCGGGCATGACCCGTTGGAGTGTCTTGAGCAGGTGGAGCTGACAGACCGGCGCCACCACCGCCCCGGGGAGCTGTCAGGCGGCCAGCAGCAGCGGATGGCCATAGCCCGCGCCATGGTGAACAAGCCGCGCATCATACTCGCCGACGAGCCCACCGGAAACCTGGACGGCGGGCTGCGCGACGAAATACTCTCGCTTTTTGAGAAATTGAATAAAAAGGGCATTACCGTGATCCTGATCACGCATGACCCCGCCGTGGCCGCCCGCGCGCACCGCGTGATAAACATAAAGGACGGGCGCATAAGCTCGGACGAGAGTAAAAAATCCGGCGCTCCCGCGGCCGCCGAGCCGCTGCGCCTGCCAAGGCCGGTGCGGATCTTTACGCTCAAGGCCTTCAAGCAGCAGGCCGGCGCGGCTATCGCCTGCATGCGGCGCAACAAGCTGCGCAGCCTGCTGATCTTCGCCTGCTTCTCGCTGGGCATAGGCGCCGTCACGGCCGTCCTGGGCCTTACCGGGAGTTTCCGCAAAAAGGTTTACGCCAGGGTCGACGCTATCGACACCCGCGTGATAGAAGTTTATTCATCCGTGAAGACCGCCAAACTTTCTTTTGAGGACGCCGCCCGCATTTCCGGCCAGGTCCCGAATGTGGAAGGGGTCAGCGTCTCCGCGGCTGCCTGGGGCGAGCTGTCGGCCGGGGAGAAAAAAACGGAGGCGGCCGTTTATGAGCTGAACCCTTACCGCCTGAGAGTGTATTACCGTGGCGAGGTATCCGGGCGCCTTTTCACCGAGGAAGCCGCCGACCGGGACGCGGCTTTGCTAATGCGCAAGACCGCGCTCGAACTGTTCAGCTCGGAAAGCGCCGCCCTCGGCCGCGGTCTTAATATAGGCGGCAAACAGTTCCTTGTGACGGGTATCATCGACAGCCTGGACTTCGAAGAGCTCAAGGGCGCCAACCCCGAGCGCGGCGTCCTGATACAGCTCAATGCCGGGCAGGGCTGCGCCCTGGCGGACAGGACGCCGAAACTGTTGGAGGTAAAGATAAACCGCGAAGAGAACGTGGCCGCCGCCGCCGGCGAAATTTCCAGGTTATTCAACGGGGCTCCCGTGCCCGGCCGCGAAGTGCAGAAAAAGTTCAAGGTGCACTCAGCGAAAACTTTTTTGGACGCGATACGGCGCACCAATAACTTCCTCAGGATCTTCCTGCTGGCCGTGACCGCTATACCGATACTGCTGGGCGGTCTGGCCGTGGCCAACACTATGCTCTTAAGCGTGGGTGAAAGGCGCGCCGAGATAGGCCTGCGCAAAGCGCTGGGCGCCCGCCGCAAGGACATCCTGGCGCAGTTCCTGATGGAATCCTTCCTCCTGTACGCGGCCGGCGGCATCCTAGGCGCGGCCGTCGGCGCGGCCGCCGTCTATAAACTGGCGGCCCTCATGAAGATAGAGCCCGCGTTCAGCGCCAGCGCCGTGCTTTACGGCTTCGCCCTGATGGGCCTGAGCGGCCTCCTCTTCGGCCTCTGGCCCGCCCTGAAAGCCGCCAATGTCAACCCGATACAGTCCCTGCGGGGGAATTAGATTCGGAGCTGATTAGCTTAAGGATCCATATATGTCTGAAAGAATGAAAAAAGTTTTCATCGGGGCGGCGAGCGGCCTTGGCACAGGGCTGGCTATCGAGTTCTTAAGAAGCGGCGGCTACTTAGCGGGAGTGTCCATAAATGTGCGGGCCATTCTCGCTGGCGCTCTTGGCGGGATATTCTATCTGACCATTAACACCTGCTTGAGACTTCTGAAAAAGGCGGGGGGAGAAAAGGCCCAGGGTTAAGTGGGCCCAAAGGCCCTTTCGTCCGCAGAGCCTGTCAGCTAGACTATAGATGTAGTCAAACCTTGTAATTTGGGGGATTGGCCCCAGAGTATCCACGATCCGACCTTAATCGGATGTATCCAGGGAAAGCAAAAAATCTTTGCTTTCCCTTTTTTGTTAAGCAGATTGCATAAAAATCGTAAAAATGGCAGAATATAGAGGTTAAGGGGAAATAAAATGAAAAACAAAGATAAAATTATAGCGGCTTTCCTTGTTTCGCTCGGCCTTTTTTCCACAGCCCAGGCCACTCAGTATGTCGGCGGGCTCTCGATCAAGGAAAAGCAGGCCCTTTCTGTCGTAGCGCAAGCCGATGATACCGCTAACGATACGGACCCGTTTCTGGTGGCCATACACGATAATAAATAACTGGCGCTGTTGGCCTGCTACTGACTTGGATGTAAACTAGAATGCCCCGTTCAATCAAAGAACTGGGAGTGGTCGTAGGATATCGATGTAATTTTAAGTGTGCGCATTGTTGCACTCGCCATAACAGGTCGCAGGGCCTGTCCGCAGTAGAGAAACTCTCAATAATTTCAGCCATAGACCGGTACAATCCCGGCACCCTGCTTTTTGTTGGCGGGGAGACTACCTTATACCTTGAAACGGTGAATGAAATACTTTCCGCCGCGCGCGATTTGTCTGGCAGCAAGATCAAGGTAACGACCAATGGGCACTTTGCTCGGACGGTTCCCTCTGCGGTTAGAATGCTAAGATCCTTTAAGAAGCTGGATTCAATTCAGCTTTCCTATGACCGGTTTCATGCCGAATTCCTGCCTTTCAGGAATGTAAAGAATCTTTATCTGGCCTGCAAAAAGCTCGGGATGAAGTTTTGCGTCATAAATACGATAACTTCTCCGTTAGAGCTGGTCGGGCTCAAAAAGTTTTGGCCAATAGGTAAATTTAAGGTTCTTGTTAATAAGGTAATGTGCCTGGGAGAGGCAGCCCGCAACGGCATAGAGTACGCATACCCCAGTTTTGACAGCGGCGTACTGAACCGCTCCTGTCCTGCACGGAACAACCTGACTTACGTCTGCGGGCGCGGTTTTTCTGCTTGCTGTTCCAGTCTGGCTTTTGAAACTAGCCTTCCCGTGGCGCACGCCAGCATCGCGCAGCACAGGCGCAGCCGCTTTTACCGGCTCATTTCAGGAATGACTTTGGGGCGGTTGATGAGGAAGTCTGGTCTTCCGGCCAATTGCCTTCCTCCCCAATTCTCTGCAGAATGCCACCTATGTGAGCATATTTTTAAAAACAGCGGGCTTCTCGCATGACGGTATTTTTTCAGGGCCCGGCATTAAATATAAAAGTCTGCTCGAATAAAAACGGAATATTAGGGGTGTTTTTTATAGCTCTCCAGATGCTGTTTATTGGCCAGGCAAAGGCCGGTGCCGGCCTCTGGGGCGTTCTGGCCCCGGGCCTACCGGAGAGAGTTTCTGCGGCAGATGAGGCGACGAATGTTTCTTTCTATATTTTAAAACAGACGCATGAGCCTGTGTTTAGGCGGAAGGACGGAGAGAACTATTCATCCTTGATCTTGGATAAATGGAGCAGAAGCCTGGACTACCTAAATTTTTCGTTTTGTCCCGCCCCCCACCTGGAATTTGCCCCAGGGCTGCCATTTACGTTCGAAGACTTTGCCGCGCATGTTTCGAGTTTTACATCCGGTTATTCCGGCCGATTCCATATGGTTAAGGAAAGGAATTGCGTTAATATTTCCTTCGAATCTCCGCAAAACGACTATCTGTATTTTTGGACCGCATACGAGCGCGCCCCGACAAAAAGCACCCGGGGTACGGCAGAGTTGGGGCTTGGTAGTTTCTCTGTGGAGAGCGTTTCAAAGAATAGAATAGTGCTTACAAGAAAAAAAAAGGTCACGGGAGGATACAACAGCGTAGTTCTATATGCTTATACGGGGGCAAGGGATCCTAACCTTGAGAACAGGGAAATAAAGGATTTTAATCTTATAGATACAGCCGCAGTTCCTGAATGGGTAAAAGAAAGTTTTCTAAGTTTTGAAAATCCGGAGATGAAGTCACTGATTCTTATTATTAACCACCCGGACCCCAAGGTCCGCGAGCGTGTTTATAACTGCGTCGATATACCATCTCTACGGTCGTCTTTTTTTCCCGGAAAAACGGATTTTTATAATATTTCTACACTGCTGCCGATGGGTGTGCCGGGGGCTGTGCCAGGACTCCCTGCGCAGACTTGCGGGGCGGCCCGGCTTCGCGGTGAACTGCGGTTCGCTAATTGGATGCCTGGAAATCAGGAGGCAATGAAAAAGTATGCCGCAGCTTTTAAGGCAAAAAGCGGGATAAAATTACGGCTGGACCAGTACAGCATGAGCGAGTTCGCACAGGCTTTCTCTCGCCGTCCCAAGCCGTTTGATCTGGCGGTGATCATTATCTATGTGCCTTCCTCTCCCAAATCTTTTTCCGGTATGTTCTTCAAGAGCGGAGAAATATACGATTTCGATATCTGGCCGTTTTCAGAGAAATACCGGAAGCTGGCCAATTCCCCTGGAAGCATTACTGTAGAGAAAGCATATCAGGCGCTATCTTCCGAGATATCGGGACATGCGTTGGCCCTGCCTATTTCACAGAGTAAGCGTACGCTATACTATCCCAAAGAGATTTCAAATTTAAGTGTCGGGAGCGGGATTATTGAATATCCCGAGGTAGCGGTATTCATGCGGTAGGATTAGCGCACATGCCTGAATACAGCCAGTCATGCGGTTTCTTGTCAAAAAAGCGGTCTATGTGAAATTATTTACGATCATGGGGATACAAATGATAAATAAAATCAAGGAAATACTGGAACTTGTCGAAGCAGACTACGCCGACATAAGATATGAGGTCAAAAGGGAAACCATGGCGGCTTTCAGCGGCAGAGAACTTGCCCGTGTTAACACTAATTCCGCTGACGGCTATGTCCTTCGAGTATTGTACAAAGGGGGATTTTCCTCAACAGCTTTCACAAAGTCAGAAGATGCCGCGAAAGCCGCGGCGGCGGCGCTGGCTAACGCTAAACTGCTGTCACGCAACATAAAAAAACCGGTCAGTCTTGCCGGGACTCCTGTGATAAAGACGGAGTTCCATCCGGAAATATCAGAATCACCGGGTACTATAAGTCTGGAAGAAAAGATAGATTTGGCCCGGACTTATAACGCGATACTGTTAAACAATCCGAAAGTTGTCACTACCTCCCTGGCTTATAGCGAGATTTGCCGGGATAAATATTTTGCCTCCACTGAAGGAACTGAGATACATGAGGAACTGGAGACCGTTTCGATTGCCGGTCTTGGTACGGCAAAGTCCGGAGGGCTTACACAAAGCGCACTTTTTCTGACAGGCGGAAGCGATGGGGTTCACCGGTTGCGGAATCGGGAAGAGTATTTTGAGAAAAATACAAAGTTTCTGACGGACATGCTTTCCGCTAAACCCGTAACAGGTGGCGTCTACAACGTTATACTTGACCAGGAGCTTGCCGGCGTCTTTACGCATGAGGCTTTCGGACATTTTTCAGAAGCGGACCTCATTGAGGACAGGCCTGAACTGCGAAAAAAAATGAGCCTTGGTGCGCAATTGGGCAGCGAGGTTGTAAGCATAATTGACGATCCTACTGTGCCGCGCCAGCTTGGTTTTTACAAGTTCGACGACGAGGGGGTGCCGGCAAAACGCGTTCAGCTCATGAAGAAAGGTGTTCTTACGGGGCGCCTTCACTCAAGGCGCACTGCCGCGGCCTTCGGAGCCGAAGCTACCGGACACTGTGTGGCGGAGGACTACCGGTATGCGCCTATAGTGAGGATGGGTACTATAATGATAGAACCTGATCCCGCCACGGATTTTGAAAAATTGCTCCGTCAACTCGACAACGGGCTTTACCTGTGCGGTTCCAAGGGGGGGCAGACCTCAGGAGAGAATTTCACTTTCGACGCAGCCTGGGGATTTGAAGTAAAGAATGGCAAGATCGGCCAAATGCTGCGGGATATAAACATAATGGGGAATATGTTCACTACCATGAAAAACATAGCCGCTGTCGGTAATGACCCGCTACTTTCAGAGTTCGGAGGTTGCGGCAAGGGCCAAACCAACAGGCGCTCATGCCATGGCGGCCCCCATATCCTTATAAACGGCGTAGTAGTGGGAGGTGTGAAATGAAAGACCTGATAGAATGTGCGGGGCGCACCGGAGCTGAATTCGAGATTTATTCCCGCTCATTGGAAACAAAGGCGGTAAACATAGAGAATTCCGAGTTAAAGGGTGCTAATTCCGACATGAGCTCCGGTATTTCCCTGCGTCTTGTTAAAAACGGCATGTCCGGTTTTTCATTTACAAGGAATCTTATTGATCCCAAGGGCCTTGTCGATAATGCGGTGGCTTCTCTTGCGGCTGGAGTTGAGGCGAAATTCTCTTTTCCCAGAACCAGGGAGTGCCCGAAGCTAAGAACATATTCGGATAAAGCCGATGGGATCAGCTCTGAAGAGTTATTGGTTGAAGGTTTCAGGATGAGGGACTTGCTGGTCAAAAGAGTGAAAGCGCAGGTAAATACAAGAGTAGGTCTCTTTATTTCCGAATCCCGCATAATTAACTCAGCAGGTACAGATATAACCTGGAAAGAATCTAGCGTGGAAAAATCCGGCAGTATTGTTTCAGGAGGTGGCAGTACTTATTCGGTTGCTGACTGTGGATTTGACCTCCACCCGATGCCGGAAGCATCACTTGAGAATATCACACGGCTTTTCGAAGCTGATCATGTGGAAATGCGTCCGGCGCCCGGAAAGCACAAGGTGCTGTTTATGCCACGCGCAATGAATACTCTGCTGTGGCGCGTACAAAGCGGCGCCAACGGACAGAGTCTTCACCAAAAAATTACGCCGCTTGAAGGTAAAACCCGGGAAAAAATATTCTCGGATATCCTTACTCTGCGGAATAATCCGCTTAACGATGCCATTCCGGGCGCACGTGCCGTTGACGACGAGGGGGTCCCCTGCGCGGATTTTCCGCTTGTCGATAAGGGCATTTTCAAAGGTTTCTATTATGACCTCAACTATGCTGCCAAAACAGGAGTAACCCCGACAGGACATGGGTTCCGCCGCTCCGTGTGGGGCGGCGACCCTATATTGATGCGGCCGCAGCCCTATCTGGGCCATCTCTATTTCGATAAGGGAGAGAAAACCTTTAATGACTTGCTGAAAGAAATGGGCAAGGGAATAGTGGTTTTCGGCGCTCTTGGATACCATACCGGAAATATTGCGAACGGAGATTTTTCCATTGGCCTGTCACTAGGGCTTTATGTTGAAGGTGGTCGTATAATTGGCAAGGTCAAGGACACAATGGTTTCAGGTAATATTTATGAAATAATGAAAAGGGCGGTGGCCGTTGGCTGTGATAGTGATCCTGCATATGCCAACAACCCGCCAGTATTGTTCGATGGTGTAGATGTTTCAAACTAGCCTGGGATTTATGGATAATTATTACCCACAGAAATAAAGAATCCTACGATTGGAGGGGTGGTTATAGAGCCGCCTGAAGCTGCGGATTTAAATGGTAAAAATATTAAACAGGGCGCTCTCTTATAATTGGAAATACTATGCCGCGGCGGTGGCGGTGTTCGTGGCTTTTTGGCAGGTGTTTTCTGTGTTCTCGGCTACCCGCGTGGCGGACGACAAGCTGCTGACCGCTATGCGGCAGAATGCGGCCTATTTCGAGAAGGCGTTCCTGGAGGGGGACGTTTTTGAGACGCAGCGGATAATGTGGCGCATTAAGAACGAGCATATAAAGCGTATAACCTTCCACCCGGTAGTGTTTGAGGGGTCGAAGTGGATCTTTAAAGAAGCCATCGTAGGCAATCTCTATGACCGGCCCCGGGCCCAACTTAACCGAAATGTGCCGTTCATATCTAACGGCGCCGAATTAGGCCGGCTGGAATACGTTATAGACCTAGTGGACGTGAACTCGGCCGTATTCGGGCAGAACTATGTTCTGTTCATAACCGTGGTGTTCTTCTTCATGGGCCTGCTGGTGCTTTCCAATGTCGGCGCAATAAAAACAATTTTCAGCATAGAGCGCTGCGTGGACGAGACAAATGCCCTGGCGACCGCCGGCGAGCATTCCAAGATACAGGATTCGATTCAGCGCAGCATCCAATCCCTGCCGGAAAGCCTGCGCGCTACGCCTTTCGCGGTGCTTATCGGCCGGCTGGCTGATGTGCTTCAGAAAGCTTCACGCCTTGAAAGCGAGCTGGCCGTTTCAAAAGCAACCTCGGACCTGGCGGCGCAGGTCGCGCATGATATACGTTCGCCCCTGGCGGCCCTGGGCGCCGCTGCCAAAGGCCTGGAGATGCCCGAGGATCAGCGCAAGCTTGTGGAGGGGGCTGTCGGCCGCATGCAGGGCATAGCGGATGACTTGCTGCAGCGCTACCGCGCGCCATCGGCCGGTCAGGCTGCGGCTAAAACGGCGGTTTATGCCTTGGGCGGCCTTATAGAGCAGGTGCTCTCCGAAAAGCGCCTTCAGCATAAAGATAAAACCGGCTTGAAGATGGAATTTAATGACGTTCCTGAGGAAGTAAAAGCTCTTGTCGAGCCGAAAGAGCTGCAGCGGCTGCTGTCCAATCTGATCAATAATTCCGTTGAAGCTTTTGCCGGACCGGGCGAGGTTGCGGTCTCTTTGTCGGCTTTAGACGGCAAGGTTTTGATCGAAGTAAAAGACAATGGCAAAGGCATACCGCCGGAAATATTAACGAAGCTCGGCCAGAAGGGCGAGACCCACGGCAAGGCCGGCGGGAACGGTCTCGGCCTTTACCATGCTCGCACTACAGTAGAAGGATGGGGCGGGAATTTTAAAATAGAATCTGAACAGGGGAAAGGGACTTCGGTCTCTATAGCTCTTCCCCGCGCGGCGGCCCCTGCCGGCCGAACGGCGATCCTTTTGGACGACGATATGCTGGTGCACATGAACTGGAAACTGGCCGCCAAGGCAGCCGGCGTGGAACTGAAGGCCTATAAAATCCCGGAAGATTTAACAGCCGGGGCGGAAAACCTGCCTAAAGATACGCCCGTATATATAGATTCCGACCTGGGCAATAATATTAAGGGTGAAGATATCGCCATAGAGCTTAGGAAAAAAGGCTTCACCGATATAACCATGGCCACCGGTCATGGCGCAGATAAGTTCGCCCACCTCCCCTGGCTAAAAGTAACCGGCAAAGAGCCGCCGTTTTAGAAAAGCGCCAAGCTACACCTGAAGGACGGGCCCATTTGGGCCCGTTTTCTTTTCACACGGAAATAAACATTTCCAAATGAAAATATCGGCTTTGCTGTTTTAACCTGTTTCCCCGCAGAAGCAGACTTATTGTGTCTTTATCTGAAGGTGGCATATAAATTGCTCTGTAGCGGGTGCAGGCGGACAAAATCTGAAAGGGAAGGAAGAAAATATGAAAAAGAGCAATATTCTGATAGCGGTGTTCGCGGTGATGGCCGCGGCCTCGGTGGCTAAAGCTGAGGACGTAAATATAGACTTTGACGGAAAAAAGGGCGCGCCGATGTTCTCGCAGCTGCTTGCCCAGGCGCAGGAACTCACGGCGGCTGGGCCGGCCGGCATTCCCACTCGCGTTTTTACCGCAACGGAACATGGGGCGATGGACAAAGCCGTAGCCAGCGCCATAAAGTCCGCCAGGAGCCGGGGATATATGGAATTGGCCGCCGGTTTGGATTGCCTGCTGAAATCCGGTACAACTGAACAAAAATCAACCTTTATGAATTGGAGCAGCCCGGCGCCGTACAGACTGCCCGAGACCTGCTCATTCAGGGCCATTCAGCAGCCGGCCGAGAAAGGCCTCCTTAACTGGATTTGCCGCACTGTTACCGAGGCTATAATCAGTTCTGTGTGCACTACGGATGAAAACGGGAAGCAGACCTGCATGGAACAAACCGTTACAGCGGCGAGAGAGGCGTGTAATTGGGAGTAACAGCGGTAAAAAGATAGAATTAAAAAACCAGGAGAAAATATGATCGAAACAATTATATTCGGAGCGGTGTTGATCGCGGCGTATATCATCCATGGCAGCGCCTCTGTAGCCGTTCTGTCCGCGGTTCTGACCGCGGCGGCGCTCGCGCTTGCGGCGGCAGTCTCGGCAATGCGCAAGAACGGCCCGCAGGCGAAGCAGCTGGGGGTAAAGGCGGTGGCGTTCCTGCTGATCGGCGGGGCTATCTACGGCCTAAATGCGCTCAGCACAAAGCATGCGCGGTCCGGCGCCGAGCAGCTTGCCGGCATCTGCGAGACCTATAAAGCAAAGACAGGGGCGTATCCTGACGCGTTCAGCAAGCTTATTCCGGAGTATGCTAAGGATATTCCCTCCGCCCGTTTTACCGCGATGTGGGGGCAGTACCGCCTTGTGGGAGAGAGCATAATGTTCGTGGTCGAGCCGGGCTTGCTGGCCGCGGCTTATGATATCCCTGAAAAAAAATGGAGCACAGTCTCTTTCAGCGAGATGTTCCCGAAAAAGTAAAGATAGCGATTGCTTTCCCGGCCCGGTTAGACACCGGGCTGGAGGCGCTTTCGGATAGCGAGTGTCCGGCTACGGAACTCCCGCACGCTTTTAGTCTGGTCTTAAGGAGTATATCTAAGCCCACTCCGGCATAGGCTGTTTTATCTTAGAAAAATGAAGAGGAAATATGAAAAAACTTGAACCGTTTAAAGTCACTAAGACCGGGCCGCTTTACAGGGTTAAGCGGCCTTCGCAGGTGGACCAGAAGCTGATCGACTCTGTAGAGTGGAGCAAGGAGCAGCGCCTGCTTTCTTTCGATTTCAAGCCGGTACGGGTGCCTTCAAAGCCGATTCCTTTCAAGATCCCGCGCAAATACTGCTGGCGCGTGGCTTGCTATTCTCCCGGGTTGGGAATAAAATCCGTGCTCAAGCCTTGCCCCCCGGTCGGCATAACCTCACGCCCTCCCGCCAGCTTTGCCGAGCATCTTCGCGCCAGCCGGGCCGCTTATAGATCCTATAGGAAGAAGTGGGGTAAACTTGTTCCCCCTGGCATAATCACGGCTTATCCGAAATATGTAAAGGAAAGCGTCAAAAAGTCTACTTCTTTGATGATCTTCAAAGGAAAGAAGCTCGCCGGGCTGTTCTCTCACCTGAAAACTACAGGAGTGCTGGGCGACAGGCAGAATTACGTCTGCTGGTACGAACTGTTCCCCTGCCTGACCGCGGCCGAGCGGCACAGCGCGCGCTGCCAGGCGTCTCACTGGCTCAAAAAGACCGCCAAGCGCAGAGTGTCCGTTCTTGTGGAGAGTTACGAGAAGGACGCTTTTGAGTTCTTCTCCTCGCTCGGCTTCACCACGCGCCGCGTGGTTATAGAGCGCCGCGCCTGATCCCGACCCCTGCAACTGTAAGACGGGCCCATATGGGCCCGTTTTCTTTTCATTTGAAAATATGTATTTCCAGGTGAAAACATTCCTTTAGTGAAATAACCAGCTTTCCTATGGGAACTGGCATGTTTATTCCTGTTTTAGCATTGGCATAAAAAATGCTCTGTACTGGGTAAGCGGGCCGTTCAGACAAAGCAGGGGTAGGGCGGCCCGCCCAAAATCTAGAGGAAAGCGGAGAAAATATGAAGAAAGAACTTAAAGCGGTATGCGGGATGATCCTGGCGGCAGCTGCGGTGCTCGGCGCGGCAAGCGCCAGCGCTGAGATCAGCATCGGCATGGAGCCGGTCGCCTACTCGGTCAGGCCGGCGGCCTGGGGCCAGGTTTCCCGGCCTTCTTCCACCGACAGGCTTTCGGCCGCGGCGGAGGGCCTTGCCGAAGCCGCCGGCTCCGGGGACACGGCCAAGGCCGAAACCCTGCTCGCCGGTCTCTTTTCCGGGGCCGCCAGGAAAGAAGCCGCCGCCCCCGTATACGCTTCCAGCAAGCCGGCCGCCCCGGCTCCCGCCGCCATCGCGCCGGTGAAGCTCGCAGTTCCCGCGAAGGCGAGGCGCGCCGCCAGGGCCAAGTCAAAGTCAATGGGTGTCACTGAGGCCGAATGGATCCTGGTAGCGCAGGAAGCTGACGCCACCGAGGAAGCCCCTGCTGCCAAAGAAAAAGAGGGGAAGGACGAAGAGGGCAAGGGCGAGGCTGTAAAGCCCGAAGCCGAGGTGGATCTTTCCTCCGGCTTCGAAGTGGCCGCGACTGAGGAAGCGCCGAAGAAAACCCTGCTGCAGGACCTGCTCGGCGGCGGGATCGGTATGATGATCGTGATACTTCTTATCTGCCTTCTCTGAATCAGGCCTTATCTAGCTGGCCCAGCAGTTTTACTATCTCGGCGGCGGCGGCGTTCATCAGGGCCAGCATCTCTTTCTTCTCGGCCGCCGAGCAGTCCTTGTAAAGTTCGGCGGCGCTTTTAAGGCTGGAGCACTTGGACCGCAGGTCGTGCAGGAGCTTGCCGCTGTCGGGTGTATTGGTCATTTCTTTTCTCCTTCCGGTTCGAGCCCAAGCTTTTTAACTGTCGAATACAGAAGCCGCGTGGAAATTTTAAGGTCGGCCATGGTCTTGGTCTTTTTGCCTTCGTTCTCCCGCAGGTTCCTGGCGATTATCTCGCCTGAAACTTTTTCCAGCGCGGCCTCCAGGCCGTTAGCCATCGCGTAGGCGTAAAGCCCGTCTTCCTTTATGGGCGCCGGCTGCCCGCCTTCGCGGCCTTTGAGGTGCTTTTTGACGGCGTTAATGTCCACCCGCCCTTCGGAACCGCTGGAGATCAGGTCCACGAACTTCTTGAGTTCCCTTACATTGCCGGGCCAGGCGTAATTTCCCATATAAGCCATTGCTTCCGGAGTGAAAGACAGGCGCCGCCGCCCGCTGGTGAAATGCTGCACCAGGGGGGGGATGTCGCAGGCCCTGCGGGTGAGCGGCTTGAGGTTGATGGTATAGCCGTGTATGCGCTGGAAAAGGTCGAAGCGCATCTTGCCCTGCGCTATCAGCGTCTGCGGATCTTCCAGGGTGGCGCTGATGATGCGGAATTCGGAACGCTCCGGTTTTTCCGAGCCCAGCGGGTAGAAAGAGCGCTCCTCTATGGCCTTCAGCAGCTTCATCTGCATGCCCAGGCTCATCGTGCCTATCTCGTCGAGGAACAGGGTGCCATTATGGGCTTCCAGCAAGCGGCCTTTCCGGGTTTCATGAGCCCCGGTGAAAGCGCCTTTTTTATGGCCGAACAATTCGGCTTCCAGCAAGTCCTCGGTATAGGCTGAGCAGTTTATCGAGACGAAAGCCCCTTCCCGGCCCGAATGTTCATGGAGTATCTTGGCCAGGGAAGTTTTGCCGGTGCCGGAAGGGCCCAGCACCAAAATGGGCAGCTCCGTGGGGGCGTATTTGAGCGCCTCGGCGGCGGCGGCCCTGGTCTCCGGGTCGGAGGTGATGAAGGCCGAGGTGAAAATATCTTTGGCCCCCGCGGCTTTCCTGTTCTGCAGGAATTTGCGCAGTATGTCGGCCACATTCGACTCTTCATTCCCTTTCGCGTAAAAGTCGTTCGCGCCCAGGCCGTAGGCGCGGTCTATGGTCTCGTCGGAGTCCGAGCTGGAGACCACCACGCAGTAGATATTCCTGGCGGCGGCCGCGGC
>Ga0209211_10007687_pt1 | contig 15043 bp, 11 predicted proteins | sample RifGroA2_FD_183992 | JGI IMG/M metagenome (GOLD analysis project Ga0209211, IMG submission 183992) | Groundwater microbial communities from Rifle, Colorado, USA - Groundwater A2 (SPAdes) (version 2) | ecosystem: Environmental > Aquatic > Deep subsurface > Groundwater | place: Rifle, Colorado... | reverse complement strand
AATTCAAGCACTACACCGAGGCGCCGAAAAACGTCGCCGAGGCGGTGATCAACAAGAAATAACCGTTCTTTAGAGGAAGCGAATCATGGCAAAAGGCAAGTTTGAGCGGACCAAGCCGCACGTGAACGTAGGGACGATTGGTCACGTTGACCACGGCAAGACGACCTTGACGGCGGCGATCACGACGGTGCTGTCGGCGAAATTCGGTGGCGAGGCCAAGGCCTACGACCAGATCGACGCCGCACCGGAAGAGAAGGCGCGCGGCATCACCATCAACACCGCCCACGTCGAATACGAGACGGCAGCGCGGCACTACGCCCACGTCGATTGCCCGGGCCACGCCGACTACGTCAAGAACATGATCACCGGCGCCGCCCAGATGGACGGCGCCATCCTGGTGGTGTCCGCCGCCGACGGCCCGATGCCGCAGACGCGCGAGCACATCCTGCTCGCCCGCCAGGTCGGCGTGCCCTACATCATCGTCTACATGAACAAGTGCGACATGGTCGACGATGAAGAACTGCTCGAACTGGTTGAGATGGAAGTGCGCGAACTCCTGAGCAAGTACGACTTCCCCGGCGACGACATCCCCATCATCAAGGGTTCCGCCCTCAAGGCCATGGAAGGCGACAAGGGCGAACTGGGCGAAGGCTCCATCCTCAAGCTCGCCGACGCCCTGGACAGCTACATCCCGACGCCCGAGCGCGCCATCGACATGCCCTTCCTGTGCCCGATCGAAGACGTCTTCTCGATCTCCGGCCGCGGCACCGTCGTCACCGGTCGCGTCGAGCGCGGCATCGTCAAGGTCGGCGAGGAAATCGAAATCGTCGGCATCCGCCCGACCGTCAAGACCATCTGCACCGGCGTCGAAATGTTCCGCAAGCTGCTCGACCAGGGTCAGGCCGGCGACAACGTCGGCGTGCTGCTGCGCGGCACCAAGCGTGAAGAAGTCGAGCGCGGCCAGGTGCTGGCCAAGCCCGGCTCCATCACCCCGCACACCCACTTCACCTCGGAAGTCTATGTCCTGTCCAAGGACGAAGGCGGCCGCCACACCCCGTTCTTCAACGGCTACCGTCCGCAGTTCTACTTCCGCACCACGGACGTGACGGGTAGCATCGAACTGCCGGCGGGCACCGAGATGGTGATGCCGGGCGACAACATCCAGATGGTGGTGAAGCTGATTGCGCCGATCGCGATGGAAGAGGGCCTGCGCTTCGCGATTCGCGAAGGCGGCCGCACCGTCGGCGCCGGCGTCGTCGCCAAGATCATCGAATAAGCGGGGGAAGAAAACATGGAAGGGCGGAGCCTTGCGGGGCTCCGCCCTTTGCAGTCTCTGCCGCAGGGGTATAGCTCAATTGGCAGAGCGGCGGTCTCCAAAACCGCAGGTTGGGGGTTCGATTCCCTCTGCCCCTGCCACCGACTAACGGATGATCACGCGGACTAATTGATTAGATGGCCGACAAGCTTAAATTCACGGCTGCGCTGCTGCTCCTGATTGCGGGCATCGCGGGCTTTTACCTGCTCGGCGAGCAGCCGATGATCCTGCGCGTGCTCTCCGTGCTGGCGGGACTCGGCGCCGGTGCCGCCGTCGCCTGGCAAACCGAACCGGGCCAGCGCTTTTTTGCTTTCGGCAAGGAGGCGACGGCCGAGACCAAGAAAGTGGTCTGGCCGACGCGCAAGGAAACCCTGCAGACGACCGGCGCCGTATTCGCCTTCGTCGTGCTGATGGCGTTCTTCCTCTGGATCACCGACAAGGGTCTCGAGTATGCGCTCTACGACCTCGTGCTGGGCTGGAAAAAATCATGACAAAACGCTGGTACGTGGTTCATGCCTATTCGGGTTTCGAGAAGTCCGTGCAGCGGGCGCTGGTCGAGCGCATCGCCCGCGCCGGCATGCAGGATAAATTCGGCCAGGTACTCGTTCCCGTCGAGGAAGTGATCGAGATGAAGGGCGGGCAGAAGAGCATCTCCGAGCGCAAGTTCTTCCCCGGCTACGTGCTGGTGGAAATGGAGATGGACGACGACACCTGGCACCTGGTCAAGAGCACGGCCAAGGTGACGGGTTTCGTCGGCGGCACCGCCACCAAGCCGACGCCGATTTCCGAGAAGGAAGTCGAGAAGATCATGCACCAGATGCAGGAGGGCGTCGAGAAGCCGCGCCCCAAGGTGCTGTATGAGACCGGCGAGATGGTGCGCGTCAAGGAAGGCCCGTTCACGGACTTCAACGGCACGGTCGAGGAAATCAATTACGAGAAGAGCCGCCTGCGTGTTTCGGTGACGATTTTCGGCCGCGCCACGCCGGTCGAACTGGAGTTCTCCCAGGTCGAGAAGGCATAGGTTTTGTACCGGCGCCGCAGCGGTTTTTCTGCGGCAAGAGGAGCGTCAGTAGGTATCCGAACGCGCGCTACCACTCAAATTAAGGAGCCATCATGGCAAAGAAGATAATCGGCTACATCAAGCTGCAAGTGCCGGCCGGCAAGGCGAACCCGTCGCCCCCGATCGGCCCGGCGCTGGGCCAGCGCGGCCTCAACATCATGGAGTTCTGCAAGGCGTTCAACGCCAAGACCCAGGGCCTGGAGCCCGGTCTGCCGATCCCCGTGGTGATCACCGCCTTCGCGGACAAGAGCTTCACCTTCATCATGAAGACGCCGCCCGCGACCGTCCTCATCAAGAAGGCGGCCGGCGTCCAGAAGGGTTCGCCGAAGCCCCATACCGACAAGGTCGGCAAGCTGACGCGCGCCCAGGCCGAGGATATCGCCAAGGCCAAGATGCCGGACCTTACCGCCGCCGATATGGACGCCGCCGTGCGCACCATCGCCGGCAGCGCCCGCAGCATGGGCATCACCGTGGAGGGCCTCTAACATGGCACAGCATTCCAAGCGCGTGCGCGCGGTCCGCGCCAAGGTCGACCGCCTGAAGAACTACCCGCTCGCCGAGGCCCTGACCCTGGTGAAGGGAAACGCCACTGCCAAGTTCGATGAGTCGATCGACGTCGCCGTCAATCTGGGCATCGATGCCAAGAAATCCGACCAGCTGGTGCGCGGCTCCGTCGTGCTGCCGGCCGGCACCGGCAAGACCGTGCGCGTCGCCGTCTTCGCCCAGGGCGCCAAGGCCGAGGAGGCCAAGGCCGCGGGCGCCGACGTCGTCGGCTTCGACGACCTCGCCGCGACCGTCAAGGGCGGCGCCATCGAGTTCGATATCTGCATCGCCACGCCGGACGCCATGAAGGTCGTCGGCCAGTTGGGCCAGATCCTCGGCCCGCGCGGCCTGATGCCGAACCCGAAGGTCGGCACCGTGACCATGGATGTGACCACGGCGGTCAAGAACGCCAAGGCCGGCCAGGTCCAGTACCGCACCGACAAGGGCGGCATCATCCAGTGCACCATCGGCCGTGCCTCCTTCACCGTCGAGGCGTTGCAGCAGAACCTCGGCGCGCTGATCGAGGCGCTGAACAAAGCCAAGCCGGCGGCGTCGAAGGGCCAGTATTTGAAGAAGGTGTCGCTGTCCTCGACGATGGGTGCCGGTGTCCGCGTGGACCAGGCGAGCCTGTCGACGCAACAGCAGCAATAAGAACTTTGGGCCGCCGTGCCGCCCGCAGTTTTGGGGAGGCGCGGCGGGTTGTCAAAGACCGTAGGTGTCCTTCACCTTAGAAGGGCTTAATCGCCGGCAGTTGCGGCAGCCTACGCAGATGGCGTCGCCCGAAGACGGGATATGGGGTCGCAAGCCCCAGGATTCCTGAATGAAGGTCGCCGTTTTGCCCTGTAGCCAGGGGCGTATTTACTAGGAGTTGACCTTGGGTCTCAATCTCGAAGAGAAGAAGGCGGTAGTTGCCGAAGTGTCCGCGCAGGTGGCGGGTGCCCAGGCGATCGTCGTCGCTGAGTACCGTGGTCTGGAAGTGGGCAACATCACCACCCTGCGCGCGCAAGCGCGCAAGGAGGGTGTGTACCTGCGCGTGCTGAAGAACACCCTCGTGCGTCGCGCCGTCGCCGGCACGGCTTTCGAGGGCCTCAAGGGGCAGATGATCGGCCCGCTGATCTACGGAATCTCCAAGGATCCCGTGTCGGCGGCCAAAGTGCTCCACGACTTCGCCAAGAGCAACGACAAGCTCGTCATCAAGGGCGGCGCGATGGCCAATTACGTCATGGACGCCAATGGCGTCAAGGCGCTGGCCACCATGCCGAGCCGCGAAGAACTGCTGTCGAAGCTGTTGGGCACCATGCAGGCGCCGATCGCCCAGTTCGTCCGCACCCTCAACGAAGTCCCGACGAAGTTCGTGCGGGGCCTCGCTGCGGTGCGCGACCAGAAGCAGGCTGCGTAATTTTCGAATCAACGAAACCAATCATTCATTCAGGAGTCGTAAATCATGGCTGTTAGCAAAGCTGAAATCCTCGACGCAATCGCGAGCATGACCGTTCTCGATCTGTCCGCGCTCATCAAGGAAATGGAAGAGAAGTTCGGCGTTTCCGCCGCCGCCGCCGCGGTTGCCGTGGCTGCCCCCGCCGCCGCCGCCGCTGCCGTCGAAGAGCAGACCGAATTCACCGTCATGCTGTTGGCTGCCGGCGAGAAGAAGGTCGAGGCGATCAAGGTCGTCCGTGCCGCCACCGGCCTGGGCCTCAAGGAAGCCAAGGATCTCGTCGATGGCGCACCGAAGGCCGTCAAGGAAGGCATCGCCAAGGCCGACGCGGAAGCCCTCAAGAAGCAGCTCGAGGACGCGGGCGCCAAGGTCGAGATCAAGTAAGCGTTTTTTGCTGTCGGGCAGGCGGCCGCATGGCTGCCTGCCTTTTCCCTTTCCTAGGGATCACAAACCAGCGATCGGATTTTCGCGATTCCTGTTTTTTGATTCCTGATAGTCGGAGCGAACATGACCTACTCGTACACCGAGAAAAAGCGCATCCGCAAGAGTTTTGCGAAGCGCGCCAGCGTGCTGGACGTACCCTTCCTGCTGGCGACGCAGCTTGATTCCTACACCCAGTTCTTGCAGGTGGACATTCCATCGTCCGTGCGCAAGGGCCAGGGCCTGGAAGCGGCCTTCAAGTCGATATTCCCGATCGTGTCCCATTCCGGGAACGCGAAGCTCGAATTCGTCGAGTACCGTCTCGGCGAACCGGCCTTCGACGTCAAGGAATGCCAGCAGCGTGGGCTGACTTTTGCGAGCCCGCTGCGCGCCAAGGTGCGCCTCGTCATCCTCGACCGCGAGAGCAACAACGAGAAGGTGAAGGAAGTGAAAGAGCAGGAGGTGTACATGGGCGAGATTCCGCTCATGACGACCACCGGCTCCTTCGTCATCAACGGCACCGAGCGCGTCATCGTTTCCCAGCTGCACCGTTCCCCCGGCGTGTTCTTCGAGCACGACCGCGGCAAGACCCATTCGTCCGGCAAGCTGCTGTTCTCGGCGCGCATCATCCCCTACCGCGGCTCCTGGCTCGACTTCGAGTTCGACCCCAAGGACTTGCTCTACTTCCGCGTCGACCGCCGCCGCAAGATGCCGGTGACAATCCTGCTCAAGGCCATCGGCCTGACGCCGGAGCAGATCCTTTCCACCTTCTACGAGTTCGACAACTTCCACCTGTCGAAGAAGGGCGTGCAGTTCGAGCTGGTGCCCGAGCGCCTGCGCGGCGAACTTGCCCGCTTCGACTTCACCGACAAGGCCGGCAAGGTCATCATCCCCAAGGACAAGCGCATCACGGCCAAGCACATCCGCGATCTCGCCGAGGCCGGCATCAAGAAGATTTTCGTCCCCGACGAGTTCATGCTCGGTCGCGTCATCGGCCATAACGTCGTCGATGCCGAAACCGGCGAAATCCTCGCCCAGGCCAACGACGAAATCACCGAGAGCCTGCTGGCGAAGCTCGCCGAGTCCGGCGTCAGCACGTTGAATACGCTCTACGTCAACGACATCGACCGCGGCCCCTACATCTCGTCGACGCTGCGCGCCGACGAAACCGCCGACCAATGGGCGGCGCGCGTCGCCATTTACCGCATGATGCGCCCCGGCGAGCCGCCCACGGAGGACGCCGTCGAGACCCTGTTCCACGGGCTCTTCTACAACGAGGATCGTTACGATCTCTCCGCCGTCGGCCGCATGAAGTTCAACCGCCGCGTCGGCCGCGAAGACCTGCTCGGCGCCGGCACGCTGTCGAACGAGGACATCGTCAAGGTCATCGGCATCCTGGTCGAGCTGCGCAACGGCCGCGGCGAAATCGACGACATCGACCACCTCGGCAACCGCCGCGTGCGTTCGGTCGGCGAACTCGCCGAGAACCAGTTCCGCGCCGGCCTCGTGCGCGTCGAGCGCGCCGTCAAGGAGCGCCTCAACCAGGCCGAGAGCGACAACCTGATGCCGCACGACCTGATCAACGCCAAGCCGATCTCGGCCGCGATCAAGGAGTTCTTCGGTTCGTCGCAGCTGTCGCAGTTCATGGACCAGACCAACCCGCTGTCCGAGATCACGCACAAGCGCCGCGTCTCGGCGCTCGGCCCGGGCGGATTGACACGCGAACGTGCCGGCTTCGAGGTGCGCGACGTGCACCCGACCCACTACGGCCGCGTCTGCCCGATCGAGACGCCGGAAGGCCCGAACATCGGCCTGATCAACTCGCTGGCGCTGTTCGCGCGCACCAACGAGTACGGCTTCATGGAAACGCCTTACAGCAAGGTGGAAGACGGCCATGTCACCGACCAGATCGATTACCTGTCGGCGATCGAGGAAGGCAACTTCGTCATCGCCCAGGCCAACGCCACCCTCGACAAGAAGGGCAAGCTCCAGGATGCACTGGTCTCCTGCCGCTTCAAGGGTGAATTCGAGCTGAAGGAACCGCCCGATGTCCAGTACATGGACGTGGCGCCGGGACAGATCGTCTCGGTCGCGGCTTCGCTGATTCCGTTCCTCGAACACGATGACGCCAACCGCGCGCTGATGGGCGCCAACATGCAGCGCCAGGCGGTGCCCTGCCTGCGGCCCGAGAAGGCCGTGGTCGGCACCGGCATCGAGCGCACCGTGGCGGTCGACTCGGGTACCGCGGTGCAGGCCTTGCGCGGCGGCGTGGTCGATTACATCGATGCCAACCGCATCGTGGTGCGCGTCAATGACAATGAAACGGTTGCCGGCGAAGTCGGTGTCGACATCTACAACCTGACCAAGTACACGCGTTCCAACCAGAACACCAACATCAACCAGCGTCCGGTCGTCAAGTCCGGCGACATCATCGCCAAGGGCGACGTGGTGGCCGACGGCGCCTCCACCGACCTCGGCGAACTGGCGCTCGGCCAGAACATGCTGGTGGCGTTCATGCCCTGGAACGGCTACAACTTCGAGGACTCGATCCTGATCTCCGAGCGCGTCGTCGCCGACGACCGCTTCACCTCGATTCACATCGAGGAACTGACGGTCGTCGCCCGCGACACCAAGCTCGGCGCCGAGGAAATCACGCGCGACATCGCCACGCTGGGCGAAACCCAGCTCGGACGCCTCGACGAGTCCGGCATCGTCTATATCGGCGCTGAAGTCGAGGCCGGCGATGTGCTGGTCGGCAAGGTGACCCCTAAAGGGGAAACCCAGCTGACGCCGGAAGAGAAGCTGCTGCGCGCGATCTTCGGCGAGAAGGCCTCCGACGTGAAGGACACGTCGCTGCGCGTCCCTTCGGGGATGTCCGGCACGGTCATCGACGTCCAGGTGTTCACGCGCGAAGGCATCGAGCGCGACAAGCGCGCCCAGTCCATCATCGACGACATGCTGCGCGGCTACAAGCAGGACTTGGCCGACCAGATGCGCATCGTCGAAGGCGATACCTTCGCCCGGATCGAGAAGCTGCTGACCAACAAGGTCGCCGCCAAGGGGCCGAAGAAACTCGCCAAAGGCGCCAAGATCACCAAGGCCTACCTCGAGTCGATCGAGCATTACCACTGGTTCGACGTCAGCTTGGCCGACGAGGAAGCCCAGCAGCAACTGGAAAACCTGCGCGATTCGATCGAGCAGACGCGCAAGGACTTCGACGTCGCCTTCGAGGCGAAGAAGAAGAAGCTGACGCAAGGCGACGAACTGCCGCCCGGCGTGCAGAAGATGGTCAAGGTCTACCTGGCCGTCAAGCGCCGCCTGCAGCCTGGCGACAAGATGGCCGGCCGCCACGGCAACAAGGGCGTCGTTTCCAAGATCGTGCCGATCGAGGACATGCCGCACATGGAAGACGGCACCCCGGTCGATGTCCTGCTCAACCCCTTGGGCGTGCCCTCGCGGATGAACATCGGCCAGATCCTGGAAACGCACTTGGGCTGGGCCGCCAAGGGCCTCGGCCGCAAGATCGACCAGATGCTGCGCCAGGAGGCCAACGCCGCCGAAATGCGCAAGTTCCTCAACAAGATCTACAACGCGCACGGCAAGGGCGACGACCTCAGTTCCGTGAACGATGGCGAAATCATCGAGATGGCCGGCAACCTCAGGAGCGGCGTGCCTTTCGCCACCCCGGTGTTCGACGGCGCGAAGGAAGAGGAGATCGCGGCGATGCTCGACCTCGCCTATCCGGACGACGTCGCCGCCAAGCTCAAGCTGACGTCCGCCAAGACGCAGGCCCTGCTCTACGACGGCCGCACCGGCGAGTCTTTCGAGCGCCCGGTCACCATCGGCTACATGCATGTGCTGAAGCTGCATCACCTGGTGGACGACAAGATGCATGCGCGTTCCACCGGCCCCTACAGCCTGGTGACGCAGCAGCCGCTCGGCGGCAAGGCGCAGTTCGGCGGCCAGCGCTTCGGCGAGATGGAGGTGTGGGCGCTGGAAGCCTACGGCGCCTCCTACACGCTGCAAGAGATGCTGACGGTCAAGTCGGATGACGTCAATGGCCGTACCAAGGTGTACGAAAGCATCGTCAAGGGCGAGCACAAGATCGACGCCGGCATGCCGGAATCCTTCAACGTGCTGGTGAAGGAAATCCGCTCTCTCGCGATCGACATCGATCTGGACCGTTACTGATTCCGGCTTATGCCAGGATGGAGTGAAACATGAAAAGCCTGTTCGCAGATCTGTTCAAGCAAAACCTGCCGACCGAGGAAGAGTTCGATGCGATTACCATCGGCCTGGCCTCGCCGGAGAAGATCCGCTCCTGGTCCTACGGCGAAGTGAAGAAGCCGGAGACCATCAACTACCGCACCTTCAAGCCCGAGCGCGACGGCCTGTTCTGCGCCAAGATCTTCGGCCCGGTGAAGGACTACGAGTGCCTGTGCGGCAAGTACAAGCGCCTCAAGCACCGCGGCGTCATCTGCGAGAAGTGCGGCGTCGAAGTCACGCAAGCCAAGGTGCGCCGCGAGCGCATGGGCCACATCGAGCTGGCGAGCCCGACCGCCCACATCTGGTTCCTCAAGTCGTTGCCCAGCCGTCTCGGCATGGTGCTCGACATGACCTTGCGCGACATCGAGCGCGTGCTCTATTTCGAAGCCTTCGTCGTCGTCGATCCCGGCATGACGCCGCTCGCCCGCGCGCAGCTGCTGACCGAGGACGACTACCTCGCCAAGGTCGAGGAATACGGCGATGAATTTGCCGCGGTCATGGGTGCGGAAGGCGTGCGCGAACTGCTGCGCACCATCGACCTGCCGCGCGAGATCGAGACGCTGCGCAAGGAGCTGGATACCACCGGCTCCGAAGCTAAGATCAAGAAGTATGCCAAGCGCCTGAAGGTGCTCGAAGGCTTCCAGACCTCCGGCATCAAGCCGGAATGGATGGTGCTGGAAGTGCTGCCGGTGCTGCCGCCGGACTTGCGTCCGCTGGTGCCGCTGGACGGCGGCCGCTTCGCCACCTCCGACCTCAACGATCTCTATCGCCGCGTCATCAACCGCAACAACCGTCTCAAGCGCCTGCTGGAACTGAAGGCGCCGGACATCATTGTGCGCAACGAGAAGCGCATGCTGCAGGAAGCCGTCGATTCGCTGCTCGACAACGGCCGCCGCGGCAAGGCCATGACCGGCGCCAACAAGCGCCCGCTCAAGTCGCTCGCCGACATGATCAAGGGCAAGTCGGGCCGCTTCCGCCAGAACCTGCTCGGCAAGCGCGTCGACTACTCCGGCCGTTCGGTCATCGTGGTCGGTCCGCAGCTCAAGCTGCACCAGTGCGGCCTGCCGAAGAAAATGGCGCTGGAACTCTTCAAGCCCTTCATCTTCGAACGTCTCGAGAAGATGGGCATCGCTTCGACCATCAAGGCGGCGAAGAAGGAAGTCGAATCCGAAACCAGTGTCGTCTGGGACATTCTCGAAGAGGTGATCCGCGAGCATCCGGTGATGCTGAACCGCGCCCCGACGCTGCACCGCCTCGGCATCCAGGCCTTCGAGCCGACGCTGATCGAAGGCAAGGCGATCCAGCTGCATCCGCTGGTGTGTACCGCCTTCAACGCCGACTTCGACGGCGACCAGATGGCCGTGCACGTGCCGCTGTCGCTCGAAGCGCAGATGGAAGCGCGCACCCTGATGCTGGCTTCGAACAACGTGCTGTCGCCCGCCAACGGCCAGCCGATCATCGTGCCGTCGCAGGACGTGGTGCTGGGCCTCTACTACGCCACGCGCGAGAATGTTGCGGCCAAGGGTTCCGGCATGATGTTCGCCGACATCTCCGAGGTGCTGCGTGCGGTGAATTCGCGCCAGTGCGACCTGCATGCGCGCGTTTCGGTGCGCATCAAGGAGTACGAGCGCGACGGTGAGGCTTGGCGCGAGAAGATCACGCGCTATTCGACCACCGCCGGCCGCGCCATTCTGTCGGAAATCCTGCCCAAGGGCCTGCCCTTCAAGGTCATCGACAAGCCGCTGAAGAAGAAGGAAATCTCCAAGCTCATCGACGAGAGCTTCCGGCGTTGCGGCCTCAAGGACACCGTCATCTTCGCCGACCAGTTGATGCAGGCCGGCTTCCGCCTCGCCACGCGCGGCGGCATCTCGATCTGCGTCGGCGACATGCTGGTGCCCGACCAGAAGCACGTCATCATCGACGCCGCCGAAGCCGAAGTGAAGGAAATCGAAAAGCAATACACCTCGGGTCTCGTCACCGTCGGCGAGCGCTACAACAAGGTGGTGGACATCTGGGGCCGTGCCGGCGACCAGGTCGCCAAGGCCATGATGGACCAGCTCGCCCACGAAAAGGTCACCGACCTCAAGGGCAAGCAAGTGAGCCAGGAGTCGTTCAACTCGATCTACATGATGGCCGACTCCGGCGCACGCGGCTCCGCGGCGCAGATCCGTCAGCTCGCCGGCATGCGCGGCCTGATGGCCAAGCCGGACGGCTCCATCATCGAGACGCCGATCACGACGAACTTCCGCGAAGGCCTCAACGTTCTCCAGTACTTCATCTCGACCCACGGCGCCCGCAAGGGCCTGGCCGACACGGCGCTGAAGACCGCCAACTCCGGTTACCTGACGCGCCGTCTCGTCGACGTGACGCAGGATCTGGTGGTGATCGAGGACGACTGCGGCACGCAGAACGGCTTCGCCATGAAGGCGCTGGTCGAGGGCGGCGAAGTCATCGAAGCGCTGCGCGAACGCATTCTCGGCCGGGTCGTGGTGACCGATGTGCTGCATCCGGATACCCAGGAAGTCCTTTACGAGTCCGGTTACCTGCTCGACGAGGATGCAGTGGACAATATCGAGGCGCTCGGCATCGACGAAGTGCGCGTACGCACGCCGCTGTCTTGCGACACGCGCTACGGCCTGTGCGCGAAATGCTACGGCCGCGATCTCGGCCGCGGCATGCTCGTCAATTCCGGCGAAGCGGTCGGCGTCATCGCCGCGCAGTCGATCGGCGAGCCGGGCACGCAGCTCACCATGCGCACCTTCCACGTCGGCGGCGCGGCTTCGCGTGCGGCGGCGCAGAGCCAGGTCGAAGCCAAGAGCGCGGGTATCCTGCGCTTCTCGGCGACCATGCGCTATGTCACCAACCCGAAAGGCGAAAAAGTCGTCATCGCGCGCTCCGGCGAGGTCTACATTACCGACGACAACGGCCGCGAGCGCGAACGCCACAAGGTGCCTTACGGCGCCACCCTGATCGGCGACGACGGCAAGCACATCAAGGCCGGCGTCATTCTCGCCACCTGGGATCCGCATACCCGCCCGATCGTGACCGAATACGCGGGCACGGTGAGGTTCGAGCATGTCGAGGAAGGCGCCACCGTCGCCAAGCAGATCGACGACGTCACCGGCCTGTCGACGCTGGTCGTTATCGACCCGAAGCGCGGCACCAAGTCGCAGGTCAAGGGACTGCGCCCGCAGGTGAAGCTGCTCGACGAGGCCGGCCAGGAAATCAAGATTCACGGCACCGACCACTCGGTGACCATCACCTTCCACGTCGGCTCGATCATCACGGTGAAGGACGGCCAGCCGGTCAGCGTCGGCGACATTCTTGCCCGCATCCCGCAGGAATCGGCGAAGACGCGCGACATCACCGGCGGCCTGCCGCGCGTGGCGGAACTCTTCGAGGCCCGCTCGCCCAAGGACGCCGGCATGCTGGCGGAGGTTACCGGCACCACTTCCTTCGGCAAGGACACCAAGGGCAAGCAGCGCCTGATCATCACCGAGCCCGACGGCACGGCCCACGAATACCTGATCCCGAAGGACAAGCACGTCATGGCGCACGACGGCCAGGTCGTGAACAAGGGCGAGGTCATCGTGGACGGACCGGTCGATCCGCACGACATCCTGCGCCTGAAGGGCATCGAGGAACTGGCGCGTTACATCATCGACGAAGTGCAGGACGTCTATCGCCTGCAGGGCGTGAAGATCAACGACAAGCACATCGAAGTCATCGTGCGCCAGATGCTGCGCCGCGTCGTGGTCTCCGATCCGGGCGATTCCAAGTTCCTCCAGGAGGAGCAGGTCGAGCGCGCCGAGGTGATGGACGAGAACGACAAGCTGATCGCCGAGGGCAAGCGCGGCGTCCAGTTCATCGACATCCTGCTCGGCATCACCAAGGCGAGCCTGTCCACCGACTCGTTCATCTCCGCGGCTTCCTTCCAGGAAACCACGCGCGTGCTGACCGAAGCGGCGATCATGGGCAAGCGCGACGAGTTGCGCGGCCTCAAGGAAAACGTCATCGTCGGGCGCCTCATCCCGGCGGGTACGGGCCTCGCGTATCACCGCGCGCGGCGCATGCAGGCGCTGAACGAGGAAGCGGCGCAGGGCATGTTCGATTTGCCGCAGGAAACGAATGTCGAAGAAGGCGTGCAGGCCGGTTGACGGCGCCTGGCACGATTACTATAATCCGGCCTCTTTGCTCCCGGTAGGGGGCCGCAAGTTTGGGATAAAACTATATGCCAACCATTAACCAGCTCGTGCGCAAAGGCCGTCAGGCCCCGCAAAGCAAGAGCAAAGTGCCTGCCCTGGCTAACTGCCCGGCCAAGCGCGGCGTCTGTACCCGCGTCTATACGACGACGCCGAAAAAGCCGAACTCGGCGCTGCGTAAGGTCGCCAAGGTGCGCCTGACCAACGGCTTCGAGGTCATTTCGTACATCGGCGGCGAAGGCCACAACCTGCAGGAGCACTCGGTGGTGCTGATCCGCGGCGGTCGCGTCAAGGATCTTCCCGGCGTTCGTTACCACATCGTGCGCGGCAGCCTCGACACCCAGGGTGTCAAGGACCGCAAACAGTCCCGTTCCAAGTACGGCGCCAAGCGCCCGAAAAAGGCCTAAGAGGTCACCATGCCCCGTCGTCGCGAAGTACCCAAACGTGACATCCTGCCCGATCCCAAGTTCGGCAGCGTCGATGTCTCCAAATTCGTCAATGTGCTGATGACCAGCGGCAAGAAGTCCGTCGCCGAGCGCATCATCTACGGCGCCTTCGAGCAGATCAAGGCCAAGAGCGGCAAGGATCCGCTCGAAGTCTTCGGCTTGGCGATCAACAACGTCAAGCCCATCGTCGAGGTCAAGAGCCGCCGCGTCGGCGGCGCCAACTACCAGGTGCCGGTGGAGGTTCGCCCTTCCCGTCGCATGGCCTTGTCGATGCGTTGGCTGCGCGAAGCCGCGCGCAAGCGCAGCGAAAAGTCGATGGGGCAGCGCCTCGCCGGCGAATTGCTGGAAGCCTCGGAAGGCCGCGGCTCGGCGATGAAGAAGCGCGAGGAAGTGCACCGCATGGCGGAAGCCAACAAGGCCTTCTCGCATTTCCGGTTCTGATATTCGTAACCGCGCGGCCATGTCGCGCGGATATTTTTCGTTACCGCCCTGGTGCCTCTCATGTGTATCGGTGAGCGCCAAGGCGGTTTGGTTTAGATAAGGCAGGTACCAAAGTGGCCCGCAAGACTCCTATCGAGCGCTATCGCAATATCGGCATTTCGGCGCATATCGACGCCGGCAAGACCACCACGACCGAGCGCATCCTGTTCTACACCGGCGTCAATCACAAGATCGGCGAAGTGCATGATGGCGCCGCGACCATGGACTGGATGGAGCAGGAGCAGGAGCGCGGCATCACCATCACCTCCGCGGCGACGACCTGTTTCTGGAAGGGTATGGGCGGCAATTACCCCGAGCACCGCATCAACATCATCGACACCCCGGGTCACGTGGACTTCACCATCGAAGTCGAGCGTTCCATGCGCGTGCTCGACGGCGCCTGCATGGTCTATTGCGCGGTCGGCGGCGTGCAGCCCCAGTCCGAAACCGTCTGGCGCCAGGCCAACAAGTATGGCGTGCCGCGCCTGGCCTTCGTGAACAAGATGGACCGCACCGGCGCCAACTTTTTCAAGGTGCACGACCAGATGCGCGAGCGCCTCAAGGCTAATCCGATCCCGATCCAGATCCCGATCGGCGCCGAGGAAAAGTTCGCGGGCGTCGTCGACCTGGTCAAGATGAAGGCCATCATCTGGGACGAGGCGTCCCAAGGCAACAAATTCACCTACGGCGAAATTCCGGCCGACCTCGTCGCCACCGCGAAGGAGTGGCGCGAGAAGATGCTCGAGGCCGCTGCCGAGGCTTCCGAAGACCTGATGAACAAATATCTCGAAGAGGGCGACCTCTCCGAGGAAGAGATCAAGAAAGCCCTGCGTCAGCGTACCATCGCCAGCGAGATCGTACCCATGCTGTGCGGCT